>OHSM01000575.1_pt1 | contig 11665 bp, 8 predicted proteins | sample 1578671 | NCBI WGS metagenome assembly OHSM01 (sample SAMEA3879591, study PRJEB24766) | human gut metagenome | biome: human-associated habitat; feature: feces | place: USA | collected 1985/1987 | reverse complement strand
TTTTATTAATTCTAATTCTTTTTGATATAATTTTCAAGAATTAAATTGCAAACAGGAACGAGATACGCTCTGCGAATCCCGCTCCAACGCATAAAATGCGTGTATTTTGCTCGTCGCCATAATAAAAAAAACAGCCATCCAATTGGATGACTGTTCTCTATTTAGCAGGGGCAGTAGGATTTGAACCCACGACATTTGGTTTTGGAGACCAACGCTCTACCAGCTGAACTATACCCCTATATTCACAAGCGACATCTCTCGACGTCACTTGTTAGTTATACCATATAATTGATTTAATTGCAAGAAAAATTTACACAATTTTGCAAATTATTTATTACATTTGGAAATAACATCTTTGGCATTATCGGTAATATCTCTCTGATATGCTATTTCATGTTCCATTCCGCGTGACTCATCATTGGCAACCTTGGCCGCTTCAAGAATCTTATTAAGAAGAACGCCTATATCAGCTGCTTTACTGCTCTGTTTCACAGAACGCTCATATATATCATTCATCATCGAAACCATTGTCTCCACAAAATCATGTACCTCATGAACTGTATCAGCTATATCCTTGGATGAACTTGTCGATTGCGCTGCAAGATTACCTACTTCCTTGGCTACAACCGCAAATCCTCTGCCCTGTTCGCCTGCTCTTGCCGCCTCTATCGATGCGTTGAGAGAAAGCATATTGGTTTTGGATGCAATTTTAGATATCACGCCGGCAAAATTCTCAATCATCTCCGACAATTCTTCAAGACGCTTTATATTGTCCTTTGATTCCTCAACAATTGTATTAAGTCCGTTAATCTCATCCACAATGTCATTAATGCTCGTAATTCCTTCTTTGACAAGATTAAGCGATGTATCCGATGAATTAATTACATCAAATGCATGTTTCTCAACCTTAAGCTGTGACTCGTCCAGATTATTGATAATCTGTGTAAATTCTGTTAAAAAATGTTCTTCCATTATCCAATCCTCCGTAAATATATTTACCTTCTGCATAATTCGGAAACTGATTTAACCCCGGTAAGCCTGATACCGCTTATATCTCCCACACTCTTAAGACATGCCGCCGGAAGAATGCATTCTTCAAATCCAAGCTTTACTGCTTCGGCAACCCTTTGCTTGGCCTGGCTTACCGAACGCACCTCGCCCGTAAGGCCAACTTCGCCAAACACTATTGTCCTATCCGGTATGGGAATATTACGAAAACTTGATATCAACGCCATTACCATCCCTAAATCCAACGCAGGTTCGCTGACCTTAAGTCCGCCTGCTATATTAAGATAAGCATCACATCCGGAAAGCTGCATTCCTGCTTTCTTCTCCAATACTGCCATTAGGAGATTCATTCTGTTATAGTCTGCTCCGGCAGCTGTACGTCTCGGCATTCCGAAATTCGTATGGCATACAAGAGCCTGAATCTCTACCATGATCGGTCTTGTACCTTCCATAAGACATACAACGACCGAACCCGGTTCGCCGGAAGGCTTACCCTCAAGCATATATTCCGATGGATTAAGCACTTCCCTGAGTCCCTCATGGCACATCTCAAACACGCCGATTTCATTGGTTGCTCCGAATCGATTCTTTACCGCTCTTATTATCCTATATGATTCACTTCGTTCTCCTTCAAAATAAAGAACCGTGTCCACCATATGCTCAAGAACCCTCGGTCCGGCAACAACGCCTTCCTTCGTCACATGTCCGACTATAAATACCGTTATTCCGAGTCCCTTGGCTATCTGCATAAGAGCATTCGTAGATTCACGCACCTGACTTACGCTGCCTGGTGCCGAATCCGATGTCTCACAATACATCGTCTGAATAGAATCAATAACAACAGCATCCGGCTTCTCTGCCCTGATTGCCGAATCAATTGTATTAAGATTCGTTTCACACATAAGTGTAAAATTATCCGGCATATTACCTATTCTGTCTGCGCGCATCTTAATCTGTCCCGGCGATTCCTCACCTGATATGTATAGAACCTTGCGCGATGCTGCTATATTGGCACACACCTGCAGCAGAATCGTAGACTTACCGATTCCGGGATCACCTCCCACAAGCACCATGGAGCCTGCGACAATTCCGCCGCCCAAAACTCTGTCAAGCTCGCCGAATCCCGTGGTATATCTGTCCTCAGAATTAGAATCTATCTGTGAAAACCTGATAGGTGCATTCCCCGATATACCTGTTATACCGACATTATGACTTCCGGTCTGTGCCGAACCCTTCACGGGTGCCTCAACCATTGTATTCCATTCCTGGCATGACGGGCACTGCCCCATCCATTTGGATGATTCATACCCGCATTCTTTACAGAAAAAAGTTATATTCTTAGCCTTTGCCATATCCGCCTTTCCGGTGTGCAAAGGACTGTGTTAAACACAGTCCTTAATAACATAAATTAAATTCATTCTATGCTCTTACAGCCTTAACCTCTGCGGAATTACCGCCTCCGAGTGTAACTGAAAGGACAAGCTTACCACTGATGTTGGTAGTCATGCTGCCAATGCTTACGCCGTCAACGTATACCTTGTACTCTGTAGATGGTTCAAGTTCAAGTGTAATCTGCGGGTCTTCACTGCCTTCCACTCTCATGCTGACAGCACCGTCATTCATAGAAAAATTATTAACAGCTGTTCCCGGAACAGACTCATAAACAAACATTCCGTTCCTCTCAAGCTTGGTAATCTCCTTGAATGTCTTAACCTTATAGATATCTCCGTTGTACTCAACATTATCGAGCTTGGTCTTGGTATCAAGTGTGTAATCACCAAAACTGATCGTTCCATCGCCCTCTATGTGGATCAAATCGTTTACTACAGCCATTGCCGTTCCTCCTGATTGTGTTTGTAAAAAGAATGTAATCTTATTATAATATATCTCCTGTCTAATTGCTACATTAATTTGTAGAAAAAATCAGTTTTTTATCACCGTCGTCTGCGCATGTTATGTGAACATTATCGCCATTCTTAATTCTGCCTTCGAGAATCTGTTCGGCAAGTTCGTCTTCCACAAGCGTCTGAAGTGCTCTTTTTAACGGACGCGCGCCGTATTTCTCATCATATCCTTTGTCAACAATAAGCGCCTTGGCCGAATCATCAAGTTCGATATGAAGATTCATCTGTTCGCCGATTCTCTTGTTGATAGAATTTACCATTATGTCAACAATCTGCGCTATATCACTACGTGTAAGCATATGGAATACAATTGTCTCGTCAATTCTGTTAAGGAATTCAGGTTTAAACAGACGTTTTACCTCTTCCATAACTTTGCTCTTCATTGTTTTGTAATCCCGGTCAGGATCGGTCGATGTGTTAAATCCGAGATTCTTTGGCGCAACTATGTTCTCAGCACCTGCATTACTTGTCATGATGATTACGGTGTTTTTGAAATCAATCTTACGTCCGGTAGAATCAGTTATTATACCATCATCCAGTACCTGCAATAAAATATTAAATACATCCGGATGAGCCTTCTCAATTTCATCAAAAAGTATTACCGAATATGGATTGCGGCGCACTTTCTCGCTTAATTGTCCGCCTTCTTCGTATCCCACATATCCCGGAGGCGAGCCTATCATCTTAGATACACTATGTTTCTCCATATATTCGGTCATGTCAACCCTGATAAGATTAGCCTCGCTGCCAAACATTGCATCAGCCAGTGCTTTGGACAATTCTGTCTTACCCACGCCTGTAGGTCCGAGGAAAAGAAATGAACCCGTAGGTCTCTTAGGGTCTTTAAGACCGACTCTGCCTCTTCTTATCGCCTTGGCGACTGCATTTACAGCTTCTTCCTGTCCGACAACTCTTTCGTGGAGTGTCTTCTCAAGATTCATGAGCTGCTCTGACTCTCCCGCAGCTATTTTATGAACCGGGATTTTGGTCCAGTCAGATACGACATCCGCTATTTCTTCCTCTCCTACAACAAGGTTACGGCTGTCTTTCTCCTTCTGCCACTGTGTATTAAGGCAGTCAAGTTCACCGGCAAGTTCCACGCGGCGTGCCTTAAGTTCTCCCGCACGTTCAAATTCCTCATTGACAACAGCCTGTTCTTTATCCTTGTCAAGTTCTTCTATAATGTGCTCGATTTCGCTTATTTTCTCAGGCTTTACATATACCCCAAGCCTTGTCTTCGATGCCGCCTCATCAATAAGATCGATAGCCTTGTCAGGAAGGAATCTGTCATTGATATATCTTTCCGATAGTTTAACGGCCGCGGTAAGTGCCTCATCAGTGATTGTTACGTTATGATGAGTCTCATATGCTTTACGAAGCCCCTTTAATATCTCAATAGCTTCGTCTTCCGACGGTTCTTCAACATTAACAGGCTGGAATCGTCTCTCAAGAGCAGCATCTTTCTCGATATACTTACGATATTCATTAATGGTTGTGGCACCTATTATCTGAACTTCACCACGAGCCAACGAAGGTTTTAATATATTGGACGCATCTATCGCACCCTCGGCACCGCCGGCACCGATAATTGTATGAAGCTCATCTATAAAAAGAATAACATTTCCGGCATTACGGACTTCGTTGATTATCTTCTTGATTCTTTCTTCAAATTCGCCACGGTATTTGGATCCCGCAACCATTCCGGACAAATCAAGTGTCACAACTCTTTTGTTCTTAATGGTGTCAGGAACATTTCCTTCCGCAATCTGCAATGCCAGACCTTCAACTATTGCCGTTTTACCTACACCCGGTTCTCCGACAAGGCAAGGATTATTCTTGGTACGCCTGCTGCTTATCTGTATAACACGTTGGATTTCATGTTCCCTTCCTATTACCGGGTCGAGCTTACCTTCCGTTGCAAGCTTAGTCAGATCCCTGCTGTACTGATCAAGTGTGGCTGTGGGTGATTTTTTCTTATTCTTATTGCTTATTTCATCTTTATAAGCTCCGTAATTATTCGCATCTCCGACCGCCATCATCACATCGACATATATTTTCTGTATATTGCACCCCATGGTTGCAAGCAGCTTGGTAGCCACACATTCGGAATCTTTGAGCATGGCAATAAGAATATGCTCCGTACCCACTAACTGCGCTTTAAACCTTCTGGCTTCCCTGGCTGCCATATTGAGAATACCCGCAGCTCTCGGAGTGTAACTCTCCGGTTCCGAATATTCAGCCATATTATCAGGATGCATAAGCTGGCTCACCATTTCCTCAAAACGTTCCAGATCGACTTCATTCTTAAGAAGCACTGTCTGTGCAACGCTCTCGTCCGTCTGCATAAGTCCTATAAGAATATGTTCCGAACCTATACTTGAATGTCCGTACGCATATGCTGTTGTCGCGGAATTCTTTAATGCTTCCTCTGCTTTCTTGGTAAATCCACTTTGCATATATAATCACTTCCTTCATATATTAATTAATCAATTTCGGGCAGGTTACTTCTTAAATATTGTGCCCTTAACATATCTGTTTCAGCCACCGATAATGCCTTGCCGGCCGAGTTATTAAGCACAGCAGGCTGTATGTCCATAATCAGCCGGTTAACATCAATATTATGACCGTCCTTCGTTGACAAAATTCCGATTGCAAGACCTGTCATAAGTTCAGATAAAAGTGTCATCGCATCACGTAATGTGAGCTTTCTCGCGTATTTGAGCACGCCGTATGATTTGTATGCCACATCCTCGGCGCGGCATTTATCCTTGTCATATATAGCACTTCTTTGTTCACGTTCCTGACTGATTATCTGCAGGACAATATCATCAAAATCCTTGATGATCGTCCTTTCATCCTGTCCAAGCGTCTTCTGTGTTGACACCTGGTACAGATTACCGAAACTGTCTTCCTCATCACCGTAAACCTGACGCATTCTTATTCCGAAGCGTCCAAGTTCCGTACCTATCTGGGTTATTTTTCTTGTCTGCGACAATGCCGGCAGATGTAATGTATATCCGGCGCGGAGTCCCGTACCGACATTAGTCGGGTATGTGGTCTTATATCCGTATTGCTCATCATAGGCATAATCAAATCGTGAATCTATATAATCATCTATTTCGTTGGCTTTCTTAAAGCAGGCCGGAATATTCATTCCATTGGCAATAACCTGGATTCTTATATGATCTTCACCGTTAACCAGCACCGATGTTCCCTCGTCCCCCGACAAGATCACGGCACCGTTCTTTGACTTTACCAGATACGAGCTTATAGAACGGCGTTCCTTGAGCGCATTCTTCTTAGCCTCGGTGCAGCTGTTCATAAAATAATATCTGTATTCGTCCGGAAAATCCTTCTGAAATGTTCCGACAACGGAATTAACCAGCTCGGTTCCGTCTTCATCGCTTATCTTGGATGCAAACGGATAATTTGAGAAATTCCTCGCGAGCCTTATCCGGCTTGAAATAACCACATCACTGTTGGCGCCGTTACTTTCGTACCATTTATTCATGCCTGCTCCTTTCCCTTAAGTTCGGCTATCGCATCACGTAATCTGGCTGCTTCGGCGTAATCTTCCACAGCTACGGCTTCCTTAAGCTTCTTTGTCATAAAATCTATTTCTTTAGCAATATCATGTTCATCTACTCCAGCGGTTCCTTCCGGCTGTATCTGTTCCTGCTCCTGCATCTTATATAGCATCGGCTTCTTACCGGTATGACGGTCGCTGCCCTGTATCTTCTTAATTGTACCCGCAATAAGCGGTCCGAAAACATCATAACATTCAGAGCATCCGAATCGTGAACTTGCAATGAATTCACCATATGTCATGCCGCATTTCGGACATACAACATTCACTGCCGGATCATCGTTCCCATTATCTGACAAGAAACCCTGTGCGCCGAGAAGTCCCGACAAAAGCTTGGTAAAATGCATATCATTCTCAAAAATACTTGAATAATAACTTACATCCGTATTGGCCGCACAGCTGCTGCACAGATGATGTTCATTCTTAACGCCGTTAACCACTTCTGTATAATGAAATGTTGCAACATTTTTCTGACATTTTTCACATAACATAATTATACCTCCTGTTCTCCTGTAAATTCAGCTATGACATCATCAACAAGTGCATGAATCTTATCCGTCGAGATATTACGGCACATTGCCTTGGCCACCACAACCCTGAGTTCGTCCGTAAGCTCATTCATAGCCTTAATCCTATCTATATCCAGTGCGATCACTGCCCCATGCCGTCTGTCCAACTTAATATAGCCTTCCTGCCTGAGAACCGAATACGCCTTATTAACCGTATGCATATTAATTCCTATATTATCGGCTAACTGTCTTACCGACGGGAGCGAATCACCTTCATGTATCTTCTCATTCGCTATACACATTATAATCTGGTTACATAATTGAACATACAATGCCTCATCACTGTTAAAGTCAATTGTAAAAATCATATATCATCATCTCCCTATGACATAACCATATGTCTGTGTTATACATATACTATAACAAACAAGCGCAGAAAAAGCAATATCTTTTGCTGATTCTGCGCTGATTTAATACTTTTTTAATAATTATTTATCTTAGAGAAAAAATTCCTCGTCATCTCCGTCAGACGGCTCAAGTTCTATTGTTTCCGGCTCTTCCCCGGTTTTTTCCGGCTCTTTTTCCGGCTCCTTTTCCGGCTCCTTAGCCGCCGGTTCTTCGTCGTCATCAAATATATCATCTCCGAGGTCAATGATTTCGGTCTCGATTTCAAGCCCGTCTTCATCATTCTTCAATGGCTTAATCTCAGACGATTTCTGTGCAGGTTCATCATCAACCTGCTGTGCCTCGGTAACAAAAGCATCCATATCCGCCTGGGTTACCTTATCTTTGACATCATCAAAATCGTCTTCTTTTACCTCCGGCTCAGATGGTGTCTCAGGTGCTTCGGTCTTCTCCTCGGTGTCTGTTTCAGGTACTTCAGTTTCCTCCGTTTCGCCTGCTTCAGGCACTACAGCTTCCTCCTCGGCATCCTGAACCGGTTCTTCCGTTGCGGCCTGTTCTTCTTCTGATGATCCGGATTCTGTATTCTCTTCTGCGGCAGCTAACAATGCATCCGGCTCATCCTGGGCATTGTCAGACTGTGAATCGTCATCTTCATTATCATAGTCATAATCATCTTCATCAGGTATTACCACCGAATGTTTCTCTTCTGATTTGTGTGCAGCCAGAACTACCACAAGCACTATCAATGCTGCGAGCACAACTCCTCCGGCTATAAATGTAATATTACGGCCTTTTATGAGTGATGCCTTGGACTCTGTAAGCTTATCATTGTCCTGTTTAAGTGAATCCAGTTCTTTCTGCATATTATCATCGGATATTGCCGGCTGCGATGATGTATTATTACTTCGCTGTATTGTTTTTTCTACAGTGTCATATACATACCATATGTGCTCGCCTTTGGAATTGACCGCATAGAAATATACAAATTCGCTGTCTTTATCCGGTGTGTAAACTTTGACTTCAGTGCCCTGTATCTCACATTTGGTTTCTGCCATTCCTTCCGGTTTCTCTGATGCGTGTGATGCATCCAGATATACATAAACATTCTTTCCGCTCTTGAATGCAATATACTTCTCAAAGGTCTTGGTTTCCTTATCATAAATATATATTGCACCATTCTCATCGGCATCTGTAAGGTATACAAGATTCAGTCCCGTAACGTCGTTTGTAACTGTTTCTATTGTATCACCGCTGATATCAAGTGTTCCGGCTGTATATCCGTCAGGAATTTCATCCTCCGGGAAAGTCTTGCTTATAACGTATTCCTTGCCGTCTATCGTAACTGTGGTATCCTTAACCGGTTCAGTTTCGGTCTCGGTTTCCGACTCGGTGGCAGGCTCGGTTTCAGGAGCTGGAGCCGGAGCGGAAGCTCTGTTTACATTAATAGTGTATGTCATGACTTTACCGCTCTTTGCATACGACTTGACAGTAATAACATTATTTCCTACTGCAAGATTGGTGTAAGGTCCTCCAACTTCTGTCTTACCACCCTGTGATGATTTAGCTGATATGTGAAGGACCGTGACATCATAAGGAACACTGCATGAATAATTTATTGTCCACTTGGCAAAAGGCTCCTTTAATGATGTCTCTGCTATGCTAAGACTGCTGAGCGTTGCATCCGAAAAAGTCGGATCTTCTGTCTCCGGCTCAGCCATAACCTGTGTTGTCGGCGAATTGGATTGTAAATCAATCCTTGTTTTTTTATTATTTTCAACGCCGAGTGCAACCATATCCGTCGCCGAGAAATTAGCAGTTCCTATTGCCTTAGGCTTAAGAACAACCTTTATTTCGTATTTATTTTTTCCACTGCTTTCGTCCCTGAACGGAATTGTACCTGACGGGCTGGTGGTTCCTACATCCGCCCCCTCAGCACTTACATAATCAAACAATTCTGCATTATAGTTAAAATTAAACTGCATTGCCAATATCGGCACAGCGGACGACATTGCTATAGTGACTGTTATATTCTGCCCTATAGTAGCCTCACCCGGGGCCGTTATTGACATACTTCCGGATGCGGCATATGCCTTATGTGACGGTATAAGAAAGGTTACCGCCATTATCGCCGCCATTATAATTACTGATATTTTTTTGACTTTATTCATATATTTACCTCGTTTGTTTAATTGTTCCGTTGTACCACATGTATATTTTTATCTCTACCATATCAAATATATCAACACCTTCAGAAGACGTATCAACATTGGCAGCTTCCAGATATGCTCCCGTCAGAGATGGTGCATACCAGCAATGAATTTTAACTTCGGTGTGATCAAATATATTAACTTCACCGTCTCCATCCACATCACCATACAACACTGCCTGATACTGTTTGAACACTTTTCCGTCAGCATCATAAACAGTTATGTAATCACCTGTTGCAATTATATCTGTTGATTTTTTCTCTTTTTTAGATGAATTGAGTACCTTTAATGTTCCGTTTGTTACTGACATCGACTTCAGTACGCTTGAAACTTTCTCACCAATCGAGAATCCATTAATATAATTTCCGTTGATCTGAAGTTTCTTATGGTCAAACGCAGTCGCGGCTTTTCTTGTAACATCCACCTTATAAGTAGTCTTATTGGATGTATTATCTTTCTCATAAACATCAATGTAAAATGTGTTCTTACCAACTGAAAGTGATTGTGCTTCTATTTTTCCGTTGGAACACTCTATGTTCTTATTCCCATACCTGAGTTTTACAACAACATCCTTATCCTCGGTTGTGAATGTAAATCCCATCTTGCTTACACTGTTGGATACTGACATGCTGTAGCTCTTCACCGTCTTATTATATGCTGATGTAAATGTTCCCGAATCAGGTTTCAAAACGGTGAGTGCTGTGCTTTTTACCGTATTTTCAAGTCTCTCAATATTAACTGTATAATACTGGCTGGCTCCGAGCTCAGATCTACATAATATCTTGAACTCATTATTTCCGACCTTCAACGTCTTCTGTCCCGTTCCGGTTACACTTGACGTTGAAGCGATTGCCGATGCAGATAATGTAACATTCTCTGTTTCATACGGAACCGTAAGGCTGTATGCATATTCATCCCTGTAAAATGTCGGTGTTAACTGAAGATTAGTGTTACCGCTCTTTACAGTGAGAGCATTCAGTTTGTAGTTAGGATTAGCTGTGCTTCTCGATGCTGGTCTGGCACATGCTGTTTTGGGCATATTATTATATACAGGTATCCTGAATGTAAATGGAGAGTCCAAAACATCATTTTCAATATATGTCGCTCTTACCGAATATCCTTCGTTAACAGGTGCAAGTAAATTCTGCATATACTGATTCCAGTACAGATATAATTCATTTACCACACTGAATTTCTGAAAGTATAAAGTGTCCTGTCCTACATTATTCTTGCTGTTTGCAATCTTGGACGCTCCGCCTTCCAATGCTTTGTACTGGCTTGTCCATCCGTTCTTCATAGCCTCCCGACCACCATTATTTATAACATCAGCAGCACTGTCTCCGGCTGCCTGAATATTAAACATATTGTAATATGCTGTTTCTTTCTTTCCTGCAGCATGAAATGTCTTTCCTCCATCACTTGTCGCAAGGCCTGTTGCCAGACTGTCTTTCAGGATATATTGTTTCTTAATCTGGTCGTATGAACCACGGCCCTTTTCCTGAATAAGTCTGGCGCAAAGCATTATTGGACTGACATTATATTTCTTACCCAGCTCAATCAATACTTCTGCATATGTACTATTTGTGCCTCCGACTTTGGCATAATCACAGTCCATCCATGTATTATCCATCATAAGTTCCAGGAGTTCTATTGTGTGGCAATCCTCATTATAGCTTAACTGTTCAAACATAAATATATTGTTCTCTGTAATCCAGTTTCTCGGATCCATAATGTATTCTACCGCAATAGTAGATGCTTGTACCCAGTCTCCACCGCTAAATGGAACCCAATCATTATTATCCCAGTCGAATGATCCTCTTATGCCAACACCCTTCCACACTGTCGGAGTCTTATACCATCCATTATCAACCCCTTTGAGTGTCATTATATTCTTAGGAACCAGATTACGGCTTAAGACCAGTTCATTCTTAATGACCGTATTCCAGTTAAGTCCCGTATTCACTGCCTCAAATGTCCAGTTCGGATGTTCCTTATGCAATGCACGCAGACTGTCCCTGTATGATTCCGGAAATGCTTCCAGTGACT
>OHSM01000561.1_pt1 | contig 11984 bp, 11 predicted proteins | sample 1578671 | NCBI WGS metagenome assembly OHSM01 (sample SAMEA3879591, study PRJEB24766) | human gut metagenome | biome: human-associated habitat; feature: feces | place: USA | collected 1985/1987 | reverse complement strand
AATAAGCTTGGTAAACACTCCGCCAAGCGTCTCTATGCCGAGCGACAGAGGAGTTACGTCCAGCAAAAGCACGTCTTTGACCTCGCCGCCGAGCACGCCGCCCTGTATTGCCGCGCCGATTGCCACGCACTCGTCGGGGTTGATGCCCTTGTAAGGCTCCTTTCCCGTATATTTTTTGACCGCCTCCACTACCGCGGGTATACGCGTCGAACCGCCTACGAGAATAACTCTGTTTATATCCGAGGAGGAAACCTGCGCGTCCTTCATCGCCTGCTCCATGGGTTTGAGCGTTTTCTTGACCAACGACTCGGTCAGAGCGTCGAATTTGGCTCTTGTCAGGTCAACGTCAAGGTGCTTGGGTCCCGTCGCGTCCGCGGTGATAAAGGGCAGGTTGATGTTTGTCTTGGTTGTGCTCGACAGCTCGATTTTGGCTTTTTCCGCCGCGTCTTTGAGTCTCTGCATTGCCTGCTTGTCTTTGGACAAATCTATGCCGTTGCTCTTTTTGAACTCGTCTACAAGCCAATCTATAACAATGTTGTCGAAGTCGTCGCCGCCGAGCTTCGTGTCGCCGTTTGTGGACAGAACCTCGAAAACGCCGTCGCCTATTTCAAGTATGGAAACGTCGAACGTACCGCCGCCCAGGTCGTAAATCAAAATTTTCTGATTTTTGTTTTCGCCCTTGTCCAGACCGTAAGCAAGGCTCGCCGCCGTAGGCTCGTTTATGATACGGAGCACTTCCAGCCCCGCAATCTTGCCCGCGTCTTTTGTCGCCTGTCTCTGACTGTCCGAGAAATAAGCGGGAACGGTGATTACCGCCTGAGTCACCTTCTGTCCCAGATAAGCCTCGGCGTCCGCTTTAAGCTTTGACAGCACCATAGCGGATATTTCCTGCGGGGAATATTTCTTCCCGTCTATATCTACGGTATAATTTGTGCCCATATGTCTTTTTATTGACATAACCGTTCTGTCGCCGTTTACTACCGCCTGTCTTTTTGCAACCTGACCGACAAGCCTTTCGCCGTCCTTGGTAAAAGCCACAACCGAAGGGGTGGTTCTGCCGCCCTCGCTGTTGGGCACCACCACCGGCTCGCCGCCTTCAAGCACCGCAACGCAGCTGTTTGTCGTTCCCAAATCGATACCAATAATTTTTCCCATAATCGTTTAACTCCTTTTATTTCATGAATTTACTGATTTATTGCGGTTTTCAGACTCCGACGCAAACCTGCGCGTATCTCAAAACCTTGTCGCCGTAGCGGTAGCCGTTTGCATAAACTTCCAGCACGACGTTTTTTTCCTCTTCCTTGTCCGTTTCCAGACTGTGCACCGCGTTTGCGGTGGCGGGGTCAAAGGGCTGCCCCAGCACGTCGATTACCTCCACGCCGCAGTCGGCAAGCACCTTGTCGAACTGCCTGACTATCAGGTTGAACGTCGTCATGGTGACCTCGTCAAGCATTTCCCTCGCCCTGTCGAAGGTGTCGAGCACGGGCAAAAGCTTTTTTATTACGAACAGCCTGCCCTCCTTTTCGCTGTTTTCCGCCTGAGCGTTGGTGCGCCTGCGATAATTTTCAAAATCGCTTTTCAAAGCGGCAAGCATATCCAGATAAGAGTTTCCCTTTTCTATCTGTTTTTTAAGCTCCGCCTGCTCCTTTATCAGAATCTCGTTTTCCTTGGTCAACCCGTCAATCAAAGCTTTCGCGTATTCCCTAAGGCGCGGCTCGTCCATGGCGTCCATTTCTTCGGCGTTTTGCGTTAAAGTCTTGTCAGACTCCGTTTCCGTTTCGGGCGCGGTCTCTGTCTTTTCTTCGCCGCAGTTTTCGGGCGTCCCGTTTATTTCCTGTTCCTTTTCCGTTCCCATATCGTTTTTGTCTGTCATTTTTTACTCCTCTCCGTCGTCGCTCAAAACCTTTGCCACCAGAGTGTTTATGTGCTCCAACACCTTTATTACCTTTCGGTAGTCCATACGCACGGGGCCTATGACTCCCGCGCTGCCCAGTGTTTTCTCGTTTACCGACAGCCGCGCCGAAACTATCGAGCAGCCCTCCTCTATGCCCGTTTCCTCGCCGATTTTGATAGAAAAATCTATGCCCTCGCGGGGCTGCGAAACGGCTTCCGCCAAACCGTTGTTGTTTTCGAGGCTTGTGAGAAAGTGCTTTGCGCGGTCTACGTCGCTGTACTCCGGATAATCGAAAATCTTTGCTCTGCCCTCGGTGAAAACCTCGTTTTCCCTGTGGTCGGCAAGCCGCACGAGCAGATTGAGCACCTGCTCGTAAAGGCTTCTGAACGAACGAAATTCCTTCGCCACGATTTCCATAGGCCCCTGTCTGTTTTTCAGCTCGTCGAGACTTTTTCCCGCAAACATACGGTTGAGCCACTCGCTCGCCTTCGACGCGCTTTTGTCGTCCAGATTTTCCGTGCGGATGACGTTGTCCTTTAAAACCTGCGTGTCCGTCACAATGACGACAAGCGCGCTGTCGTCCGAAATGGGCAGAACGGTTATGCTCTTTATACATTCGCTTTTGGCAAACGATTTGACGGCAACCGACGTGTAGTTTGTTATGTCGGAAATCAGCTTGGCGACGTTTGCGACAACGCCTTCGACGCTGCCCATCCTGTCCGCGTAACTCTCGAAATACCTGTCTATAAGCGCCGTTTCCGCGCCGGTCAAAGGCTCGGTTTCCATCAGCTCGTCAACGTACAGCCTGAACGCCTTTTCCGACGGAATGCGACCGCTGCTCACGTGCGGCTGAACGAGATAGCCCATGCTTTCCAATGCGGAAAGCTCGTTCCTGATTGTCGCGGACGAGCAATCGGGCAGATATTTTTCCTGTATGTCCTTGCTCGACACGGGCGCCGCGTCCTGGATGTAGTCCTCCACTACGGCAAGCAGGATTTTTCGCTTTCGCTCGGACAAAATCATCTTCATCCTCTCCTTTTGCAGCGTTTTTTCGAGAGTGTTAGCACTCATATAATGCGAGTGCTAACAACTGCTAATAAGATAACACCGCTTTAAAAAAGTGTCAAGCATTTTTTCCATGTTTTGAGCAACTTTTTTAATTTTTTAGAGCGGTGTTTATCCGTTTATTATTTTTTGCGAAAGAAACCCGAATTATTCGTCTTTAACCGTTTTTTCTTGTTTGCAGATAGTTGAGAAACCAAACGTAATCCTCTCCGAGCACGCTTTGCATACCCGTGTCCGACAAAAACAGAGCTAGAGCGTCTGCCGGACTCAAACCGTCGAAAAACTCTTTGGTTGCGGAAAGAATTTCCTTTTGCTTCATGCTTTTTAAAGCGCTTTCGCCCTGCCGGTTTTTTATTTCCGCAAGGCGCGCAAGTCTTTCCCACTCGCGCCGTTCAAGCTCCTCCCGACGTTCTTCAAGCGCCTTTTCGTACTCCGCTTCCTTTTCCGCTACGGTGTTGTTGTATTTTTCCGCTTCCGTTTTTTCTTCCAACGCCTTTTCTCTCAGTTTTTCCGTCTCCGCTTCGAGCCTTGAAAGAAAGTTTTTTTCCGTTTGGGAAAGGGAATCGGAGGCTTGCTTTTTCAAGGCTTCTATTTCTCTGTCTATTGCCTCCGCAGTTCCGTCCCGTTCCGCTTGAGCGTCGCGGCGCAGGGCAGCCGCTCTTTCCTCCGTCTCCCTCACGCCCTCCGACGCGATGGAGCTGCGGGCAATATTCCTTGCGAGAGCGTCGTTTTTGACCTCGCGGACGGCTTGCTCCCTTTCGCTGTCTATGTCAAGCAAACGCTTTGCCGCCTCGGCGAAGGCTTGGTCTTTCAAAGCCGACTGTTTTTTAATTTTTTCTTCCGTTTCCTTTCCTATTTTGCTTATTGCGGACTGTCTGTCCGCTTCAAGCGCCGTTTCCGCCTTTTTCCTCAGCTCGTCCTCGGACGGCATTTTGTAATCCACGGTCTTTAAGCCCAACGAATCGGGCATGTCCGTCTCGGGTTTTACGTAGGTTTCCGAATACCTGTCGTTTATTTTGTCCAACTGCTTTTTATAGTTCTCGTACTGCTTTTTTACGTTATCCTTATCCGTCATAATATTCTCCTCAAAAGTTTTCCGTACCGACTGCTTTATCCCTGACGACAAACAGACTGCTGCCGCCAGCAAAGCACGCCGCGTCGCAGAAGCACACCTTTTGTTTTTCCGTCAGACGGAGAGACGCCCCGTCGACGTATGCCACGCTTGCCAAGCCGTTTTCTTCCAGCAGCAGCTTGATAACGCCGTCCTCAAAAACCGCGTCGGTAAGTCCGCTCAGTCTGAGTCGCGCGCCGTTGACGTACAAACCGCTCTGCCTCTGAACAACAAGAACAGAATCGCCGTTTTCGTCCGTCGGCACGCGCACCCTTGTCGCCTTGTCTGAAAAGGACGCGTCAACGGCGGTTTCCTGCGAAGCAGTCGCCTCGCCGTTTGAAAAATTTATTATCGTCCTGAAAAGCTTTTTGTCGCGAATGAAATACATTGCTCCCGCGCTTGCGGATATACGCATATATGCAAAATCCGCTGCATTTAAGGCAAGCGTTGCCGCCTGAGTCTGACCGAATACGCTCCGACAAAGAATTTTGCCGTCGGAAACGTAAAACAGCACGGGAGCGCCCGCGTCTGAAAGCGCAATTCTGTCCGCTTTGACCGAAAAGCTTTTCAGCTCGCCAAGCGTTGCGTCGAAAATCCTGACGGCGCCGTCGTCCGAAACGGCGAAATACTCTCCCCCTCCCGACACGCAAAAGGCCGCAGCGGGACTTGCGTCCGCGGCAAGGCTTCCCGTGAGCGCGACGGAGACGGAAAAAAGCGAAAACGCCGCCTCCCTGTTGACAAAGCATATTTCAAGCGTGTGCTCCCCTGCCGCGCAGTAAAAATTTTTTCGCGCGCGCTCGGAGTATTTTATCGACGGACACATTCTCTCAAGCACCGCGTCGTCGGCAACAAGGCTCACCTCGCACGACCTTTCCGCTCCCGCGTTAAGAAACAAATCAAGCGCCACCGGGCCGCTTTGCTCGGCGAAAAACTTTAAAGCAAGCCTCGACTCTCCCGACGGTACGGTTACGCTTCCGAAATTCCTGTTCAACGTCCGCTTTGTTTCCGAGTACACGCTTTTGTTTTCCAATCGCTCCTCTATTTCCGAAATTTTCAGCGCAAGGCTTTTTTCACTGCTCATAAATCAATACTCCCTGAAAATCAGCTGCGGACGGGACACGCGCATTTTGTCCGTGTCCGCGTCAACTGACAGCCTGAAAACGCTGCCCGTCACGTTGAAGGGCACCTTTTGCTGCCTGTCGGAGCCTCTGACAAATCTTGTGTGCTCCTGTCCGTCGGCCTCCACGCAAAGCGTCAAATCGTGCTCCGTTTCTATAAGCGCGTAACGCAGAAGCTTTCTTCTGTCCGCTCCGTCCAAATCCGTCTTGGGACAAACCCAGCGCTTGGGCATCGCCTCGCCGAAAACGCTTCCGCCGTCGTCGAAAATCGCCACTCTCTTTTCGTTGCGGAAACAGGCAAGCAAAAAATTTTTGTCGGGCGCATTGACTGCCGCAAGCGAAGCGACGTCCACGCCGCGCACTACGGCAACGCTGCCGCTTGCCAAATCCACCTCTACAAGCGCGTTGTTTACGTAATCTCCCTTTTCGCACATCACTCTGCGTCCGTCGTTGAAATTCAAGCGGCAGGCGAGATAATATTTTCCGCCGAAATATGCCGCCCGCGCCTGAGAGTTGTCCTCCCCCTCGAACAGCCCCGAAAGCCTGTCCAAAATTTTCACCGTCCCGCTGCCGTCGAAGTCGAACAGCCCGCGCTGAGTCAAAAAAAGGATTCTGTCGCCGCAAACGCACACGGTGTCGCCTATGATTCTGTCGCTCGAAACAAACAGGTGCATGAGCGAAAAACGCGACTGTTCGCCCGTCGCGTAAAAGCGCGTTATTCCGTAGCTTCTGAAAACGTAAACGTAATTGAAAAAGCTGAGCACCTTGAGCAGCGCGCCGTTCTCGTCCGCCATTTCCACAAAGCCCGCCTCGTCGAGGGATATGTTCCAGTTGGTAGGGTCTAGGTCGTCCGAAAACCACAGCGTATTCAAAGTGTCGGGAGAGGTGGCGAACAACCTCTCGCCGTGCACGCAAATGCTTGAAAGCGCGGGAGCGTCGTCGATAACCGTCGGCGTGTCTACGCCGTTGTACACGCGCATTTTATCCTTGCCCGAGCAGAAAATCATAACGTCCTCTCCGTTGAGGCGGTAATTGAGCGCTTCGGGCGTTTCCTCGAACTGCCTTTCGTCAACAAGGGACACGCCCAGGTCGAGACCGTTGATATATATGTTGTAAAGTCGTTTGTCCTCCGAAAGCAACAAAATTCTGTCGTCGTTTTTCCGCGTAGGAAGGTCAAAACGTCTGTAATACCAAACCTTTGTTATTGCCTTGTTTCCTATCGTAACCTCGGTTTCCTTGCCGTCAAAGGGCAGCGTAAACGCCGAAAACCCGCCGCACTCCCTCAGCGCGCCCGTCTTTCCCGAAAGATTGTAGCTGATTTTGGCAACGCCCTGTTCCAGAAGAAAATCCTCCGATACCGTGTTCATGCCTCCGCCGAAGCTCTTAACCGAATAAACCCTGTCGCTGCCTCTCAAGCCCTTCAAGGCGTTGCGATAAAACATCAGAACCACCTCCGCGCTTTGACGGACATTGCGCCCTTTTTGCGCAATGCGATTTTCAGACTGTCCTTGTACCTGCCGTCCCACAGCTGCGCTTCCTCGAAAAGCCCGCACACAAAGCAGTATTCGGCGGCGACTCCGAGCGCCGTAACTCTCGCCGAAACGCGGCAGTTTCCCGTTTCCGCCTCGTCGAAAAAGGACTTTTCCTCGGGACGGTAAAAATAAGTTACCTCCGTTTCTCCTTTGACCTTGACAAACAGTCCGTCGGGCAGGTGGGAAAAGCGCACGCTGTTGCCGAATTTGTCCTTTACCTCCACGGCTTCGAGCATATCCCGCGAAAACTCGCCGTAAGGTATCGTGCCGTCCTCCGAAAACACTCTTTCGGTCTTTTTAAGCGGAAGATAATCCGTTGCAAGCTGATTGAGAACGAAATCCGTGCAGTCTTTGAGCAGCTTCAACCGCTTGTCCGAGTTGAACTCGGCCTCGACGAAAGCCGTGTCCGCGTCTTTTTTGAATACCTCCTCGTTTACGTCCAGCTGCAAAAACAAAGCCGCAAGACGCACTATATCTTTTATTTTCATTGAGCCTCCTTAAAGCCGGACTTCATACCGATGCGGCACGGCGCAGCGCTTCCTCCTCGACGCGTGCGTTGTGAAAGTCTATCTCCGCAAGAAGTCTGTCGGCGTTTTCCGCTCGCGTCCTTCTGACAAGCTCCACGGTGCGCGCGTTGAGACGGTTGCTCGGCACAACCAGACAAAAGGTGTTTTTGCCCTGCTTTTTGTTGTGCACTTCAAGGCGCTTGAAATAACCGTTGTACACTATAAAATAGCCGTCGTCGATTTCCTTGAGACGCGCCGCAATATCCAGCGCGTCGTTTTCTATGCGGGTATAAAAACCTTGCATATCCGACCTCCTTAAAATTTTTTCCGCCCCTGTTTCGACCTCCTTTGCGGGCGGGAAGCTCCGTCCGCGTTTAAACGCGGACGGACGGAACAGAATCAGGCTTCCTTTATGCCCGTAATCAGCCCCTGTCCCATGGGCTTTTCGCACAGCAGGTCGGCGTATTTGACAAGAGTCGCGGTGAAAACCGGCTTGTTTGCCACCTGCTTCAAAACTCTGCCGTCGTCCCCTTCGAGCCATCTCCAATCGCACAGTTGGTGCAGCGTGAACTCGGACGTGTTGAGTATGTACATATTTCCTTCGGGAGCGAAACGGTCGGTCACGACGGGTATGCCGTTGTAGGAAATTGCTTTGAAACCGCCTTCCAGATTCATCACGTCGACATTGGTGCGGTTTTGGGCAAGATATTTCTGATAACCCCGCTGCTGCAAACGATAAAGTCCGCGGAAGAGCCGGATACGTCCTCCATTTCGTCAATGACCTTTTGTATGGTCGCATCATCTATTGCTCCGCTTGTCGCGGCGTAGCTCTTGGGCGACAGCCATTTGTTGTCGCTGCGTTTAAGCCCGTAAAGGTAGTCGGAATCGGAAAAAATTGCGCCGAGTCCCGTTATTTCCTTGTTGAAGCTGCCCTGAACGGTGATTACGTCGTCCTCCGCTATCGTCGAAGCGGCAATGGCCGCGCCCGACAGAGTGATGCTCTTTGCCGTTCTGTCGACGATTGTTATTCGTCTCGAAGCCACCTTTGAAACGCCGTCGCTGTCCAGAACGTCCACAACCATGCCCTCCATTACGTTTTTTACGCTGTCGAGCGTAAGCACGTTGCCGGTTGCCGAGGACACCGTCGCCAGAACGCCGCTGCCGTCTCCGAAAAGCATTCTGCCGAAATTGAATTTGCTCGCCTTTACAAGCCCTTCCATTTCCGCGTTCAGAAGATTGACGAACGCGCCGCTGTTGTTTGCCGACGCCCTCATCGCCTTGTCGGAAATTTCTATTGTGCCGTAAAGGTTTTTGAGAGTCAGCTGAAACTGCTCGTAATTGTTTCCAGCGGGAGCGGGCAAAAGACCGTCCTCCGTTCCCGCGCCTATGCCGCCGTTTGCGCCGTAAGGCACCAGCTTGCGAACCTCCTTGCCCCACACGTCCGTCGTGCTCTGCTTTATTTTCGCAAGAAGAGGATTGACCTGAGTGTTGAGTTGTTCGGAAACCACTCCCAGATACAGTGTTTTAAGCGCGTTTTCGGCGCTTGCTATCGTTACCATAATTCATTTCTCCTTTTCTTTATTTCGGAGAGGCTCGTCAATTGCGGAAAAGAATGCTTTTCGCCATTTCCGAAGCCTCCTCCAAAGATTTCGGACGGCGCTCGGGCGCGCGGCAAAACGCGCCTCCGCCGCCCATAACGGTAGGCAGACGGTAAAAATTTTGTCTCCTGACGTACTCCGCAACGATTTTAGCGGTAAGAACGCTGTCGTTTAAAATACGTCCGAGAAGAAGAGACTCGTTTTCCTCCTGCCTCCCGCTTAAAATTTCCCCGCGGGAACCGACCTTAAGGTCGGGGTCGTCCGTTCCCTTTGAGGGAGGAGGCGCAGATTGCTCCGTTTGCGACGCAATCGCGCCCCGAGCTCGGTGTGGATTTTTCTTCCATTGTACCGAGCAGCCTTTCAAGCTCCCTCAGTCTCTGACATTTCCGCGTAAACTCTCTTTCCAGAGCGACGTACGCCCTTTCCAAAGCCTGCTTGTCCTTGAATTTTTTTATTTCCCTTTCGTTTTCCATCAGGCGCCCTCCTCCGTTTTAAGCGGCAGGTCGGAAAGCATCGCCTTGTGCAGCCGAATGTGTTTTAACACCGCCTCCTCCGTTTCCCTGCCTGTCTGCGCGGCCTGTCCGCTGATTACAAAACGCACGTGCTCGTCGATGTGAATCTCGTGATTGTCTATATCGAGGGGCACGACGTCCTCCGTCATGCGCAGGTTTTCGCGCTCGGCTTTTTTCACGTGCAGCTGATTGAGATTCTGCGCGGTTTCCCAATTGCCGAAGCCCATCATTTCCAAAATCTTTACCTTGTTTGTGGGGGAAACGCGTCCCGTCTCGTCGCTTAAAAGTCCCGCGTTGAGCAAATCCATAACCATGCTCTTGCGTGAAGCGGGAGTTTCGTTCAGGTCGTTTTCCGTTTCAAACACGACGTCGTCGCTGCTTATGTCGCTGCCGCTGAAATAAAAGACTTCTATGCTGCCGTTGTCGCCCACAACCTTTTCAAGCCGCGCGGCGGTGGCAAACTGCTTGTACAGCCTGAGAATATGCTGCCCTACGGTTTTGATTGCGCCCCGTATCTGTTCCGCGCTGACGGCAAGCCTCGTGTCGTCCTGCTCTATGAGCAGCTGCAGCGCCACTCCGCTAGTAAGCCCCGTCTGAGTTTTGCTGTTTCGCATAAACTCCGACACTCCCGACACCTGCAAAAACTCCGCAAGCAGCCTCTGCTCTTCGAGGTTGAAGTCGTCGGGCACGCTGCCCGAGCTGAGCAGACGGGGCAGATTTGCGCCCTGCCTGTAAACCAGCACCTTGCCGGGCGTGAGCCACTCGCCGTCCACCAAATCGGTGTCTATCGAGCCGTCCTCCACCGCCAGCACGCCCATGGATATTCTGTTGAGAAACTCGTGCTTGCGGCACTTGACTGCATTGTAAGCTCTTTGCAGCGGCACCAGACGTTCTATCATGGAAACGCCCCAGAAGCATCCCGCCCAAAGAATGGAAACCTGCCGTACGAAAGGAAAATCCCTTTCGCCGTCCGTGCCGTTTCTGTAAGGCAGCGGACCCGAATACACGAGAACGTCTCCCGCAACCACCGTCAGCTCTCCGTCCGGATTTTGCTTTGTGGGGCGCGTATACCGTTCTATGACCAGCACGGCGTCCTTTTTGACCTGCTCGGTCACGCCCGGCGCCGTCTTGTTGTAGCTGCGTCCGCCCATGGACACTCCTCCGTCAAGGGAAAATACTTTCAGCTCCTCTCCCTTAACGTCCGCGCCCCAAATCTCCTTGACCTCCGCCGAAGAATAAGCCTTTGCGTGAATAATGCTCTTGCACTCGTCCAAATCGGCGCACACGCTGCTGTCGGGATAAATCTCGAAAGGAGGCACCACGCTGACCGATACGTCTCCGCACGTGTATACCTTGTCGTCGCTTTTGATTTTGACGCCCTTTTCCTTGTCCCACACGATTTTGTAAAACACCGTTCCGCACGCTTCGCTCCACATAGTGCCCTTGTCGATAATTCCGTTTACGGACAGCTTTTCGGAGCAGCTTTCAAGAATTTTTTTTGCCAGCTTTGCGGAATTTACGTCCTTGTCCTCGTCGGTAAAGGGTCTTACCGTCATTTTGGGACGCACCCGCGACAGCTTGGCAAGCCGCGTTTCGTATACGGGCGCAATATGATTGAACACCTGTTTTTCCTGCCATTCAAAGGTCTTTTCGTCCTCGACAAGGCTGTCGCCCGCAACGGAGCAGTATTGATTTCCCGCAAGAAAATTCATATTGAGCTGCCAGCTCAGTTCATACGGTCTGCGCGCCTGCTGTCGTTCCTTAAAATCCTCCTTTATCTCCTCCACCAGCTCCTCGGCAAAACGCTCCGCAATGCTTTTCTCCCTTTCCTTTCCGATTTTTTCGTTACCTTTCTTTTTCATTCAACTCTCCTTTTCTCCGTCCTTTTCTTCGCCCGATGCGCTTTCGAGCGCGAGCAGCAGCCTCGTCCTTTCGCGCAAGAGCTGTTCGTCGCTCAAATACGACAAATCGTTTTGCTCCTCCCTTCCGTTGAGTTCCAGCAGGGTTTTGGCGGCGGCAAGGTCGGGAGAAACGTATTTGACAAGCTTCATTTCCTCTCCCACGCTTGCGTATTCGTCTACGTTCTCCTTGACCTTGTAGCCCATAGCCTTTTTGAGCAGCATTTTTTCGACGGAGGATTTGAAATCCTTCTCCTTCATCTGTTTGCCCTAAGCCTCCTGATTAGTTTTTCTTTGTCGCGGGCGATTACGGATTTTTCCTCCGGCGGCTTTCTCGGTTCGGGACGGGAGCAAAGATAGTATCTCAACTCGTCCAGCGCGTGGTCGTCTTTTTTTGCGGGCAAATCGTTGCTTCCCCATCGGTAGCTTTTAAGCTCGCGGATTAAATTCACGCAGCTGCGGAAAATATAAAGCCGCGGTCCTAAGGGAGAAATTTTAAGATATTGTTTGACTCTGTTTATACCCGAATACAAATCCTTGTTCACGCGCGAATTGACGTTTATTCCCTGTTCCGAAAACAGCTCCGACACCGATTTGGAGGCGGCGAGAGTGCGTTGATTTGCCGCCGAATCGATAAAGGCGTCGAGTCTTCCCTTTCCGTCGGTGTGCCAATTGAGCCGCGCCGAAATTTCCTTTATCCTTTCGGCGTGCCAGGCGACGTCCTTTTTCGCCGCGTAGTGCTCGGCAACC
>OHSM01000540.1_pt1 | contig 12356 bp, 9 predicted proteins | sample 1578671 | NCBI WGS metagenome assembly OHSM01 (sample SAMEA3879591, study PRJEB24766) | human gut metagenome | biome: human-associated habitat; feature: feces | place: USA | collected 1985/1987 | reverse complement strand
CAGCGATTGCTGCTGCTTTTTGTTGAAATACTGGATCTCGTCCAGATACAGCAGCACGCCGTTCGGCGCAAGGAAGGTGTCGAGCTGGGCATAAATTTCCTTGATATCGGCGGAGGACGCGGTCGTTGCGTTGAGCTTGCACAGCTTTCGCTGCGTTTTCTTCGCGATCAGGTTCGCAACGGTCGTCTTGCCCGTGCCGGACGGGCCGTAGAAGATCATATTCGCGCTTGAGCCGGACTCGATGAGTCGGCGCAGCAGCGCGCCCTTTCCGAGCAAGTGCTTCTGCCCCACGACCTCGTCGAGCGTCAGCGGGCGGATCTCATCCGCCAAAGGTCTCTTTTCACTCATATCAGTTGTTCCTGCTGCATTTTTCCGCGTCGATGGCCAGCACGACCATCAGCGCGCCCAGTGCGTCCTTCGGGTCGTAAACGTCGATCACATAGGTATCCGTCCAGTGGAACAGCTCCTTGCTGATGGAGGCCACCTGGCGGGGGCCGTCCTGAATGGTGTAGTCCCACTCCATAAAACTGCCGTCCACGGTCCAGCCGCAGAAGTCCAGGGAAAACGACGGCCGGAAAAGAGTAAACTCCTTGCGGATCTCTCCTACACAGCGGTCGCCGACGTACAGCTCAAACTTGGGCAGGAACGTCAGCACCCGCTGCTGCACCGTTCCGATGTGATCGCCCATGGCGTTCAGAATGTGCAGACAATGTCCCCACGCAAGCTTGCCCTAGACCGTAAAGACGGTGTTGCCGATAGTAATAGTTTCAGTTCTTTGTTGTTCCAATTTCAAACACAATATGCGCTACGGCATATAATGTTCTATTTGCCGAACGGATACTATGTACTCTTTCCATATAACTACAATGTTCTCTCATTATTTATAGCGTGTTTCCTCCTTATAGAATTCTATTTTTGAGTTCATTTCTTTTTATTCTATTTTTGAGTTCATTTCTTTTTAAATTGTTCCAACTCTCTCTCGAAGAAGTCGTCATAACCGTCTTTGAGCTTGGCAAAGTCCGTGTCGTGCCGAGCAAGCAATTCTTCATAGCCCGCTTGTATCAGCTCGACTTTGGTATAACCGTACTCTTTCAAAAATGCGTTGATCTTCTCGAATAGCTCACGCGGAATCATCGTCTGAAAATTTCCGCTCGTCGCTTTTCGTTTTTCTTTGTTCTTTTCCTCATACTTGCGGTTTGCAAGCCGCTGGGGAGTATCTTCTTTTCTCGTTACCATATCAGCCTCCGTAAAAATACATTATAGTATATATACTATATCATACTTTTTACTGTTAGTCAATAGGTTACACCCAAATTCCTTTGGGATTCTTGAAAATATCGTATTCATCATCTTTATATCTCTTAAACCGCTCTGCCTGTTCGGGAGTAGTGTATTTAAGTAAAGACGTACTTTCGCCACGTTCCGCGCCGTACCTTTTTGAAATTGCTTTGTAGAAGCACTCTTGCAAAACGGAGTAGGACATTTCTTCGCCGCGTTGCTTCCAAAACTCGGAATGGCATAATAATGGTTTGGTTATAAATCTCCGTGTTCTGTAAACAGGGTTGCCTTCCGAATCGCGCAGTTGTAGTTTGTTGCCGTTTTCGCTTATATCGTTACTCATTGCTTTTACTTTCCACTTATCCGTTATGGGTAAGTAGTATAAGAAAAGATTTCGCCTGTTCGACTCGGTAACGGTTAGAGCGCAAATAATGTTCTTATCCGATTTAAGAAAGCCTATGTAGTCTACTGCAAAGTCATAGCAATGACGGAAGTAAAATTCGATTTCCTGTTCATCGGGAAATTCCTGCCAAAACTCGCGATTGCCGCCGAATTGCAGACATTCCAAAACTCTATTCTTTCCGCGTGGATGAAACTGTGCGTTCAGCAATTTTATCGTTCGGGCAATTTCGGTTTGAAATATATCCGATTTTGGTTTTAGCCATTTAACCGAATATTCCGCTTGAGCCTCTTCCAGATACTCATCCTGTGCGGGTAAGTCCTGTTGTCTGAACATAAGAACGGATACGGTTGCGTGTTTATCTCTCGGATATAGCCAAGAGTAAACGTGTTTACTGTAATAGCCTATGTTTTCCACCTCCTTTTATAGATTTTAGAGTAAAACAAAATCGGCTCCCTGTGCGAAAGCCGACCTTAAATGGAATTGTTCATTCCATATTAAGTTTTCGTTTTAGTGGTAATCTTCCTTGTGTAAGAAAATTTCCTTCTCTACTTATAAGCCACGAGAACGCCGAAAATATTACATCACAAGTAAAATTTCTTGAAAAATTTTTATTCGTGTAGTTTCTTGCCCGTATAATATCTATAAAATTCTTTTAAGCGTTTGTTACGCTTTTCCGCGAGATAAGGGTATAACCTTTGTTTCAAACATTCTTCTACAGAAAGATTTAGTCTTTTTGCAATCTTCTCAACGGCGGTATAAACGCCGTCTATCGCTTTATGACTGTCTTGCAATCTGTTGGCTTCTTTGCGTTTTACTTCCATACAGAGCCGAACGTAAACGCTTTGTATGATAGGTGCTTGTTCACCGTAGTAATTTTTGAAATGTTCCTGTTCTTCCTGCGTAGCGGTTGAAAGATATTTTTCAATGTCTTGCTTGATATTATCTTCGTCGAATAGATAATAGCGTAGTATGTACCGGCAGAGTTCGCCTATACTGTAAAACCAATTTATAAACGGAAGCAAGTCGGCGAATAGCCCTCTAATGACGAACTCAATTTCCACGTCGAGCAAGTCCGGCAGTTCGTAGTCGCGCATAAAGATTTTCCATAATGCCCAAACGATGTCGTCCGGCGTATTGCCTTTGCTTGTATTATAGGCATCTAACTTCTTTCTTGCCCGATTGAACGTAGCCGACACCACGCCTTGCGTAATGCCGAGATATTCGGCTATGTCCTTTTGCGTAAGTCCGTCGTCCACAGAAAGACAATATACTTTCCGTTCTTGCCGCGTTAACGTACCTAATGCACGAACTCGATCCAATCGTTCTATGGAAATAGTATCGAACGGAATTTCTTTATTGATCCATTTCTGTTGCTCACGTGGAGAAAGCATTTCTTCGTCTATGGGGAACGGCTCGTTATGACGGTAAACCTTATGCCAATTATTGTACTCGAATCTGCCCAACTCGCGCAGAGCTTCCCACTCGCTTTCCGTAACTTCAATGACAATATATTTCTTATCCCCGACACGATAATTTGCTTTGTCTTTGCTATTACAGGGATAGTAATACAGAAACTTGCCTTCGGTTTCGGAAGGCGTTTTCTTTTTATTCAGGTGGTACGCTAACTTATCTATATAGACATTATATCACAATATTGTTGACAGATATAGTCATAATTACGAAAATTCTTCGATAATTTTTACGGTTGAAAAATACTTAATATTGTTCACCAAAATTGCGGCAATTTCCGATGCCTAAGCAGGTTAAGGAAATAGCCAAAATTCGGGATTTTGACTATTTTGATTCCGCTCGCTTTGCTCGCTCTCAACAAGCGGGAAACCCGCTTTTGAGTATATAAAGTTTTTTATCCATTCTCTAAATATTGGATTTTTTCTTGATATATTTCTTGAAGTATGATATAATATTTGTAAGAATCGAAAAGGGAGTTTTATTATGGCTGCAAGTTATAAAAAGCTATGGAAGCTACTTATTGATAAGGATATGAAAAAAGAAGATTTACGTAAAGCGACTGGAATCACAACTACTGCTATGGCAAAGCTCGGTCGAAATGAAACAGTCCATATGGACATACTTCTTAAAATATGTAGTGTATTAGATTGTAATATTGAAGATATTGTTGATATTACAAGAGAGTAGGTTAAAAATTGCTTATTTAACCGCACAGGACAACAGTAACTAATAATTGACGCAAGGAGAAAAGTATGGGCAAACTTACCATATCGCAATTAGAAAACCATTTATTAAAAGCTGCTGACATTTTAAGGAATAAGATGGACGCAAGCCAGTATAAAGAATATATTTTTGGAATGCTATTTTTAAAGCGTTTATCGGACATATTTGAACAGGAACAAGCAAAACTTAAAAAGAGTCTGCAAACTAAAGGATATACAGACGATGAGATTGCTATTGAACTGGAAGATCCGCAGAGTTACGGCAATACGTTCTTTGTTCCTAAAAAAGCACGGTGGACGCTTGCAGAACAGGATTATATTCAGCCCGAAAAAGAAGGAGAAGACGTTTTTAAAGGCATTCTGCATTTAAAGAACAATATTGCTCCGAAACTTAACGCCGCATTAAAATCAATCGCAGATTCAAACACTTCTTTGAAAAATGTTTTTGATTCGATTGACTTTACCAAAAAAGTTAACAACAAGCAAATAGTATCGAATGACAATTTGCAAGATTTTATCGTTCACTTTAACAAGTATAAACTAACGAACGAAAACTTTGTATTCCCGGATCTCTTAGGCGCAGCTTATGAATATATGATTAAAAACTTTGCCGATAGTGCAGGTAAAAAAGGCGGCGAATTCTACACTCCTGCTCCTGTCGTTCAATTAATGGTTCGCATTATAAAACCGCAAGCAGGCATGACTGTTTATGACCCTACCTGTGGAAGCGGTGGCATGCTTATACAAAGTAAGCACTATGTAGAGGAGTTGGCAGGACGCACGTCGTCTTGTAATTTACGGTCAGGACAACGAGCCGAGCGTTTGGTCTATTTGTAAGATGAATATGATTATGCACGGAATACCCAATGCGAAAATAGCTTTTGAAGATACGCTCGTAAATCCTGCGTTTGAAAACAGCTGTGGCGTTGAAAGGTTTGATAGAGTTATAGCAAATCCACCGTTTTCGCAAAACTATAAGCGCAACGACAAAATGCGGCATCAGGAAAGGTTCCTTTATGGTTGGGCGCCCGAAACCGGAAAGAAAGCGGACCTTATGTTTGTACAACATATGATAGCAAGTCTTAAAGACAACGGAATGATGATAACCGTTATGCCTCACGGCGTACTGTTTAGAGGTGGTAAAGAAGGCGACATTCGGAAAGCGATTTTAAACGATCCCAACGACATAGTACAAGCTATAATCAGCCTACCGCCTGACCTATTTTACGGCACGGGTATTCCTGCTTGCCTTATTGTAATCAATAAAAACAAGCGTGAAACCAATCCCGAGCTTGCAGGAAAGATATTGATAATAAATGCGGATGCGGAATATGGCGAAGGCAAAAATCAAAATTACTTACGACCCGAGGATATTGAAAAAATCATTTATGTGTTCGAACACAGCAAAGAAGAACCTAAATATTCACGAATAGTTCCTATATTTGAAATATTAGATAAAGAAAAGAATGATGGAAATTTAAATATTCGTCGCTATGTGGACAACTCTCCCGATCAAGAACCTCAAAATGTTAGGGCTCATATTTCGGGTGGTGTTCCTAAAGATGAAGTTGAAAAACTCAACGGGGCTATAAAAAAGTATAATATTGACCCTGAAAATCTGTTTGATGAATATACCGAGGAGTTTTTCAAATTTAAGTCCAAGTGTGATACAAAAGTAAAAATTAAACAATGCATTCTTTCTAACGATGGTGTTACTGCTGCAAACAATGCCATGCGTCAGGCGACAGTATCGTTTTGGGCAGAAGCCGGTGCAGCTGTTTCATCTGTTCAAAATAGTTTACAGATACAGGAATTCAAGCGTAATTACACCAAACTAATTGAAGAAAAAATTGTTCCCGTCGGGATCCTTGATAAATATCAAGCCGTAGGAGTTTTTGCTAATTGGTGGAATCATAACTATACCGTGCGTGAAACGATAGAAATAGAAACCAGTGGCGACAGCGAAACAAAAGTAACAGTAAAAGAAGTTATCGCTATTAAAAACGTATTTAAAACTATAAACGCAGAAGGCTTTGTCCCCGCACTTGTAAGCGACGAGAAAATCGCCAAGGAGCATTTTTCAAAAGAACTTGCCGAGTTGGAGGAATTAAACACACAGATTTCTTCTGCACAGGCAGACTTGCAGGAGTATATTTCTTCGCTTGATATAGAAATAGAATCTGATGGTGACGAAGAAGAAAAAGAAATAACTACCAAAGAAGCAAAGAAATATTATAAAGCACTAAAATCCTCAGCAACGACCGACGCAGACAGAAAGGCATACGACTCTGTTTTAAAACAAATAGCACAATACGAAAAAGATATAAGAAATCTTAATAAAAAATATAAAGAACAGGACAACGCCTTAAAAGAAAAACTTAATGCTATACGCGATAGCTTGACTTCTACGCAGTGCGAAAGCATGATAATGGACTTGTTGAAAGAAGCGCTGTTTATTGAACTTGAAAAATACCTAAAAGCCGAGGTCGATAAAACGATTAAATCGATACAACATCTTTACGATAAATACTTTGTTTCAGCTAATCAACTTCTTTCCGATCGTTTGGATGCGGAAAGCAAACTTAACGATTTCTTAAAAAGGCTGGGCTATATCAATGAGTGAGTGGGTAAAAAAACAATTATCACAACTTGCACTATTGAGCAAAGGGCAGCAGATGGCAAAAATCCATTTAGAGAAAGAAGGCGATTACTACGTCTTAAATGGAGGACAAAATCCGTCTGGCTATCTAAACAAATGGAACACAGAGGCGGATACAATTTCAATTAGTGAGGGTGGCAATTCTTGTGGATATGTTGCATATAATTCCACTCGATTTTGGAGTGGTGGACACAATTACGCTTTAAAAAATTTATCGAAAGAAATATGCCTTTTGTATTTATACGAATACTTAAAATTTAAAGAGCCGGATATTATGCGTTTACGCGTAGGATCGGGGTTGCCTAACATTCAAAAAAAAGAGCTTTCAAAAGTACAAATACAATTCTCTACCAATAAGCAAGAGCAAGAAAAAATTGCGGAAATTTTAACAACTATTGATATTGCCATAGATAAAACGACAGCGATAATTGAGAAATATAAAGCCATAAAAGAAGGGCTTTTGCAAGATTTACTTACAAACGGTATTGACGAAAACGGCAATATCCGTTCTCCGAAAACACATAAATATAAGCTTTCTCCGTTGGGCATGATTCCGGTTGAGTGGGATGTTGATAAAATAGAGCACTTGTTTAAGTTAAGGGCACGCATAGGTTGGCAGGGGTTGAGATCAGACGAATTTATAGATGAAGGACCATATTTGGTAACAGGTACAGATTTTGATAACGGGCGTCTTGATTGGGATAATTGTTATCATGTATCCTTGGAAAGATATTTTCAAGATGTAGGCATTAAATTAAAAAATGATGACTTATTAATTACGAAAGATGGCACTATAGGGAAAACAGCCATGGTTAAAGATTGCCCGCACCAAGTCACGCTGAACAGTGGAGTTTTTGTTATCAGACCGATTAATCAGAAAACAACAACGGATTACTTGTATTATTTATTATCGGACAGAAGTTTTGCGCTCTTTATCCAAAATAATTTAACCGGATCAACAATTAAACATCTTAATCAAGCCGTGCTTTATAAAATGCAAATAAAGCGACCAGATCGAAATGAGCAGATTAGAATTACGCAAATACTTTTTGCTGTTGATGAAAAAATTGATTTGGAATACACGCATCAAAGAAAGTTGCTTTCAGATCAAACAAGGGCTGATGCAAGATTTATTGACACATAAAGTGGCGGTCGATGCGCTTTTATAAGGAGTTGTTATGCCGGAAAGATACGATAATATGAGCGAACGTTTATATACGGAAAAACCGTTATTGGAGCAATTAAGTAGTTTTGGTTGGAGTATTATTGACCTTGATGTTACAACAAGAAACTCTCCCGAACTTAGCAACAGAGAAAGCCTTGCGGACGTTATCATGCGCGAGGAGTTTCATAATGCTATATCGAGGCTTAACCCGTGGCTTAAGGAAGAACAAGTAGAGCCGCTCATAGACGAGTTCTTAAACTATGGCATTCAAGCCGATGCACTTGAGATAAATCGTAAAATCCAAAAGCATTTAGTTGACGGACTTACTGCAGACAATCTTTATACCGGTGCTGTCAATGAGTCTGTACGTTTATTTGATTATACAAACCTTGAAAAAGAAAGGTTTGATATAACTAAGAGCAAAAACTCATATATAGCCGTATGTCAATTAAAAGTAAAGATTCCGGGCGTAGAACAGCATATTATTCCGGATGTGGTTTTGTTTGTTAATGGTATTCCGCTTGTTGTAATCGAGTGTAAAGCACCTGACATAGTTGACCCTATGGGACAAGCAATTGAGCAGTTGATGCGTTATCAGGATCGTCGCGACGCACAGTTTGCCGAAGGTGTGCCCGAATTGTTTTATTTTAATCAGTTTGTCATAGCTACTTCTTTTCAGCAAGCAAAATATACAACTATTACAGGCGCTTACAATCATTTTATTGAATGGAAAGACTGTTATCCTTATGCGCTATTAGAAATAAAAGAAGACGGAACAACACCTTCCGGTCAAGAAGTGTTGGTAAAGGGAATGCTCTCGCCTAATCATCTACTTGACATAATGCAAAACTTTACCGTGTTTAAAGATGATGAAAAAGGAAGAACTGCAAAAATAGTTTGTCGCTATCAACAATTCCGTGGCGTCCACAAAATAATCAACCGTATGCGTTCAGGTGAAACACAAGCCGATAAGGGTGGCACGGTTTGGCATACGCAAGGAAGTGGGAAATCGCTTACGATGATGTTTGTTATTAAAAAAATGAACCATCTTGACGATTTCATCGATTATAAAATCGTGCTTATCCTTGATAGAAAAGATTTGCAAAAACAGCTATTAGACACAAGCAACTGCATTTCGCAAACCGTTACTGTCGGCAAAAGTATTGCTACTCTAAAACCGCTTATAAAAGACCCTGCAAGCAATATAGTTGTTGCGATGGTACATAAGTTTGGTGTCAAAAAAGCGAGCATGGAGATATTCCCTGTACTAAACACATCCAAGAAAATCTTAATAATGATCGACGAAGCACATAGAACACAATACTCGCATCTGGCGGCAAATATGTGGCAAAGTATGCCTAATTCTATTAAAGTTGCTTTTACGGGAACGCCAATAGATAGAACGACGGAAACTTTCGGTGGATACATAGACGCCTATACAATGAGACAGGCAATAGCCGATGAAGTGATAGTAGAGATCAAATACGAAGGCAGAGCAACCGAGAGCAATATAAAAGATATATCTGCGATGGACGATAAGTTTCTTGATGTTTTTGCCTTTGCGAATGAGTCTCAAAAGAAGCAGATTCTCGGTAAATATACATTAAGAGGTTATCTTGAAGCATGGGAAGTAATTGAAAAGAAAGCCAAAGATATGCTTGAGCATTATATATCAACAGTTTTTACCAACGGATTTAAGGCTCAGGTGGTTACTTGCTCTCAAGAAGCAGCGTATAGATACAAGGTTGTGCTTGATAGATTGTTGCAAGCAAAAATCTCTGAACTTGAGACATTAAATCCTAACAACCATGACCTTGAGGTTTTAAAAAGGATGCAAATAGCTTGCATTATTTCGGCACAAGGGAACGACAAGCCTTATTTAAAAGAATTTGGTAACGAACATACGCATGACAAGCAAATAGCAAGTTTTAAACTTGGTTATTATGCCGAGGATACAGATAAGAAAGGTAATAAAATCACGGGAGAAGTCGGAATAATAGTTGTTGCCGATATGCTTCTGACCGGTTTTGATGCACCAATCGAACAGGTTATGTATTTAGACGATATTATTCGTGATCATAATCTTTTGCAAGCAATTGCAAGAGTTAATCGTACGTCAAAAGGTAAAGAATGCGGTTATGTGGTTGATTATGTCGGCGTATTTAATCATTTAAAGAAAGCCCTTGCAAAATATAAAGACGAGGATATCAAGGAAACTACAGGGGCATTGCTGAGCGTTGGACAAGATTATGATAAACTGCGTATTACACATGATAATCTCACGCGTTTTGTTGTTGAAGAAATAGGTGCCTCCGGTCTGGCGGAAAAGACTTTTATATGTGACGAGCTCGCAGAGGATGATAAGTTATGGCAAAACTTCAACAAATTTTTCAATACTTTTGCCAAATATCTTGACCGAGTTTACCCTAAACCTTCAGCATTACCCTATGTTCCAGATTTTAAGGTGGCTAGTTTTATTAAACAGTGTGTAGCAAACAGGCGTAGAGACGGTAATTTCTCAGTAGCTGAATGTGGACGTAAAATACGCAGTATTATTGAGGAGTATTTAATTGTTAACGGCGTTAATCCTAAGATTAGACCCGTTTCAATAACTAATCCTATTTTTGATACAACACTAAAAGAAAAATCGCCTCGCGCACAAGTGGAAGAATTGAAATACGCTATTCAAGAATACATAAATATCAATACTCCGCTTGATCCGGAATACTTTGAGCGCTTAGGTGTGAAGTTGCAAAAGATACTCGAATTATATAAAGAGAATTGGGAAGCGCAAGTTCAGGCACTAAAAGAGTATAAGGACGAAATTATTCATGGTAGAAGCACGGAAAATACTTATGGTTTAGATCCTGTGAAAGAAATGCCGTTCTTTGCGTTAGTCCGTGCTAAATTATATGAAGGCAAGTCTTTTGAAGATTTAACTGCTGAAGAATTTGATACTTTAAGGAGCATGATTGACGAAATATTATCTACTATCCAGACGGAAACGCAAATTGTAAATTTTTGGGATGATCCGTATTTAATTCAAAATTTAAGATACGCCATTCGTAGAAAGTTACTTGATTCATATAAGTATTTACGTTCTGATAGAGCTAAAGCATCAGCAATAGCACAGGAACTTATCGAGCTTGCAAGCCGTCATTATGGAGAAAAACAATGACACAGCCTAAAGAGATTATAAGAAGTAAAAGAAAAACTATTGCGTTAGTAGTTAATAATCAAGCCGAATTGATTGTAAAAGCACCTTTTGAGGCAAGTGATGCCGTAATATATGAAACCATTTCTCGAAAACAAAGGTGGATAGACGAAAAGCAGCATATAGTAAAAACATTTTTCGAGAAATATCCGGACAGTGTTTTTGAGGTTGGAGAAAGCCACATGTATTTAGGCAACCTATACATGCTCGATTATGCTGATGTGGAATCCGTTGTAATAGATGGTAATAGATTGATTCTCCCTCTGAAGGAAAAAAACGAAGCGAAACATATCCTTATTGAATGGTATCACGCTCAAGCAACGGACGTCGTTTTTAAACGAGTACAATATTATGCGGATTTAATGGGTGCTACCTATTATTCCATCAATCTGTCTGATGCAAAAGCTCGTTGGGGTAGCTGTGGCGCAAAACAAACTATCAATATAAATTGGCGTGCCGTTATGTGCCCGTTGTTTGTTATAGATTATATTGCAATCCACGAGCTTAGTCATATTCAGTATAAAAATCATAGCCGTGAATTCTGGAAAAGAGTTGAAACAATTATGCCTGATTATAGAGAGGCTCAAGAGTGGCTAAATCAAAATAGTCGGTTGGTAAGTATTTATTGATAAAATGGGAATGAAAAAATGATCACTATCGAAATTTTCAAACAACTTATTGGCGCAAAACTATTTATTCAAATGCATTAAAAAATAGGGCTTATTGAGGTAATCTTATGACGAAGAAAAACAATCAAATATCTATACATAGTTCGGCGGCGGAATATCTTACTTACGTCGCGTCTGTCGGCGAAAGCTCGAAAGATATAGAAGTCCGCTACGAGGACGAAAATATATGGCTCACGCAAAAAGCAATGGGATTATTGTACAATGTGGAAACAAATACAATAAACTACCACGTGAAAAAGATTTTTGCGGATAGTGAATTGGACGAGAGTTCAACTATTCGAAAATTTCGAATAGTTCAAAATGAGGGCGAGCGGCAAATTGAGCGCGAAGTATCACATTACAACCTGCAAATGATTATAGCAGTCGGTTTCAAAGTCAACTCGGAGCGTGCCGTGCAATTTCGCAAATGGGTCAATCAAATTGCGTCCGAATACACCATTAAAGGTTGGGTTATGGACGACGAGCGGTTAAAGCGCGGCACATATTTAACCGACAAATACTTTGACGAACAACTTGAACGTGTTCGGGAAATTCGTGCAAGTGAACGCAAGTTCTATCAGAAAATAACTGATTTATACGCAACGGCAATCGACTACGACGTAACGAGCGCGCAGACGAAACGCTTTTATGCCACCGTGCAAAATAAAATGCACTACGCCGTTCATGGACACACGGCGGCAGAACTTATTGTAGAACGTGCGGACGCTAACCGCGAATATATGGGACTTACCACTTGGGCGGATGCGCCCAACGGAA
>OHSM01000539.1_pt1 | contig 12384 bp, 10 predicted proteins | sample 1578671 | NCBI WGS metagenome assembly OHSM01 (sample SAMEA3879591, study PRJEB24766) | human gut metagenome | biome: human-associated habitat; feature: feces | place: USA | collected 1985/1987 | reverse complement strand
CAATCAACTATTTTCCCTAATCACAAAAGTTGTGTCCGAAAAAAGGGTGTGCCTTTCGGCACTCCTTTCCCTTTTTTCCCACATGTTTCACCCCCTTAAAAACATTTGTGCTTATGAAGAGATTTTGGACCCATCGGTGCTTTGCGGCGCTGTTTGCCGTGCTGCTGTTGACGACAACCGGTTGCAAGGAGGACAATGCGGAGGAACCCGCTCCCCCGTCGAACGTGACGACGACCCTGCAGCCTGAAGTGGTTCCCGCCGAGGGAGGAACGATAACCATCACCTGTGCCATCGAGAATCCCGTGACGTCGGCCCGCCTCGAGGCCCGCACCGACGAGGAGTGGATAACCAACCTCACCGTGCTCGAGCAGGAGGCCAAGGTGACGGCCGTCGCCGCCGCCAACGAGCTTCTGGAGGAGCGCACCGGTACCGTGACGCTCGCCTACGACGGCAAGGAGTACCCCGTCGAGATAACCCAGTCGGCCCGCGTGCTGCCCTATGCGCTCACGGCGACCGGGATAACCCACTGCGACGCCCTCATCAGCGTCGTGCCCGTTGACAAGGAGGCCGCCTACTACTCGGCCGTCGCCCCAGCCGAAGGGTTCGATGCCGCCACCATCGCCGCACAGAACCTCGCAGCCTTCACCGCCGCGGCCGAAGAGGCCGGCCAGAGCCTCGAGGAGTACCTCGCCACCGTCACCCGGAGCGGCGACGCGGAGTACCACCCCGCACGGCTGACCCCCGAGACCTCCTACGTGGCCTACGCCTACGGCATCGACCAGACGGGCGCCGCAACGGGCGAAGTGGTCGTATGTCCCTTCGACTCGCAGGCCGTGGCCGAAGGCGAGATGACCGGCTGCACCATCGCCATCGAGGCGCAGAGCCTCACCTCGACCTCGGTAGCCGTCCTCTTCAAGCCCTCCGACCCCTCGGCCTATTACTACTACGAGATGTTCGATGCGGCGGGCTACGAGGAGGTGCGCGACAACCTGCCGGCCTATATCTACAACTACTACATCGAGCAGGTGACCGACTACTGGTCGCTCGAGATGGCCGTGAAGTACTCGAGCGCCTATGGTGAGAAGACGGTGCAGAGCAAGGAGCTCACCCCCGAGACGACCTACTATGCGCTGGCCGTGGGCGTGAACCTCGAAGGCCTCATCAACACCGAGGTGGCCGTACTCGAAATCACCACCCCCGAAGAGACCCCCATCGACTACGGCTTCACCTTCAGCACCGACGCCGTGACGGCCACCGGAGCCACCGTGACGGTCACCCCCAACGACGTGCGCGCCTTCTACTACTGGGACGTGATGACCGACGCCGAGTACACGGAGCTGAACGGCGACGAGGAGAAAATCGCCGCCTACTTCCTCGAGAAGATGGATGCCAAGCGCATCGAGCAGTACGGCGACTACGCGATGTTCTTCCCGCTGCCCAGCTACATCGTCTCGCAGTGCTCCGAAGGGTTCGACGGGCCGGACAGCTACACCTTCGGCACGCTCTCGCCCGCAACGACCTACCATCCCTACGCCTTCTGGGTTGACCAGGAGACCGGAGAGCCCTCCTCGGAGACCTCCTTCGGCGAGGCCTTCACCACCAAGGAGCTGACCTTCTCGAACGCCGCGGCCGAGCCGACGCTCTGGCTCACCGACGGAGACGACTGGGCCGACCTCAGCCCCATGGGCTACATGTTCCTCCGCGGGCTGGCCGTCCCCGGCGCACGCCTTGAGCCCAATGCCGACGCCGCGCACTGGTATTCGAACATCTACAAGGCTGCAGACATCGCCTCGACGGATGACCTGCTGCTGGGCTCGTCGCTCATCAACAGCAGCTACAACATGGACAAGAGATCCTACAACCTCTCCTACGGCGTGGCGTGGGACGACACCGAGTATGTGATTGTCAGCATCGCCGTCGACGCCGAGGGCAACCGCGGCGAGCTGCGCAAGGTTCCCTTCAAGGTCGACAAGTCGCTGGTCGAGGAGCTCACCGAGCTGCCGTAACGGCCGCGGCCGCGGGCGGAGGAGGTCCCTGCCTTCGCTCCGGCCGGCGGTCGCCGGCCCCGAAGAGGGCCGGTCCGGAGCATTGACGGCCCTGCGAAGGTTCGGGCCGAATGGTTGCAAGCCCGAAGGGTTGCAGGCCCGAAAAGTTGTTGGTCCGAAAAGTTGTTGGTCCGAAAAGCTGTTGGTCCGAAAAGCTGTTGGTCCGAAAAGCTGTTGGTCCGAAGGGTTGCAGTCCCGAAAAGCTGTTGGCACGAAGGGTCTCAGGCCCGGCTCCGCAGGCCATCCTGCCCGCCGCCCGAACCCGGGGCTTCAGCTCCTCCACATCGGCTCTCCGCGGACATGGGCCCCGGACTCCGGAGACGACAGCGGCCAAAACGGCAACGCCCAAAACGAAGCGTCCCGCCTCCACAGAGAGGCGGGACGCTTTTTCGTTGCGGTGCGGAAGCGAATCAGTCGACCGGAATATCCTTGTTGACGTTCTTCGAACCGACGAGCGCGTAGTAGAGGATGTAGCAGAGGCAGAGGATGATGACCCAGTAGCTGGCCAGATAGCCGGCCAGGTCGGCCACGTAGCCCTGGATGAGCGGAAGGATACCGCCGCCGCAGACCATCACCATGAAGATGCCCGAACCTACCGAGGTGTACTTGCCCAGACCCTCAACGGCCAGGTTGAACAGGCCGCCCCACATCACCGAGGTGCAGAGGCCGCACAGCACGAAGAAGACCACGCCCACGGGAACGCTCGCCAGACCGAAGCTGATGTCCGAACGGAAGACGGGCATCGAGACCGTGGCGGTCGTCGGAGCGAAGATGCCGATGAGGACGAAGATGATGGCCAGAGCGCTGACGAAGGCAATTTGCACGCGGCTCGAGACCTTGGCGCCAACCAGACCGCCCAGCAGACGGCCACACATCATCAGGAACCAGTAGGTGCCCACCACCGAACCGGCGATGGCCGTGTCGAGCCCCATGCCGACGGCGCCCGAGGCCCCGTCACGCGCCGAGGTGAGGAAGAGGTTGATGAAGTTGGGGATGCCCACCTCGACACCCACATAGATGAAGATGGCCACCGTACCCAGTACGAAGTGACGGAACGACATGGGACCGTACTTGTCGTTGGCGTCCTTCTTCTCCTCGAGGGCGTAGGGTTCGGGAATCTGCATGAGCCACAGCACGATGAATGCCACGGCGAAGATGCCCATTGCGATGAAGAGGGCGGGAGCCGCGTCGCTCAGGCGCGCCTTGGCCACGTCACCCATGAGGTAACCCACCAGCACGGGGACAATCGTCGCCGAGATGGAGTTGAGTGAACCGCCGAACTGGATGAGCTGGTTGCCGCGCTTGCCGCCGCCACCCAGCGTGTTGAGCATCGGGTTGACCACCGTGTTGAGCATGCACATCGAGAAGCCCGAGATGAAGGCGCCGACCAGATAGACATAGAAGGGGGCAAACGAGGTGCCGTCGCCCGAGCCGGTGCGGCCGGCGAGGAACTGGACACCCACGCCGATGAAGCCGACGGCGATGGCGGCCAGCGCCGTCTTCTTGTAGCCGATGCGCTTGAGCATCAGACCTGCCGGAAGTCCCATGAAGAAGTAGGCGATGAAGTTGGCGGCATTACCCAGCTGCGACATCCAGTTCGGAAGGGCGAACTGATGCTTGACGATGACACCCAGAGGGTTGGTGAGGCCCGTCACGAAGGATATCATCGCAAAGAGCGCGAACATCATGATGATGGGCAGGATGTAACTTTTTTTCTGTTCCATTACGAGTTTATTTAGGTTTTTGTTCTGTCTGTTCCGTCATCCGGCGACGCACTCACTCACATACACGCTCTTCACTCCTGCTCACCGATGTCTGTTTTTCATGTCATGCGTCATGCTCCGCACCGCCGCATCTGCGGCCCGGCACTTCCGGCCCACGGACAGCTCCGGTCCTCCGCTCCCCGTCTGCACTTCCGGCCCCGGGTTCTCCGACTCTTTCGCTCTTCCGGCCCGGGTTTTCCGGCTCCTTGCTCTCCCGGCCGCACTTCCAGCCCCGGGTTCTCCGGCTCCTTCGCCCCCCGGGCAGCGGCTCAGCGGTCGCGCTCGGCGACGTAGGCGCAGAGGTTGGCCAGCGCCGTACGGGCGGGCGAATCCTCGTAGGTCGAGAGCAGGTCGAGGGCCCGCCGGAGGTATCCCTGCATCACGCGGGCCGCAGCCTCGAGGCCACCCTCCTCGGCCACCGTACGCTGGAGCAGGGCCACCGACTCCTCGTCCTCGTGGCAGCGGGCCAGACGCTCCAGCAGCTCGCTGCGGCGCTTCGCGTCGACACGCTCGAGCACGTCGAGCAGCGGCAGCGTGATTTTGCCCTCGCGCAGGTCGTTGTTCGAGGGCTTGCCGGTGCGGGCCGACGGCGAGAAGTCGAGGATGTCGTCCTGAATCTGGAAGGCCATGCCCAGCGCCTCGCCGAAGCTGCGCATAAGCTCCACCCGTTCGCGGGGCGCACGCACGGCCAGCGCACCGACCGAAGCGCTCGTTCCGAGCAGGCTGGCCGTCTTCTTATGGATGATTTCGAGGTAGCTCTGCCGCGTGGTGTTCTGCTTCTCGGCGCAGTCGCTCTGGAAAATCTCCCCTTCGCAGAGCGCCGTGATTGAGTTGCAGACGTGGGTCACCAGGTCGAACTGACCGCTCGAAAGACCTATGTTCATATTACGGGCCAGGATGTAGTCACCCAGCAGCACCGCCTTGCGCGACTGCCAGCGGGCGTTGACCGAGGCCCGTCCGCGGCGCTCGGCCGACTCGTCGATGACGTCGTCGTGGATGAGCGACGCCACGTGAATCATCTCCACAAGCATCGCCGCCAGCGAGACGCGCGGCCCCAGACGTTCCGTCTTCACGGGCGCATTCATCGCCGCCGAGAGCATCACCAGCGTGGGGCGAATCCCCTTGCCGCGCGACGAAAGCGCATAGCGCAACATCTCTTCGAGCAAATCCCCTTCTGCCGTAAACTGCCGGGCCACAAACGCATCAAACTCCTCCAGGTCGGCCGCCACGGGTTTGCGGATTATATCGAGTGTTATCATAAACGGATACTCTTTTGCTTCGCAAAGATAGTTATTTTTCGCCACAACGACGCGCGAGTAAATGTTTTTTCGTACCTTTGGCAGTCGGTTAACCACTGAAACGATGAATTTTCCGAACGATACGAAGGCCCGATGGATGGCCCCGGCAGCGGCCCTGCTGCTCTTTCTGGTGGTGAGCATCTTCTACTTCGCGCCCCAGTTCCGGGGCGAGGTGCTGCCCCAGCACGACGTGCTCCAGTACCGGGGCATGAACAGCGACATCGAGCGCACGCGCACCCAGACGGGCGAGGACCCGCAGTGGACCGGAGGCATGTTCGGCGGCATGCCCGCCTACCTGATTAACGTGGCCTATCCGGCCCAGCTGGTCAAGCAGAGCGTCGGCCGCATCTCGAAAATCATGGACATCCCCGCCTCGCTGCTCTTCTTCTCGATGGTGGCCATGTGGCTCATGCTCCTCATGTTCGGCGTCAACCCCTGGGTGGGCATCGTCCCGGCGCTGGCCTACGGACTCTCAACCTACTTCCTGCTGAGCATCGGCGCGGGCCACATCACCAAGATGTGGGCCGTGGTCTACGCACCGCTGATGATGGGCGGCGCGTGGATAACCCTGCGGGGCAACATGTGGGTCGGCGGCGCGCTGACGGCGCTGGCCGCCTCGCTCGAAATCGGCGCCAACCACCCCCAGATTACCTACTACTTCCTGCTGGCGATGGGGCTCTTCTGGCTCTCGGAGGGCATCGTTGCGCTCCGGCAGCGCCACCTCGCCTCGTTCGCCCGCCGCACGGCGGTGCTGGCCGCAGCGGGAATTCTGGCCGCCGGCTCCAACTTCTCGCCCCTCTGGTACACGCTCCAGCACTCGAAGGAGACCACGCGCGGCGGCTCGGAGCTCGCCGAGGCGGGCGAGGAGACCTCCCGCGGCCTCGACCTGGAGTATGCCACGGCGTGGAGCTACGGCCGCGCCGAGAGCTTCAACCTGCTCGTGCCCGACTTCATGGGGCGCGACTCGGCCACCGGCTTCTCGTCCGACGGCGAAGTGGCGGCCGTATTGAACGACTACGGACTGCGCGGCGCCGCCGAACAGCTGCCCGCCTACTGGGGCGAGCAGCCCTACACGGGAGGCCCCACCTACCTCGGCGCCGCGGCGCTGATGCTCGCCGCGCTGGGCATCGCCCTGGCCAGCGGCCGCAACAAGTGGTGGCTCGTGGCGGCCAGCGTGGCGGCGCTGCTGCTCGCCTGGGGCCACAACTTCATGGGACTCACCCAACTGGCGTTCAAATACCTGCCCGGATACGACAAGTTCCGCACCGTGACGATGATTCTGGTTATCGTGCAGTGGGCCGTGCCGCTGCTGGGCGCGCTGGCGCTCATGCCGCTGTGGCGGGGCGAGGTGCCGCGCCGCAGGCTGTTGCGGGCGCTGGGCTGGTCGGCCGGCATCACGGGCGGCCTCTGCCTGGTACTGGCGCTGGGCGGCGGGTCGCTCTTCGACTTCGGCCGCACGGAGAGCACGACCTTCATGACCGACCAGTTCCACCACATCTTCCAGGCCAACGGCATGCAGGAGTACATCGACCGCGGTGCCGACGTCGAGTGGGGCGAGGCGGCGGGTGCCGCCATGGCGGCCGAACGGGCCCGGATGATGAGCGCCGACGCGTGGCGTTCGCTGCTCTTCGTGGTGCTGGCGGCCGGATGCGTGGCGCTCTATGCCTTCGGGCGCATCCGGCGCGGGGCGCTGGTGGCGCTGCTGGGCGTGGTGGTGGTCGCCGACCTGCTGCCGGTCGACCGCCGCTTCCTCTCCGACGAGAACTTCGTGCCGGCCCGCCGCCAGCAGATTGTACCCACGGCGGCCGACAAGGAGATACTGGCCGACAAGGGTGAGCCCGGATACCGGGTCTTCAACCTCACGGTAAGCCCCTTCAACGACGCCACGACCTCCTACTTCCACCGCTCGGTGGGCGGCTACCACGGCGCCAAGCTCTCCCGCTACCAGGACCTCATCGACCGCTACCTCTCCAACGGCGACGAGCAGGTGCTCGACATGCTCAACACGCGCTATCTAATCGTCCCGGGCGACGACGGCACCCCGCAGGTCGTGCGCCGCACGACGGCCTTCGGCGCCGCATGGTTCGTCGACAGCCTTCTCGAGGCCTCCACGCCCCGCGAGGAGATTGAGCTGCTGGGGCAGGTCAACCTCCGCACGACGGCCGTCGTGGCGGAATCGGCACGGGAGGCGATGCAGGGATTCCGGCCCGCGAAGGAGGACTCCCTCGCCACGGCGCGCATCACCCTGACGGAGTACCGGCCCAACCGCCTCGTCTATGAATACAGCGCCCCCCGGGAGGCGATGGCTCTCTTCTCGGAAATCTACTACGACAAGGGCTGGCGTGCCTTCGTCGACGGGCAGGAGGCCCCCTACTTCCGGGCCGACTACCTGCTGCGGGCCATGCTGCTCCCGGAGGGCGACCACACCGTCGAGTGGCGTTTCCGCGCCCCGGGCTGGGGTGCGGCCGAGACGGTGACGGGCATCTGCTCGGCGCTTATCCTTCTGGGAGCCGTCGCGGCGCTCCTCCTCCCGCTGCGCCGCCGGAAGGTTGCCGGCACCGACACGGAGCAGCCCGACGGGCCCAAATCTCAAAAGGGGCAGAAGGGCGAATAGTCCGCCCGGACAGGACAACCGGGGAACGACCAGGCAGGGCGGCCGGGGGAAATATGCCGGGATGCGGCGGGCGGAGGAAATAACCGGACTGCCGCCGGGGAGCCGCGGAAAGCCACAGGAGACCAAAGGTGACTGCGAAGAGTGGTCGGGTGCCACGGAAAGCCACCGGAAAACCGCCGGAAAAAGCCACCGAGAGGCTTCGGGAAGTTGCAGTGCAGGAGGCAACCTGGAAAAATGCTGGAAAAACGCCGGTCGGGGCCGCAGGGTCGGCCGGCAAATCGGAGACAAGAGATGAAAGACGACAAGAGACTCAAGCGGAAAGTCCGCAATTCATACATCGTATCGACCGTCAGCGTGGCGCTGGTCCTCTTTTTGCTGGGGTCGGTGGGATACCTGATGGTCGCCGCCATGAAGATGGCCGACACGCTGCAGCGGAGCATCGCCGTGACGGTCGAACTGCGCAACGGACTCTCGGAGGAGGAGCGCGAGGCCATCAACCGCACGCTGACGGCCGAAGAGCTGGTGAGCACCATCGCCTTCTCGTCGAAGGAGGAGAAGATTGAGGATGCCGAGTTCCGCAAGATGTTCGCCAGCGAGTTCGAGGAGCTGCTGGGCGAGAACCCCCTGCGCGACTCCTTCGAGCTGACCCTCACGGCCGGCTCGTCGGACGAGGAGCAGCTCGACGCCTTCATCGCCCGCACGGAGGCGCTCGAAGGGGTGGAGTGCGTCTCCTACCCGGCGCAGGTGGCCCGACAGATGCACGCCACGGTGGGCAAGATACGGCTGGTGCTGCTGCTCTTCGGCGGCGCGCTGCTCGTCATCTCGCTCATCCTGCTCAACAACACCATCCGGCTGGCCATCTTCTCGAAACGCTACCTCATCAACACGATGAAGCTCGTCGGCGCCACCAAGTGGTTCATCATGAAGCCCTTCCTGGCCAGCAGCGTCACCCAGGGGCTCGTTGCCGGAGTGGTCGCCTCGCTGCTCTTCGCCGCCACGGTCTACGGGCTGAACGAGGCGGTGCCCGAGCTGCTGACCATCGCCGAGGCGACCAAAATCGCCATCATCGTCGGCGCGATGCTGCTGGGGGGCGTGGTCATCTCGCTCCTCTTCACGCTGGTGGCCCTCAACAAGTTCGTCAACATGAAGTCCAACAAGATATATCTTTACTGATACCGATTCACCGATGAAAAAAGAGCACAAAACGCCTTCGGAGCAGAGCGACCCCCGCATGCCCCTCACACGGCGCAACTACATCCTGCTGGCCGTCGGCTTCGCCGTCATCCTTCTGGGGTTCATCCTCATGGCAGGCGGCGGCAGCGACTCGCCCGACGAATTCAACTACGCCATGTTCTCGTGGCGGCGCATCACGCTGGCCCCGATTCTGGTTGTCGGAGGATTCGTCATCGAAATCTTCGCCATCATGAAGCGCTTCCGCAACGAATAAACCCGCCCGACGGTCGCTCGCGTCGCTGCGCCCCGGCCCCAGTGACCCGTCCCGGCGCGGCGCCTCCGCACAACGACAAAAAGCCTATAGAAACAATGGATACACTGCAAGCCATCCTGCTCGGAATCGTGCAGGGCATCACCGAATTCCTCCCCGTCTCGAGCAGCGGCCACCTTCAGATTGCCAAGGAGCTGCTGGGCGTCGAGCTGGAGGAGAACCTCTCGTTCGACGTCACGCTCCACGCCGCTACGGTGCTGAGCACCATCGTCGTCTTCTGGCACGAAATTGTCCGCCTCATGCGGGGGCTCTTCTCGCGCCGCTTCAACGAGGAGCAGGCCTACGTGCTCAAGCTCCTCCTCTCGATGCTCCCCATCGGCATCGTGGGCTTCCTCTTCAAGGAGCAGCTCAACGCGCTGCTCGGCTCGCCCGCCATCCTGGCCATCGTGGGGGCCATGCTGTTGCTGACGGCCGCCCTGCTCGCCTTCGCCTACTACGCCAAGCCGCGCCCCAAGGAGCAGATTTCCTACCGCGACGCCCTGCTCATCGGCGTGGCGCAGGCCTGCGCCGCCATGCCCGGACTCTCGCGCTCGGGCTCGACGATTGCCACCGGCCTGCTGCTGGGCAACCGCAAGGCCGCCGTGGCCCAGTTCTCGTTCCTCATGGTGCTGGCCCCCATCATGGGCGAGGCGCTGCTCGAGGCCGCAAAGGGGGAGCTGTCGGCCGGTATCGGCACCGTGCCGATGCTCTGCGGCTTCCTGGCCGCCTTCATCTCGGGATGGCTCGCCTGCCGCTTCATGATTGGAATCGTCAAGCGCGGCAAGCTCATCTGGTTCGCACTCTACTGCGCCGCCGCCGGCATCGTCTCCATCCTCAGCTACACGCTCCACGCATGACGCCGCAACACGACCTGCGCGATGTAAACTTCGAGGAGGGGTACATCGCCGTCATCGACAAGCCGCTGCGCTGGACCTCGACCGACGTGGTGCGCAAGGTGAAGTTCGCCCTGCGCCGCGCTGGCTACCGCAAAATCAAGGTGGGCCATGCCGGAACGCTCGACCCGCTGGCCACGGGCGTCCTGCTGGTCTGCATCGGCCGCGCCACCAAGCAGGTCGACGCCCTGCAGGCCGAGGAGAAGGAGTATGTGGCCGACGTGATGCTGGGGGCCACCACCCCGAGCTACGACCTCGAGCACCCCGTCGACCAGACCTACCCCATCGACCACATCACGCGCGAGGGGGTCGAGCAGGCGCTCGCCGCCCTCACGGGCGAACGGCTCCAGACGCCGCCCCTCTACTCGGCCAAGAAAATCGAGGGGACGCGCGCCTACGAACTGGCCCGCGCCGGCGAGGAAGTGGCGCTGCGCCAGGCGCTCATCACCATCTACGAGCTGCGGCTCGAGGAGTACGACCTGCCCCGCATCCGCATCCGCGTGCGCTGCAGCAAGGGGACCTACATCCGCTCGCTGGCCCGCGAAATCGGCGAGGAGCTCCACAGCGGCGCCCATCTGACCTCGCTGCGCCGCACGCGCAGCGGCGGTTTTACGGCCGACGAGGCGTGGCAGCTCGACGATTTTATGAAAAAACTCTCGGAAATTGAAACAAAAAAGACTTTTCCACGTATAGAAAAATACTGATTGTTTGTTGTTTCAAGCGTCGAAAAGTCAAATTTCTCAACATATCATGAAACTTTCGCAATACGGCTACGACTTCAGCCCCGACATGCTGGCCAAATATCCGGCGGAGAACCGCGACGAGGCGCGGCTGATGGTCATCAACCGCTCGAAGGGTACCATCGAGCACCGCATCTTCAAGGATATTCTCGACTACTTCGAGGAGAAGGACCTCTTCGTCTTCAACGACACGAAGGTCTTCCCGGCCCGCCTCTACGGCAACAAGGAGAAGACGGGGGCCGAAATCGAAATCTTCCTGCTGCGCGAGCTCAACCGCGAGCTGCGGCTGTGGGACGTGCTGGTCGACCCGGCGCGCAAAATCCGCATCGGCAACAAGCTCTACTTCGGCGACGACGACCTGCTGGTGGCCGAGGTCATCGACAACACCACGAGCCGCGGGCGCACGCTCAGGTTCCTGTATGACTGCCCTCACGATGAGTTCAAGCGCGAGCTCTTTGCCTTGGGCGAGGCACCGCTGCCGCGCTACATCATCGACCGCAGGCCTGCCACTGCCGACGACATGGAGAACTTCCAGACCATCTTCGCCAAGAACGAGGGGGCTGTCACTGCACCTTCCACAGGGCTGCACTTCAGCCGTGAGCTGATGAAGATGATGGAGATTCGCGGCATCAACAAGGCGTTCATCACCGTTCATTGCAGCCTCGGCAGCTTCGAGCCCATCGAGGTGGAGGACCTGACTAAGCACAAGATGAACTCCGAGCAGATGATTGTGGGTGCCGAGGCTTGCCGCGTGGTCAACGAGGCTAAGCAGGCCGGCCACCGCGTCTGCGCTGTCGGGGTGAGCACGGCACGTGCCACTGAGACTGCCGTGGGCACCGACGGGCTGCTGAAAGAGTTTGACGGCTGGACAAACAAGTTTATCTTCCCGCCCTACGACTATGGCATGGCCAACAGCATGGTGGCCAACTTCTACCATCCCGAGTCGACCATGCTCATGGCCACGGCTGCCTTTGGCGGTTACGAGCTCGTGATGGAGGCCTACAAGATGGCGGTAAAGAATGGCTACAGGTTTGGGTGCTACGGCGATGCGCTGCTCATACTTGACGACTGACGTGGCCGGAGGCATGCGACATGAGTGAAGGCATGGCATTCCACGATGTCTATCTTGGCCTCGGGGCCAACATAGGCGACCGCGCAAAGACCTTGGCCGCTGCCACCGACAGGATTGGCGAGCTGGTTGGCGAGGTGGTGGGCCGCTCCGCTCTGTATGAGACAGAGCCGTGGGGGTTTGAGTCAGACCACATGTTTGTCAACTCCGTGGTGCATTGCCGCACGGCCCTGAGCCCGCGGCAGGTGCTCGAGCAGACGCAGCTCATAGAGCGCGAGCTCGGCCGGAGGCGCAAGTCGGTTGGCGGGTGCTATGCCGACAGGCCCATCGACATCGACATTTTGCTTTACGACGACATCACCGTCGACGAGCCCGACCTCAAGATTCCGCATCCGCTCATGCACGAGCGCGACTTCGTGATGATGCCCCTCAACGAGATATTGGGGCGCTGACGGGCTTTCGGCCTGTCAGCGGGCATG
>OHSM01000523.1_pt1 | contig 12897 bp, 13 predicted proteins | sample 1578671 | NCBI WGS metagenome assembly OHSM01 (sample SAMEA3879591, study PRJEB24766) | human gut metagenome | biome: human-associated habitat; feature: feces | place: USA | collected 1985/1987 | reverse complement strand
AACGGACAGGTTACGCATTTCCCCTTCGGCACATTCGATAGTGACCATTGTATTCATCCCAGGAGAAGGAACCGCCTGCTTGTCTCCGCTTTTCAATTGAAGGCGCATGGTATAGAGCTGGTTGGCATTCGCTTTGGGAGTGACGCTAATCAAATCCAGCACATATCTCTGCTGCGGATATACATCGAATGTGCAATAATAGCGGGTAAACTGCCGGCGACGGATATATTCCACTGCCGGAAGATTAATCTCCACTTCCGGCGTTCCCTCGCTGATTATGGAAACGACAGGCATTCCGGCAGCCACCGTCTCATGGGAGTCGAAAAGGCGTTTCTGTACATATCCGCTGAAAGGGGCATATAGGCGGGTATATTCCAACTGGTCCTTAGCATGGTTGTATTTGGCGGTGATCTGCCTCAGTCCGTACACGGCTTTGTCGTTTGCGTCGGGAGTGGTTACATTTTCCTTATAAAGAGCCATTACGCGCTCCGCTTCCGCCTTGACACGCTGGTATTCGGCTTCCGCCGCATCCAGTTGAATCTGATAATCTGTAGGATCAAGTTCGGCAAGCAGTTGTCCTTTGCGCACATAAGCACCGTCATTCACATACATATGCTGGATAGTTCCGCTCACCCGGAATGCCAGGCTTATGTCCTGAGCCGCTTTCACCCGTCCGGGAAACTGCAAGGCAGTCTGTTTGTCAGCAGAAAGTACGGTATCAATCTTCACTGCCGGCTTATTTTCTATATTCTGCGCACGCTGATTGCATGACGCCAGCAAAACTGCAAGAAGTCCTGTCAATAAGAAGTTTAATCGTCTCATATTTTCATTTGTTATTTAGTTATTACAAAAGTATCCCAAGCAAACAAGTGGGGAAAGGTTGATATAGACGAAATATTGTTCTATTTGTAGGTTATCGGAGATAAAAAGCCGGAATAGTTTGTTATTTGTAGCTATTTGTTTGTTAATTTGCAGTGAAACCCATTTGAAACGAAAAGATACATGGAGCCACTGATGCCATTCAATTATGTTATAATAACTCCGGAAGATACATCTATGAGTGAAGGGTGTATGTCGGCATCTCTCCCAAGGAGTATCGCAACAAGCCCGTCAGACAGACACTTTCCTGAATTGCTTGAACTGCCACCAAAGCATTGTCCCGGCAATCAAGCTTGCTATAAGATCGGAAATCGGCATACTTATCCAGACTCCCAGTTGTCCGTAGAACTGTGGAAGAATCAGCAGACAAGGTATCAGGATAAGAACCTGGCGGGAGACAGACAAAAATATCGCCTTACTCGCCATGCCGATACTCTGGAAGAAGTTGGAAGTCACCATTTGGAAACCCACAATAGGAAAGAACATCACAACAATACGCAGCCCTTTGGCAGAAATGCGTACCAGTTCTTCGTGTGTCGTAAAAATCGAGACTGCTAGCCGGGGAATAAACATTCCCATCAGGAAGCCTGTAGTGGTAACAATGGTTGCTGCATAAATAGTTATTTTCAAGACTTTTGTCACACGCGGATATTGCTTGGCTCCATAGTTGTAACCGGCGATCGGCTGCATACCCTGGTTCAGTCCCATTACAATCATGACAAAGAGGAATACCAATCGGTTGACAATACCGAACGCTCCGATAGCCAAGTCACCACCGTGATGCTGCAAACCTTGATTGATAAGAATAACGATGAAACAGGCTGCCAGATTCATAAGGAAAGGCGCCATACCGATTGCTAAAGAATCGACTACGATTTTCTTCTTCAACCGGAAAATTCCTTTATGGAAGTGCAACAGTTCTTCTTTGTTAGAGAATAGCTTGAACTGCCATGCCAATGCGATGACCTGTGCGGTAATGGTAGCGATTGCCGCCCCTTGTATTCCCCAGCCGAAGCCATAGATAAAAACAGGGTCGAGTATCGTATTAATCACCACCGTGGCAATCGTGGCAACCATCGCTTTCTGCGGATGCCCCGCCGAACGGAGTACGGCATTCAGACCTAAATAAAGGTGGGTGACGACGTTACCCAATAAGATAACGACCATATAATCACGGGCATAGCCTACCGTGGCGTCACTACCACCGAAGAAATAAAGAATAGGGTCGAGAAATATCAGTGTGACAACCGTAAAGGCAAGTCCGATGATAATATTCAGTACCAGCACATTGCCGAGTACCCGTTGTGCGGTGTCGTAATCTTTCTGTCCCAGTTTCACCGAGACCAATGTAGCCGCTCCCACACCGACCAGCGAGCCGAAAGCGGCAGCGAGATTCATTAGCGGAAAGGTCAGCGCCAATCCGGAGATAGCCATTGCCCCTACCCCGTGACCGATGAAAATACTGTCCACCATATTATATAGAGAAGATGCCGTCATGGCGATAATTGCCGGAATGGCATACTGCATTAAAAGCTTCCCGATCTTTTCCGTTCCCAACGCAGTGGGTGTCTTTTGTCCTGTCATACCTATTAGTTTGAGGGCGCAAAGATACAAAAAAGAGACAGATTACGGGATATATGAGAAAAGTTTCGTATTTTTGCCCACAAAATTGAGTTAATACGTAACGAAATGAATATACTAGAACTAAGTGAACAGGAAATCATTCGACGCAACAGCCTGAATGAGCTTCGTGCAATGGGTATCGACCCATACCCTGCAGCAGAGTATGTAACCAATGCTTTCTCTACAGATATTAAAGCTGAATTCAAGGACGAGGACGAGCCGCGCCAGGTTTCTGTAGCCGGACGTATCATGAGCCGCCGCGTAATGGGTAAAGCTTCTTTTATCGAATTACAGGACTCTAAAGGTCGCATCCAGGTGTACATCACCCGTGACGACATCTGTCCGGGAGAAGACAAGGAACTGTACAACGCTGTATTCAAACGCCTGCTCGACTTAGGTGACTTTATCGGTATCGAGGGCTTTGTATTCCGCACCCAAATGGGCGAAATCAGTATTCACGCAAAGAAGCTGACCGTACTTGCAAAATCCATCAAACCGCTTCCTATCGTAAAATACAAGGACGGCGTAGCTTACGACTCTTTTGAAGATCCCGAACTCCGTTATCGCCAACGTTATGTAGACCTGGTGGTAAACGACGGTGTGAAAGAGACATTCCTGAAGCGTGCCACCGTAGTGAAAACACTGCGTAACGCTCTCGATGAAGCCGGATACACTGAAGTGGAAACGCCTATCTTGCAATCTATTGCCGGTGGAGCAAGCGCCCGCCCGTTCATCACGCACCATAACTCACTGGATATAGACCTTTACCTGCGCATCGCAACGGAACTTTATCTGAAGCGACTGATTGTAGGTGGTTTTGAAGGTGTATATGAAATAGGCAAGAACTTCCGTAACGAGGGTATGGACAAGAACCATAACCCGGAATTCACTTGTATGGAGCTGTACGTGCAGTACAAGGACTACAACTGGATGATGAGCTTTACGGAGAAATTGCTGGAACGCATCTGTATCGCCGTAAACGGCTGTACAGAAACCGAGATAGACGGCAAGACCATCAGCTTCAAAGCTCCCTACCGCCGTCTGCCCATCCTGGAAGCCATCAAGGAAAAGACCGGATACGACCTCGAAGGAAAGAGCGAGGACGAAATCCGCCAGGTGTGCAAGGAACTGAATATGGAGATTGACGACACCATGGGCAAGGGTAAGCTGATTGATGAAATCTTCGGCGAATTCTGCGAAGGTACTTTCATACAGCCCACTTTCATCACCGATTATCCCGTAGAGATGAGCCCGCTGACCAAGATGCACCGCAGCAAGCCGGGACTGACCGAACGCTTCGAGCTGATGGTGAACGGCAAGGAACTTGCCAACGCTTACAGCGAGCTGAACGACCCGATAGACCAGGAAGAACGCTTCAAAGACCAACTCCGCTTGAGCGAAAAGGGAGACGACGAAGCGATGTTCATCGACCAGGACTTCCTGAAAGCATTGCAATACGGTATGCCTCCCACATCGGGCATCGGTATCGGCATCGACCGTCTGGTGATGTTCATGACGGGCCAGACGTCGATTCAGGATGTGCTCTTCTTCCCGCAGATGCGTCCCGAGAAGAAGGTCGTGGCCGACCCCGCGGAGGCCTATACCGCCATCGGCGTCCCCGAGGAGTGGGTTCCCGTCATCCAGAAGATGGGCTACATCACCGTAGAGTCGCTGCGCAAGCTCGCACCGGGCAAGTTCTTCAACGACCTCTGCGGATACAATAAGAAAAACAAGCTCGGGCTGAAGGCCCCCTCGATGGAGGAGGTCAAGGCGTGGTGCGCGGCCGAATAACGGGCCGGGCACCTCGGGCCGCGGGGCCCCACGGGGGGGCACTGAGGAGGCACTGAGGAGGCACTGAGGAGGAGCCGGGAGCCACAAGGGCCACGGAGGAGCCGAGAGCCCGGAAGGCCACGAGAACCACGGGAGCCACGGAGAAGCCGAGAGCCCGGAAGGCCATGAGGGTCGCAAGGGTCGCGGAAGTCTCCGGGGTCACAGGGCACGAGGATTAGCGGGGTAACATGGCCCCGGGAGTCATTGTCCCCGCAACGCCCCGCAATGCAGCATTTCGGAAGCATGAGCGAACAGGAAACAGAGCGTCGGAAGCGGAGAATCGCCGACGCGGTCATCATCGCCGTCATCGTGGCGGGCGGCCTCTCCATCGGAGGGGTGCTGCCGGCATGGTTCGGCCGCGCGGTGTGGCTGCTGCTGGCCGCCGGATGCTGGCTCTGGCTCGCGCTCCGGGCGTGGCACAGGCTCACGATGCGGCAGCGCGGCTGGCTGGTCTTCTGGAGCTATGCGGCCGCAGGGTGTGCCGCCGCATGGGTGCTCCACACGGCACCGGAGCAGGCGACCCTCTGGGCGCGGTTCGACCGCATCTGCAGCGCCATCCTGCTTGCGGGGCTGATAACGGCAATTGCATACAACATCATCTATAAAAACAAACCGAACATGAGAAAGAAAATCGTAGCCGGCAACTGGAAGATGAATACGCTTCCCGCCGAAGGAGTCGAACTGGCAAAGGGCGTCGTAGCAGGACGCGGCGAGGTATGCTCGTGCGTGAACTTCATCGTCTGCCCGCCGTTCACCCATCTGTCGATGGTGGCCGAGGCCCTGAAGGGTTCGGACATCGCGCTGGGCGCCCAGAACTGCGCCGCCGAGGCCAAGGGTGCCTACACGGGCGAGGTTGCAGCATCGATGCTTGCCGCCCTGGGCTGCAAGTATGTCATTCTGGGCCACTCGGAGCGCCGCCAGTACTACGGCGAGACCTCCGCTACGCTCAACAAGAAGATGGAGCAGGCCTATGCCAACAACCTCACGCCGATTTACTGCGTGGGTGAGAACCTCGAGGAGCGCGAGGCCGGCAAGCACTTCGACGTGGTGAAGGCTCAGATTGAGGAGGTGGTCTACAACCTCACGGAGGAGCAGTTCAAGAACCTGGTCATCGCCTACGAGCCCGTATGGGCCATCGGTACGGGCAAGACCGCCACGGCCGAGCAGGCTCAGGAGATTCACGCCTACATCCGCAAGGTGCTGGCCGAGAAGTTCGGCGCAGCTGCTGCCGAGTGCCCGATTCTCTACGGAGGTTCGTGCAAGCCGGCCAACGCTGCCGAAATCTTCGCCAAGGAGGATGTCGACGGTGGTCTGATTGGCGGCGCCGCCCTCAAGGCTGCCGACTTCCTGGCCATTGGCAAGGGATTTGCCAAGTAGTCCCGGACTCCGGAAACAGCGGCCGGCGCCCCCGTCGGGGCGTGGACCGCATCCACGACAAAGCCCGTGCTGCACAATGCAGCACGGGCTTTGTCGTTGCGTCGCGGAGAGGCCACTGCACAGGTCCGGCGGCCAGTGTTCCTCCCCCACCTCCAGGCAAAAAAAGCGGCGGGGCCGAAGCCTCGCCGCATGCTGCCGATGGAAGCCGGCATCAGTCGTCGATGTCAATCACCTGGAAGTTCTTGTCGAACTTGATTTCCAGACCGCTCATCAGCTCGACCTCCCAGGTGTACTTGTTGCGCTCGATTTTGCGGATGGTCTGCCCTGCGAAGCTCTTGGCAACGTAGTCGCGAATCTGGGCCGGCACAATCGCCTCGGGAACCGCCGCATAACGGCACTCGACCGAGGTCCAGGCACCGTCGTTGTCGAAGTCGACCTCCGTACGGTCGGTGTAGGTCACCTCATACTCCGAACCGATGAACTGCGGGTCCTCGATGGCGAAGGCGAGGGTCAGGTTCTTGAAGTTGGCGGAGAGGAACTCCTGCGCGGCGGCGGGAAGCTGCTCGAGGGTGATGGGGCGCTCGCGGCCGTCGGCGAACGAAGCGGTGATACCTGCAAAGAGAAGGGCTGCTGCTGCAAAATACTTTTTCATGGTCATACGGTTTTTTAAGTTTTAACGTGTTCTGTTTTCTTTTACGATACAAAGTTCGCGCTCAAATCTGAAAAGAATCTAACATCGGCTGCCGAGGGGCGATTTTTTGCAAAAAATTTTTTCCGCCACCCCTTCCGACGCACCTCCCCCACTGTTGCCGGCCTATCACCGCACCTACGACAAACCCTTCGCCGCTCCGCTGACGGTCCTTCACCTTCGGGCGCCGGCCCTTCACCGCACCTACGACACGGCTTTCTCTTCGGTCGTCAATCCTTCGCCACAACTTCGACGACCCGCTTACCTACTGCCGCCGGCCGGTCTACCCGATGTCCGGCAATTCAATTGCTACTCCTCGGAGAAGGCCTCGACCCCGAGCGTCGGGTCCCAGGTGCAGGGGGCGCCATAGCTCTCCCCCACGGCACGGAGGTAGTCGTCGATGGGTTCGAGTCCCACCGCCTCACGCAGCGAATCGAGCCGCTCGGGCGACTCGACGGGCCAGAGGCGGCAGATGCGCTCGACGCGCTGCGGCGCTCCGTCGACCAGGAGCGTCGAGGCGTGCGTCTGCGTGCCATAGCGCTGGGGGCGTCCCTCACGCATGAGCATCCGGTCGAGCAGCGTGGCGTAGCTCGCTCCGGAGATGCGGCCGGCCCGCATCTGCTCCTCGACGAGCGGCATGAAGCGTCGATGCATCGCCAGGTCGGCGTGGTCAATCACCAGCCAAATGGTCTCGTTCGCCTCGTCGGAGAGTCCCTCGGGCCACCCATTCTCGAGCAGCGAGGAGACAATCTGCCGGTTGCGGGCATCAACCTCCTCCATGCGTGCGCAGGCCGCAAGCAGCGAGTCGACCTGCTGCGGCTCCTGCTGCGAGAGGCGAAGAACCTCGAGGCGCACCGCCTGGTCCCGGTCGTGAACCGTCCGCAGCAGCGAATCGAGGTTCTGGGCTGAGAGTGTCTGAAGGCCGCACAGGGCGCCGAGGCCGAGCAGCCATCGTTTCATCGTCGTCATTCCTATCATCGTCTTCATTGCGCTCCTCATCACGGTTTCAAAGGATTGAAATCTGTACGGCTCCCCCAACCGCATGCGGCCGAAGGTGCGCATGGTCCGAGTAACGCTTCGTCCTATAAATATAAGGAAAAAATCGGCAACAGCGTGACGCAACGCGCCGAAACACACCAACCACGGCACAAAAACAGAAGAGGACAACAAGAACCCGAAGGGAGCGCACCACGCCGAAGAGCATCCTCCACAACGCCACAAGTCCCCGAAGAAAACAACGCGACAACCGAAAAGCCCCAGCTGCGCACAAAAAAAATTCCCGTGAGTGTCGCTCGGCGACCCCTCCCGGGAACTCTTCGGCTGACGGGTTCCGGACCCCGGTCGGGGTCCGCCCGTGCGCGATTACATCTTCTTGCCTACGTTGGTCTTCTTGGCAGCCTTCGGAGCGGCGGTCTTGGCCGATGCAGCCTTCGGGGCCTTCGGCGCAGCCGTCTTCTTGCTCTCTACGACCGTAGCATCCTCCACGGCGTCGGTCGTCTTCTTCGAACGCGAACGACGCGTCTTGGGCTTCGCCTCCGTAGCGGCCGGCTTAACACCCAGCGTGTAGGGCTCGTTGAAGTCAACGAACTCGATGATGCACATGTCGGCAGCATCGCCCAGACGGAAGCCCGTCTTCAGAATACGCGTATAACCGCCCGGACGCTCGGCAATCTTCGGCGCGATGGTACGGAAGAGCTCCGTTACGGCCTCCTTCTGCTTGAGGTAGGAGAATACGACACGGCGCGAGTGCGTGGTGTCCTCTTTCGACTTCGTTACGAGCGGCTCCACGAACTGACGCAGGGCCCGTGCCTTCGCAACCGTAGTCTCGATGCGCTTGTGCAGGATAAGCGACGAAGCCATGTTCGACAGCAGCGCCTTGCGGTGACCCGCCTGACGGCCGAGATGGTTGAAATTCTTATTGTGTCTCATGTTTAGTCTTTGTCAAGTTTGTAGATAGATACGTCCATACCGAACTTAAGGTTGAGCGAGGCCAGCAATTCATCGAGCTCCGTCAGCGACTTCTTGCCGAAGTTGCGGAACTTCAGCAGGTCGTTGCGGTTGAGCTTCACCAGGTCGCCTACGGTGTCCACATCGGCGGCTTTCAGGCAGTTGAGCGCACGTACGCTCAGGTCCTGGTCCGAAAGCTTCGTCTTCAGCAGTTGGCGCATGTGAAGCACATCCTCGTCGAACTCCTCGGCGCCGTTCGTATCCTCCATGTTCACCGTAATCTTCTCGTCGGAGAAGAGCATGAAGTGCTGGATGAGGATTTTCGCGGCCTCCTTGAGCGCCTCCTTGGGATGAATCGACCCGTCGGTAGTAATCTCTATGTTGAGCTTCTCGTAGTCGGTCTTCTGCTCGACACGGTAGTTCTCCACAGAGTATTTCACGTTCTTGATGGGCGTGAAAATCGAGTCGATGGGCAGCGTCCCGAATTCGCAGTCGGCCGGCATGTTCTCCTCCGAGGGAACATAGCCGCGCCCCTTGCCAATCGTGAGCGTCATCTGCATCTTCGTACCCGGAGCCAGGTGGCAAATCACCAGGTCGGGGTTCAGCACCTTGAAGAACGACAAGTAATTCGAGATATATCCGGCAGTCAGCTCCGTCACACCCGCAACGTTAATAGACACCTTCTCGGCATCCTGATTATCGACTGTGCGGATAAAACGAACCTGCTTCAGATTGAGGATAATGTCAATCATACCCTCCATCACACCGGGGATGGCGGCAAACTCGTGGTCGACACCGGCGACCTTGACAGTCGTGATTGCATATCCCTCCAGCGAAGAGAGCAGAATACGACGCAAAGCGTTACCGACAGTCATACCGAATCCGGGCTCCAGCGGTCGGAATTCGAACTTTCCGAACGACGGAGTGGATTCGAGCATAATAACCTTCTCAGGTTTCTGGAATGCTAAAATTGCCATAATATTGAATTGCTGTTAAATTACTACTTCGAGTAGAGTTCGACGATGAGCTGCTCCTTGATGTTCTCGGGAATCTCCTCGCGCTCCGGGGTCTGGAGGAACTTGCCGCTCATGGTGGCGTTGTCCCACTCCAGCCAGGCGTAGCGGCTCTTCGAACCGCCGGCGAGGGATGCCGTGATGACTTCGAGGCTCTTCGACTTCTCGCGAACGGAGACGATGTCGCCCACGCGGAGCGAATACGACGGTACGTTCACTACGCTTCCGTTCACGCAGATGTGGCAGTGCGATACGAGCTGACGGGCAGCTGCGCGCGTCGGAGCGATACCCAAGCGGTAAACAACGTTGTCCAGACGGCACTCGAGCAGCTTCAGCAGGTTCTCACCCGTGATGCCGCCCATACGGGCAGCCTGCTCGTACGTGCGCGAGAACTGCTTCTCCAGCAGGCCGTAGGTATACTTGGCCTTCTGCTTCTCGCTCAGCTGCGTACCGTACTCGGAAATCTTCTTGCGCTTGCGCGCCAGGCCATGCTGTCCGGGAGGATAGTTGCGCTTTTCGAGCACTCTGTCCGCACCGTAAATAGCTTCACCGAACTTTCTGGCGATTTTAGATTTTGGTCCTATATATCTTCCCATGGTTTTACTATGTTAAATATCGTTGATTAGTTGTTGGCTCCGTCCCTGGCCGACGGCCGGCCCGCAAACACCTTCTCAGAGAAGCATTGCTGCCCGCCGCCCGAAGGGCCGGCACCGGAATTATACGCGGCGACGGTTGGGAGCACGGCAACCGTTGTGCGGCAGCGGAGTGACGTCGATAATCTCCATCACCTCGATACCGGCACCGTGGATGGTGCGTACGGCCGACTCGCGACCTGCACCCGGGCCCTTGACATAGACCTTCACCTTGCGCAGACCCATGTCGTATGCAACCTTGGCGCAATCGGCGGCCGACGTCTGTGCGGCATACGGAGTATTCTTCTTCGAACCACGGAAGCCCATCTTGCCGGCCGACGACCAGCTGATGACGTCACCCACCTCGTTGGTAATCGTGATGATGACGTTGTTGAAAGTCGAGTGTACGTAAGCGTTGCCCACGGCACCTACCTTCACGACCTTTTTCTTGACTGTTCCAGTTTTCTTTGCCATAATTCTCTAAAGATTACTTAGTTGCCTTTTTCTTGTTTGCGACCGTCTTCTTCTTGCCCTTGCGGGTGCGGGCGTTGTTCTTGGTCGACTGGCCGCGAACGGGAAGACCCAGGCGGTGACGGATGCCGCGGTAGCAGCCGATATCCATCAGACGCTTGATGTTGAGCTGAACCATCGAACGGCACTCGCCCTCGACCTTGATGCCCATCTCGGCAATCTTCGAACGAATGGCGGTTACCTGCTCATCGGTCCAGTCCTGTACTTTGACGTCGTAGCTGATTCCTGCGCCGTCGAGAATCTTGCGGGCCGTCGAGCGACCGATACCGTAGATATAGGTCAGACCGATTTCGCCCTGCTTGTTTTTTGGTAAATCTACACCAACTATACGTGCCATAAAAATCTTTTCTTCTTAAATAAACCGTTTAAACATTACCCTTGGCGCATTTTAAACTTGGGATTTTTCTTGCAGATGACGTAAAGTTTGCCCTTACGCTTCACAATCTTGCAATCCTCGCTTCTCTTCTTGATGGATGCTTTAACTTTCATGATTTCAAGCAATCAATTGTTATTTGTAACGGAAGGAGATACGCCCCTTGGTCAGGTCGTACGGCGTCATCTCCACTTTTACCTTATCGCCGGGAAGAATCTTGATGTAATGCATGCGCATTTTACCCGAGATGTGTGCGGTAAGAATGTGGCCGTTGTCCAGCTCGACGCGGAACATCGCGTTGGAGAGGGCCTCGATAATCGTACCGTCCCGTTCGATAGCAGCTTGCTTTGCCATAGAGTCTCAGTTTTTTAGTGTTTTCTCGATGATACTGAAGTCCGTCAGGACATCGGGACCATCCTTGCGGATTGCCACGGCAAACTCGAAGTGTGCCGCCGGCTTGCGATCCTTGGTCCTTACCGTCCAGCCATCCCGTTCGAAAACCACCGCCTTGGTCCCCATGTTGATCATGGGTTCGATGCAGATGACCATACCCTCCTTCAGGAGTGGTCCTCTGCCTCGTGCTCCGTAGTTGGGAACACCCGGGTCCTCGTGCATCTTCCGACCCAGTCCGTGTCCCTCCAGTTCGCGCACTACGCCGTAACCAAACTGTTCGGCGTACTCCTGTACGGCCGCCGAGATATCGCCTACGCGATTTCCCGCCTTGGCCTGCGCCGTACCTTTATAAAGAGCCTCTTTGGTGACGTCGAGCAACTGCCGTACTTCCTCGGCAATCTCTCCCACGGCAAACGTATAGGCCGAATCACCAACAAACCCCTTCATAAACGTACCACAATCGACCGAAACGATGTCGCCCTCCTTGAGGACACATTTCGAGGATGGGATACCGTGAACTATCTGCTCGTTGACCGAAATGCACAACGAGGCGGGATAGCCCTCGTACCCGAGGAAAGCGGGAACCGCTCCGTGCGAACGGATAAAATCTTCGGCTATCTTATCCAACTCCTTGGTGGTGACGCCGGGCGCGATGTGGCGACCCACCTCCGCCAGCGTCTCGCTCACCAGGATGTTGTTTTCGCGAAGCAGCTCGATTTCCTCGTCTGTCTTTAGGTAAATCATGTTCAAGAACTCTAAAAATCGCCTCCTAATGACGTCCCTGGATTCGACCCGTCTTCATCAGACCGTCGTAGTGACGCATCAGCAGGTAGCTCTCTATCTGCTTGAGAGTGTCGAGCACCACACCGACCATAATCAGCAGCGACGTTCCGCCGTAGAAGTAGGCGAAGGCCTGCTGAATGCCCAGGAACTTCATCGCCAGCGCCGGAAGAATCGCTACGATGGCGAGGAAAATCGAACCCGGAAGGGTGATGCGCGTCATGATGGTATCGATGTAGTTCACCGTCTGCTTGCCCGGTTTCACTCCCGGGATAAAGCCGCCGTTGCGCTTCATGTCATCGGCCATCATTTGAGGATTGATGATAATCGCCGTGTAGAAGTAGGTGAAGGCGATTACCAGCACTGCCAGCGTAAAGTTGTACCAGAAGCCGGTCATCGAGCTGAACGCCGAAGCAAAGCCCGGAGCGACGTTGGTGAACAGAGCCGGAATAAACATCAGAGCCTGCGCGAAGATGATGGGCATCACGTTCGCGGCATTCATCTTCAGCGGGATGTACTGACGCACACCGCCGTACTGCTTATTGCCGACAATACGCTTGGCATACTGTACGGGCACCTTGCGGACTGCCTGTACCAAGGCAATCGTTGCCATGAAGACAAGGAAGAGGAGCACCAGCTCGAGAATCAGCATGATGGCGCTGCCCGAGGCGGTCTGGAAGCGCGCGTTGACCTCGGCCAACAGCGCGTGGGGCAGACGGGCCACGATGCCAATCATGATGATGAGCGAGATACCGTTGCCGATACCCTTGTCCGTAATCTTCTCGCCGAGCCACATGATGAACATGGTGCCGGCAATCAGAATCGTCGTCG
>OHSM01000521.1_pt1 | contig 12925 bp, 7 predicted proteins | sample 1578671 | NCBI WGS metagenome assembly OHSM01 (sample SAMEA3879591, study PRJEB24766) | human gut metagenome | biome: human-associated habitat; feature: feces | place: USA | collected 1985/1987 | reverse complement strand
TCATGTCGTGGATGATCAGGCCCACGGTAAGGCCCATGAAGCGGTGGACCTTGCCCATCCACTCGGAGTCACGCTTGGCCAGGTAGTCGTTGACGGTGACGATGTGAACGCCCTCACCGGTCAGCGCGTTCAGATAGGCAGGCAGGGTGGCCACCAGCGTTTTGCCCTCGCCGGTCTTCATCTCGGCGATGCGGCCCTGGTGCAGCACGATGCCGCCCACCAGCTGGACGGGGTAGGGGCGCATACCCAGCACGCGGTCCGCGGCTTCCCGCACGGCGGCAAAGGCCTCCGGCAGGATATCGTCCAGCGTCTCACCGTTGGCCAGACGCTCCTTGAACTCCGGGGTCTTGGCCTGAAGCTCGGCGTCGGTCAGCTGCTTGTACTCGTCTTCCAGTGCGGTGATCTTGTCCACAATGGGGTAGATGCTCTTCAGCTCCCGCTGGCTGTAGGTGCCGAAAACCTTGGTAAACAGTCCCATATATTTTTATCCTTTCTGCTTTTGAGGATTTTGTACATAATAATACCATCGATCAACAAGAGCAGCCACGGTTTTGATGGGCAGAAATGCGCCCATACTGCGTCAAGTCCTTGGCAATACGGCAAGTATTCCCTGCGGGTCTTTTCTTGTCTGGACGCATTTCTGCGCCGACAAAACTGCTCGCACCTGCCAGCGATGTATTTTCGAGTGATTTTTGGTTTTTGAGACGCAGGCTTGCTGGCGCAAGCCAAGGCGAAAAGGGGAAAAAGCACCGGAAAGACGCGCTGTCAGGCGTGGTTGCCCTTGTTAATCGATGGTATAATTTCTACTGGACACGGCGCAGGAACGATGACACGGCGAAGCTCCCCCGCCGTGGGGCGGGGCAGCGGCTTATGCGCGATAAATCGTCAGCAGCCGCAGCCGCAGCCACCGTTACTGCCGCCGCAGCTGTTGTTGCACCCGCAGCCGTTGCCGCAGAACAGGAACAGCAGGATGATGGCAATGATGATCCAGCAGCAGCTGTTACCGCCAAAGCAAGAATTCTGATTACACATACCGTAACCTCCTATGAAAATTTGACCGCCTTGTGGGTCTCATTCTCATAGTATGCTGCTGGCGGAAAAGTGTTCCATCAGGGCTGAGAAATGCGATAGCTAAGTGTCAATAAAGTGTCAACAAAGTGAATATCTTCGAAGAAAACGCCCTCTTCTTTCGTAGAAAGTTCCACATTTGTGAAATTCCAGAATCCGCGCACACCCAGCGCGATCAGCCGGTCGGCAAGGGGCTGCGCCACATTCTGCGGAACGGTCAGAACCGCCACATTCGGACGATAATTCGCCACGTATTCCTCCAATTCATCCATAGAATGAACGGTAACGCCGCGAATTTCTGTGCCAACTAACGATGGGGATACGTCGAAAGCGGAGTCAATACGGAAGCCCACCTTCTCGAAATCAAAGTTTTGCAGCAGCGCGTGCCCCAAATGTCCCACTCCGATGACAATGATCCTGTGTCCGCTGTCGATTCCGAGGATATGACCGATCTCCGCACGCAGCTCCGCCACGTTATACCCGTAGCCTTGCTGTCCAAATTCGCCGAAACAGCTGAGATCCTGGCGAATTTGGGAGGCGGTGATGTCCATTTTTGCACCCAGCGAGTTGGAGCTGATCCGCACCACACCCTTGTTGTAAAGGTCGTCCAGATAACGGTAGTAGCGGGGGAGTCGGTGTATCACAGCGTCGGAAATCTTTTGCTTTTTCATAAACATTCCTTCTTTTGCGTGGTATACGGCGTGTCAGCCTTGGTTATTGTGCTTATTTTACAACAAGTTCGCGGAGTTGTCAACTTTTTTAACAATCTTAATCTGAAAAAATTGTCTTTACTTTACTCCTATTTAGTGGTATAGTATTAAAGCTGTCATCCGTGACGGCTCACAACCCAATACGCGCCCGTAGCTCAGTTGGATAGAGTGACAGACTCCGACTCTGTAGGTCATGGGTTCGAATCCCATCGGGTACGCCAGACGAACCTCTTTTGCACGGCAAGAGAGGTTTCTTTAATTCTTTGCGTACCGAAGCCGTAAAAAACCATACAAGAAGTAATTCAAACCATTGCAGAAAGATTCTCGAACGCACGGAGCCGCTTATGGATAATCGGCAAACGCGACGCAAAGCAACCGGAAATCATGGCGGGAGCAGTGCCGAAGGCAATCTAAGCAAAGCAACCGAAACGGGTTTATTCCTGCAACCATAATTTTTGGGTAACGCCGCTGTCAGTACTCCCGGAGCGTATAACGGACAGAATATTCTATATTGCTCTCAGAAACTGATATACAGATTGCTTATTTATCCGGTTCGTGCTTTCTTAATTGAATGTTGTGCGGTCGGCTGTGGCCGGTGCAACGAAGAATGTGAAAAATAAGCAATAAACGTTAAAAATATTAAAGCATCAAACCGTGAACGCTGCACTGATACATTATATCTGTCAATGTTGGATTTATGTACAACATGAACAGGTGGTTGTATGAATATGAAATTATTATTCTATATCGACATAATAATGCATTACGAATGCTGAAAATATCATAAAGACGGGATTAAAACTATCGAACTCTTGTCCTTGCAAATCGGGCAAAGATGCTGTATAATCTATCTTGACTAACTCTATCGGTAGGAGAATTGGTATGGATAAGAATCACATAAACCTCTGCCTTTCGGGACAGAGTTTTCGGATAGTAACTGATGATGACGTTGATTACGTCAAACAACTTGAAAAGAGAATCAACTCACGGATTGAAAGCTATAAAAAGCGTTATCCTCAAATGAGCGCAACGCGCTGCACATTGCTTGCAATGCTTGAATTAGAGGATGAGCTTGCAAGAGCTAAGGAAAACTACGAGGCTCTGGATGCAAAGATTTCTCAGCTGCGCAATATGCCGCGTATTAATACGCCCGCCGCAAGGATGGCATCGGCGCGAAACGGACAGCAGATGACAAATGCAGAAAGAAATCTGCCCACAGCGCCTGCTCACAGCAGCACAGGCAGCACAATTGAAAACACTGCCGAAACAGCAGCGGAATCCGGCACGCTTGTCGGCGGCTGAGACAGCGGACGTTTTTGCATTAATTAATTGATGTGCCGCTAATACTGAATAACATGCGGCTGTAAAAGGATTGTTTTAGTAAAGATGGAATTGCTTTCACCCGCCGGCAGCAGGGAAGCACTGACTGCGGCAGTACAAAACGGAGCTGATGCAGTCTATTTTGGCGGCGGCAGCTTTAATGCACGACGTTTTGCAGACAATTTTGAAGGTGACGGGATTATTTCCGCCGTCGATTACTGCCACGAACGCGGAGTGCGTGCTTATATTACATTAAATACGCTCGTATTCGATCGTGAGCTTTGTGATGCACTTGTTTTTGCAGAGCAGCTTTATCGAATCGGAGTTGATGCCGTGCTTGTGCAGGATCTGGGGCTTGCCGGGCTCATTCGCCGTAATCTGCCGGAGCTTACGCTTCACGCAAGCACTCAAATGGGTATTCATGACTTAGGCGGGCTTCAATACTGCAAACGCATAGGACTGACCCGTGCGGTGCTTGCACGCGAAACAAGCCTTGCTCAGATAAAATACCTTTCGAATAACTGCGATATTGAACTTGAGACCTTCGCGCACGGTGCACTGTGCATGAGCTTTTCCGGAAGCTGTCTGTATTCCTCGATGTCCGGTGAGCGCAGCGGCAACAGAGGCACATGCGCTCAGCCTTGTCGAAAGAACGCAAGCATTTTCGGTCGGCCGTCCGATAAAGATTTTTGCTTGTCACCAAACGATATATGCATGATTGAGCACCTGAATACATTGCAAAGAGCGGGCGTGGCATGTGTCAAAATTGAAGGCAGGATGAAAAAGCCTGAATATGTTGCAGCGGTAACGCGCTGTTATCGTGCGGCACTTGACGGGGCCGATGCATCAACAATCGCAAGGCTGAAGCAGGAACTCTTTGCTTTTTTTAACAGAGGCGACTTTAACACATCGCATCTGTACCGCGACTCGGTTAAAACGGATCGAGTCGGAAACAGCAAACCGGATAAAGCTGCTTTGGCTGCAGCCAGGCAAAGCATACAGGGAGAGAACCGCAGACGTAAGATTTATATGACGCTTACGCTGTCCGTCGGAAGCGCGGCTCAGCTGAACATTGCCGACGGAGAACATGCTGTTTCAATGTCGGGTGCTGTTGTGCAGACGGCAAGCAAGCCGCAGCAGGCGGAATTGTACGCGGAACGATTGAAAAAACTCGGGAATACCCCGTTCGTTGCACAAAAATGCACCGTGCGGATGAATCCCGATTGCTATATTTCGGCTGCGGAGTTGAATGCGTTGCGCAGGGATTGCATAAACGAAATGCTCAACATGTATCATGTACGCAATACTGTTCCGGTATTTGATGAAACGGCGGCAGCAGATGTGCGAAATATCCGTATTACGGCGGACAGGCAAGTATATTCAGCGGGATTCCTGTATGCACGTGTGTCAAGCGTTGGGGCTGCCGAAGCTGCGGCAAAAGCGGGAGCGGAGTTTATTGCATTTGAACCGTGTACATTTGATGACAACGCAACGCAGATAAACGGGCTTTTGAAGCTCAAAGAAAAGTTTGCAAACGGGCAGAGACTTATTCTTGCGCTTCCGAATGTCATTATCACCGAAAAACAGCATCAATGCTTCAGGTTGTTTGCCGAATCAGGTGCTTTTGACGGTATTGAAACAAATAATATAGGCCAAATTGCATTCTTTGATTATTTCAAAAACAATGCGGCGGAGTTTGATGCAATGCAAAACGAAAAAAACTGCAAAACACACGCTCCGCTTGGCGGCGGATTAATTCGAATCGCAGGCATCGGCATGAATGCAATGAACAGCTTTACAATGCAATTTCTGACAGAGTTGGGATATGATTATATAATGCCTTCGCCCGAACTGACCGGGGTGCAGCTTGCGTCAATTGCAGAGCATTCTGCCCTTGCCGACAGAATGCTTATCGGCATACACGGCAGAACTCCGCTTATGCAGCTGCTGCATTGCCCGATAAAGGAACATAAAGGCTGTCAAAACTGCATGGGAATTGCAGGTGCCGTCACGGATGAAGCGGGAAGGGTTTTCCCGTTGGTAAACATTCGTTATCCCGATAACTGCCTTGTTCGAATGCTGAATTGCCGCACGACAGATTTGATAGATTTGTTTGACAGAATTCCTCAAACGGCAGGATATGTACTCAACTTCGTCGGGGAACAGATTGACGAAGTTACCGAACGAATTGCTGCTGCAAACGAAGCAAAGAACGGAAAACGACAAACGCAGTATCCAAACTCGACTCGCGGTCATTGGGTGCGGAAGGTGGAATGAAGACGAGATAGACTGTATGTCTGAAAGGATAAAAATGATTACGGATAAAGTGCTGAAAACACTTGAATATGATAAAATTCTTAAGAAACTGCATATGCATTGCGGCTGCTGCGTGAGTCGTGAGCTTGCAGATGAGCTTCGGCCGAAGACGGAATTTGATGATGTTAATGCAGAACTTCGCCTTACAAGCGAGGCGGAAACATACTTTCTGCGCACGGGTTATTCACCGATTGATGATTTCCCGGATATTCGTTCAACACTTAAACGCATGAATGCGGCCCTTTATTTAAGCTGTGAAGAATTGCTGAACATCGCAAAAGCACTAAAGGCTGTTCGAGTTGCGCGCGAACAGCTCACGCCACTGACCGCAGCGAATGATGGTGACAATTCAACGGATGAAATTCCGTGCGCGCTTGCAAATCTTGCGTGCGGGCTTGTTGCGCATAAATATATCGAGGATGAATTGAACCGCTGTATTTTGAGCGAGGATGAACTTTTTGACGGAGCTTCACCTGCACTTGCCAGAATTCGCCGCAATAAACGCATTGCAAATGAAAGGGTTCGCGAAAAGCTGAACAGCATAATTCGTTCTTCAACGTATTCAAAGTATTTGCAGGATCCGTTAATAACGATTCGCAACGGGCGTTTTGTTGTTCCCGTTAAACAGGAATACAGGCAACAGATTCCGGGGCTTATTCATGACCAATCCGGAAGCGGGCAAACGCTGTTTGTTGAACCTGCCGCAGTTGTGGAACTCGGAAACGAGTATAAAAAGCTTGTAATTGAAGAACAAGCCGAAATCGAACGAATTCTTACTGAGTTGACTGCGCTTGTAAAACCATCGGCGAATGACATATACACCGACCTTCAAACCCTCGGCATTATTGATCTTTGCTTTGCAAAGGCGAAGCTTGCCAAAGAAATGAAGGCGGTTTGCCCGAAAACAAACGCTGAGGGACGAATTAAAATCGTTCGGGGCAGGCATCCGCTTATTCCGAATTATTCGGTTGTTCCGATTGACATAAGACTCGGGACGGATTTCACGACGCTTATCGTTACAGGTCCTAACACCGGCGGCAAAACCGTAACACTTAAAACCACCGGGCTGTTTACTTTGATGGCACAGTCAGGCATGTTTGTGCCTGCAAATGTCGGCACGGAAATTGCTGTGTTTGAAAGTATTTTTGCTGATATCGGAGATGAACAGAGCATTGAGCAGTCGCTTTCAACGTTTTCGAGCCACATTCGGAATATTGTCGGCATCCTTGAAGCTGCGGACGACAGATCCCTTGTACTTTTGGACGAACTGGGAGCAGGAACCGACCCGATCGAAGGCGCGGCACTCGCAATGAGCATACTTGAGGAACTGCATTCCCGCGGCTGTTTCACAATTGCAACAACGCATTACAGCGAGATTAAGGCGTTTGCACTGACACGACCCGGAATGGAAAACGCATCCATGGAGTTTGATGTTGATAAACTCTGCCCGACGTATCGGCTTTTTATCGGCATCCCGGGCAAATCAAATGCGTTTGAAATAAGCCGTCGGCTTGGCATCGATGAATATATACTTGATAATGCAAAAGCATTCATCAAAAAAGAGGATACGGATTTTGAAGCAATTCTGTCAGATGCAGAAATGAAGAAACGCCGCGCTGAGGAAGAAATGGAACTTGCGGAACAGGCGCGTGCAGAGCATGACAGGCTTGCCGAGGAGCTGAAAGCGGAGCGGGAAAAACTTGAACGTGAAAAGGCGGAGCTTCGCGCCAAGGCAAAGGAAGAAGCACGAAAAATAGTTGACGCTTCCCGCCGCGAGATGGAACAGATAATCATGCAGATCCGTGCTGTTAAAACCATTGATCAGCGTGCCGCTGACAGGATTATCCAACAGGGAAGAGACGCTGTGCGCAAGGCGGAGAGTGAACTTGCCGAGGACCTGCCGAAACTGAAAACCGGTGACGGAAAACCTCCGAAAATGGTCGTGCCCGGGCAGACTGTAAGTGTCGTAAGCCTTGGAAAGAACGCAACAGTGCTCTCAAAACCGGATAAGAACGGCGAGGTTCAGGTTCAGGTTGGAATAATCAAACTTTCCGTTCGATTGGACGATATCAGGCTTTCAAACGAAAAAAGTGAAAAGAAGACAAATGTCAAGGTTGAATATAACCCTGCAAACACTGTCGGATTGGAGTTGGATATTCGCGGTATGCTCGTTGACGAGGCAAAGCCTATAGTTGACAAATACCTGCTCGATGCACACCTGCAGGGGTTGAGTGAGGTTAATATCATTCACGGAAAGGGTACGGGTGCGCTTCGCGCCGGAATACAGCAGTACCTCAAGAACCACCCGCATTGCAAAGCGTTCCGCAACGGCAACTACGGAGAGGGTGATTACGGCGTTACCGTTGTCACTTTGAAATGAGCAAAAGGCGAATTTGCGTGCACATATTTACCGAGGGATAGGCAAGTGATTATTGTTTCAAGTTGTCTTGCAGGCAGGCCGTGCAGGTATGACGGCACGGCAAAGCCGAATGAAAGGGTTATGCGCATGGTGCATGAAGGCTTTGCGCTCCCTGTTTGTGCGGAGGAACTGGGCGGACTTCCAACTCCGCGCAAACCGTGCGAGATAATCGGCGGAGACGGCATGGATGTGCTTGACGGCAAAGCACATGTTCAAACCGAGGATGGAGCGGATAAAACCGCCGAGTTTATTGCGGGTGCAAATGCCGTGCTTGCACTTGCAAAAGAATGCGGTGTAAAAAGCGCGATTTTAAAAGCAAAGAGTCCGTCCTGCGGCTGCGGGAGAATTTACAACGGATGCTTTCGCGGAGAACTCCGTCCGGGATACGGGGTTACGGCTGCACTGCTTGAAAGAAACGGCATTCACGTTCAAACGGAGGAGTGACGAACGTTATGGAAAACGATAGAACGCTCATGAGCGAAAAGATACTTGTTGTTGATGATGATGAGAAAATCTGCCAGATACTGTCGCTCTATCTTCGCAGCAAGGGATACGAAGTGTTCACCTGTCAAAGCGGCAGCAAAGCAATTACAAGTTTTGAAGAATTCAGTCCGGATCTCGTTCTGTTGGATGTTATGCTTCCCGGGATGGACGGTTGGGAGATACTCAAACGAATTCGAAAGATCAGCAATGCACCGGTGATCATGCTTACCGCAAAGGGTGACACAACAGACAGGGTTCAGGGGCTTGATTGCGGTGCAGATGATTATGTTGTCAAACCATTTGATTCAAAGGAGCTTATTGCACGGATACGAGCCGTGATGAGAAGGTCCGGACAGCCGGAAGAGATTGAAAAACATATCAAAATCGGCAGCCTTGATGTCGACACAAACAATCGTGTTGTGTATGTTGACGGCAACAGAATCGAGCTTGCACCGAAGGAGTTCGATTTGCTTTGTTATTTTATCCACAATAACGGCAAAGTGCTTACACGAGGACAGCTGCTGGATGATGTTTGGGGCTTTGAGTTCTATGGAGACAGCAGAACGGTTGATGTTCACGTTAAGCGCCTGCGCGATAAACTTGGACAGAGCGATTTTTGGTCAATTCGAACCGTGTGGCGGGTCGGCTATAAATTCGAACGCTTTGATTTACCGATGGACGATGCGGACAAATAAATCATTTGCTTCGGATTATTAACACGGACTTGCTCAAATTCAAAGGCGGTATTGACCGCGAGGGCGGTGCAGCAGGAGGAAAAATGCTCAGAACGCTGTTTTCAAGGATGTTGGCGGCATATCTTTCCGTTATCATCATTGTGTTGATTGCGCTTGGGTTCATGGCAAGCAGCATTTTTCACGATCACTATATAGAAAAAATCAAGTCCGAACTTGTACGTGAGGCGGATGCGATTTGCCGCATAGTCCTTGAAGAATACATGGACGACGCAAAACGCCCCGTTGCAAAAGAAAAACTGTTCGCAATAGTACGTCAATACGAAGCATTGCTGCAGCTTTGCTTCATTGATCCTTCGCTTGGAATAAGAAGCTTCTACGATGAAAAAAATGCATCAAAATGGCAGGCGAGCGAAGAATTCGATGTTGAGACCCTTGCAAAAAACATTGTTTCTCAGACCAATTTCGAATACGGCTATGCTTACGACCTTTTAGACGGATACACAACCGTTCGAACACTCACGGTGACATGTCCGATAAGCACCGCCGAGAATATCACTGTCGGAGCATTGATGCTGCATTACGATATGGACGGAATATACGCATCGCTGAACAAACTGTACATTGATGTTTTCGCCGCTGTAGCGGGTGCAGTGCTGATAACGATTCCTATTGCGTTCATAATTTCGAAGTATATAACAAAGCCGGTATCCCAGATAAACGATGCCGTAACGGCTTTTTCACGGGGGAACTACGACAGCAGAGTTAAAGTCGGAAGAATGGATGAGCTTGGTGAGCTTGGCATCAGTTTCAACGATATGGCGGACAAAGTTTCGGAACTTGAAAAAATGCGGCGCGATTTTGTTGCAAATGTATCTCATGAGCTGCGGTCGCCGCTTTCATCAATTCGCGGCTTTCTCGAAGCAATGGAGGATGGCACGATTCCGACGGACGAACATGAAAAATATATCGAAATCGTTCTTGACGAGACCCGTCGGATGTCCGGAATGGTCAATGATTTGCTTGATATTGCCCGAATTGAATCCGGTCAATACAAGCTTAATTTGTCAGTTTTCGACATAAACGATCTGATAGGCCGCGTGCTGATAACCTTTGAAGCACGTATCACGGCGAAACATGCCGATGTTGATGCTCAGCTTGATTACGAACCGGTGTTTGTTGAAGCGGACAGGGACAGAATCGGGCAGGTTCTTCACAATCTGATTGATAATGCGATTAAGTTTATGCCCGAGAATGACGGTTTGCTCACAATAAAATCGGTCGTCAGCAAACATAAAGTTTATGTCAGCGTTTGCGATAACGGTCCGGGTATTCCAAAAGAAGATATTGCGCATATCTTTGACCGTTTCTATAAAGCTGAAAAAGCACATACCTACAAAAACGGATCCGGAACAGGGCTCGGGCTTTCAATTGTGAAGTTGGTTATCGACCAACATCATGGTGAAATCAAAGCTGAGTCATCGGAAAACGGAACGGTTTTTACCTTCAGCCTGAAACAGGCGTTTCCTCCGCCGAGACGACAGCCTGCGGCAGAGTGAGTGCAAAATATTCATAAAACAAACTTTAACAAATACAAAAATTAAGGAGGCAATTAATGAACAGCAATCTGAACGAACACGAAGAGAAAGTGAAAAAGCCGATAACTGTGTCATGGCAGGACGGCGATACGACGCATGTGCAAACAACGGTGATCCATAAGCGAGTTCCGTCGGCGGGTGTAATTCTGTTGACTGCATTCACGTTTACCGTTATAGGAGTGTTCATTGCAAGCATCGTTTTCCTTGCCCGCTTCACGGAGATTAAAACGATTATGAGTGCAATAACCGGTTCGGCCGAAACTCGAGCGACCCAGTCACCCGGGCACGAAGCAGAATTTACACCCGTTCCGAACGAACCGACGTCAAACATGCCTCTGGTGACTGTTGAACCGAACGGAAATCGGAATCAGCAGCTGCCGATGACCGGCAGCAGTTCACTTTCGGAGCTGTATGATAACTCTGTGGACGGTGTAGTTATTGTTGAAAACCATTCCCGTGACACTCAAAAACCGACGGACAGCAATCTTGCGGGAATAGGCACAGGCTTTATTATTTCAAAAGATGGCTACATTCTTACAAATGCGCATGTCGTATCCGATGCAAAAGCGGTTTGGATAACTCTTCACGACTCAACCAAGGTAAAAGCGGAACTTATAGGTTCGGATGTCGGAACCGATATCGCCGTGTTGAAAATATCGGTGAACAAGGAGCTTTTGCCGCTTCCGATAGGCGATTCTTCAACCGTAAAAACAGGCGATTTCGTGTTTGCAATCGGTCACCCGACGGGCGAGGAATTGAGCTTCACCGCCACTTTCGGCATGGTGGGCGCAGTGGATCGCGCAATTGTGATTGACGGTGTGCGCAATCATTTCATTCAAATCGATGCTGCGATTAATCCCGGCAACAGCGGCGGCCCGCTGTTTTCAATGGATGGCAACGTTATAGGCGTAAACTCAGCAAAAACCGTGACAGCAAGCGTTGATGAATACGGTCAGCCGATTTCCGCTGAAGGTCTTGGTTTTTCTCTTCCGATAAACGAGGCAATGCGAACAGCAAAACAGCTTATTGAAAACGGCAGTGTGCAGCGCCCGGGTATCGGCGTTTCGGTTGTTGCGGTGGACGAAGCACGCGCAGAAAAGTACAACATACCGCAGGGATTGCTTGTTTATACTGTAACAAAAGACGGTCCCGGGCACAAAGCGGGCTTGTATGCAGACGATATAATCACTGAGTACGACGGAACAGCAGCCACTGACAACGATTCTTTTGTTGACTATCTGCGCCGCAAGGCGGTAGGTGACACGGTCAAAATTCGATATTGGCGAGACGGCGAGTATTATGAATGCATAATCACTGTCGGTGACCTGAATTCGATCGGAAGCGAAATTCTTGATGATGCATACGGCGGAAGCAAATTCGGATTCTGATATTAATTGAATTAAAGGGCAATCAAATTCTTCTCTATGATGGAACGGCACATTTGCAGCCGTTCCTTTTTTGTTCATCTGTGCGTTTGTTCAACGCGCGGAACGCGACGGAATTTCAGCACAAATGAAGCGTCTGGACTGCAAATACAACAAAGCGAACCGCCGAGAATGCGCTTCCCGGCGGTTCGCTTTGGCTTGAGTATGCGATTTACTTAATTATCGGATAACAAGCATCAATCCGATTATTTGCGTTTACGGTTGAGCAGAGCTGCTGCGCCGCCGACCATGGAGAGGATACCTGCAACCGCAATGCTGACCGCACCGGTTGAGGGAACGGGATTGGGGTTGGGTGTGGGTTCGGAGGAGGGCTCAGCGGAAGGTGCGGGCTCGCCGTTGCCGCCAAGCGTGAAGCTCAGCTCAAAGGTGTCATGTGTGCCGTCGCCGATGAATGTTGCATCGGTGAATTCGGTCTGCGTGTAAGTGAAACCGAAGAAATCCTTGTATTCATCAACGATGGAGGTGAGAGTTGCGATGCGCTCCTCATCCGCAACTGCTTCGCCGTTGTCTGCAAAGTCTTCATCGACCGGAATGAATGCTTCGATTGCGGAATCGTTTGCAACAACGCGATAGTAATGGTTGTTCAGCCCTGCAAAGATCGCATAGCTGCCGGTTTCATCAGCACGAACCTCAACCGCACGCTTCTGAACGAGATCAAAGTCTGAACGGTGCATGTTGTATGCGGGAAGACCGTTAGCCTCACTCTTGTCAACGGTACCGAGGGAAAACTGAGCGGGGAAGCGATACTGGCCGATCGTGACGGAAGTGCTGCCGACAACCGTTTCAGCGGTAAGCGTGCCGCGAAGGATAACGGTAACATCGGAATTAAGCTCAGCCATAACGGTGCATACATTTCCTTCAACAGCAACGTTGG
>OHSM01000519.1_pt1 | contig 12945 bp, 8 predicted proteins | sample 1578671 | NCBI WGS metagenome assembly OHSM01 (sample SAMEA3879591, study PRJEB24766) | human gut metagenome | biome: human-associated habitat; feature: feces | place: USA | collected 1985/1987 | reverse complement strand
CTGGTGCTGGCAGGCGGCGGAGCCTTCGCCTATGTGAAGTTCATCAAGCCGAACCGCAGCAGCGTGAAGGTCAGCGCCGATCCCGACGAGTACGATTTCCCTGACGAGGAGTATATCAACGAGGACGAGCCTGCGGAGGCTGAAACGGAGGCGGAGCATGAGTAAGCTGATCATCGCGGAAAAACCGAGCGTGGCAAAATCTATCGCGTCGGCCCTGGGTGCTTCATCCAGGGCCGACGGCTTTTATGAGGGCCGCGGCCTGATCGTTTCCTGGTGCGTGGGGCACCTGGTATCCCCGCTGGACGCGGGCGGCTATGACGAACGCTTCAAAAAATGGCGCTATGAGGATCTGCCCATCCTGCCGGAGCCCTTCCGCTACGCCCCCATCCCCGGCAAGGAGGCGGCTTTGGACAATGTGAAGCGCCTCATGGCGCGGGAGGACGTAACGGAGATCGTCAACGCCTGTGATGCCGGACGGGAGGGCGAGCTGATCTTCCGGCTGGTGTATGAACTGGCCGGCTGCCGCAAGCCGGTCCTCCGTCTCTGGATTTCTTCAATGGAGGACAGCGCCATCCGCGAGGGCTTTGCCGGACGCAGAGCCGGAACGGAATACGACGCGCTGTATCAATCGGCGCTGTGCCGTGCGCGGGCAGACTGGCTTGTGGGCATCAATGCGACGCGGCTTTTCTCCGTGCTGTATCATAAGACCCTGAATGTGGGACGGGTGCTGTCGCCTACGCTGAATCTGCTGGTGGAGCGCGACGGAAAAATTACGATGTTCCACAAGGAAAAATACCACATCGTACATATCGGCTGCGGCGGCGTGGACGCGGAAAGTGAACGCATTTCCGACGCTGCCGCTGCGGATGCGCTGAAAACGGCTTGCGAAGCGTCACAGGCCGTTTGTGTTTCTCTCAAAAAGGAGAAGAAAACTGCGCTGCCGCCGAAGCTCTTTGACCTTACCTCTTTGCAGAGGGAAGCCAACCGCGTTTACGGCTTTACCGCCAAGCAGACCCTTGACTATGTGCAAAGTCTGTATGAAAAGCGCTTCCTGACCTATCCCCGCACCGACAGCAATTATCTCACCGAGGATATGGCGCAGACGGCAACTGACCTTGTTGCGGCGCTGCTGCCTGTGCTTCACTTTATGCAGGGCGCAGAGCTTGCGCCGGAGATCGGGCGCGTCATCAACAGCGCCAAGGTTTCCGACCACCACGCAATTATCCCAACGGCGGCCTTTGCAGGCAACGGCTTTGACGGACTGCCGGAGAGCGAAAAGAAGCTGATGTCCCTTGTCTGCTGCAAGCTGCTGTGCGCCGTTGCAGCGCCGCAGGAGTATGAAACCGTTACGGCGGTTTTTGACTGCGGCGGCAAACCGTTTACCGCCAAGGGCAAAACGATTCTGATTGCGGGCTGGAAAGACATTGACGCCCGTTTCCGTGCTGCGCTCAAAGCGAAGCCGGACGAGGACGGCGCAGAGGATGCGGCGTTGCCGGAGCTTTCTGAGGGGCAGACTTTTGAAACGGTCACGGCTTCTGTTTCCGAGCATTACACCACGCCGCCCAAGCCCTACACCGAGGATTCGCTTCTGTCCGCAATGGAGAACGCGGGCAAGGAGGATCTGCCGGAGGATGCAGAGCGGCAAGGGCTGGGAACTCCGGCAACACGGGCAGCGATGATCGAAAAGCTGCTCTCTGCCGGATTTGTCGAGCGCAAGGGCAAAAGTCTTGTGCCGACCAAGGACGGCATCAATCTCGCTGTCATCCTGCCGGATATGCTGAAATCGCCGCTGCTCACCGCTGAATGGGAAACCCGCCTGACGGAGATCGCCAAGGGCAGCGACGACCCGCAGAGCTTCATGCAGGGAATCGAGGATATGACGCGGGAGCTGGTGAAGCGGTATTCCCACATCACCGAGGACGGCAAAAAGCTGTTCGCGCCGGAAAAGGAAGCAGTTGGCATCTGCCCCCGCTGCAAAAGTCCTGTCTATGAGGGCAAGAAGAATTTCTACTGTTCTGACCGCTCCTGCCGTTTTGTCATGTGGAAGAATGACAAATTCTTTGAAAGCCGGAGAACCGTCTTTTCCAAGAAGATCGCCGCCGCGCTCCTAAAGGACGGCAAGGCGAAAGTCAAGGGACTGTACTCCGAGCGCACAGGCAAGACCTATGATGGGACGGTGCTTCTGTGTGATACGGGAGAAAAGTATGTGAATTACCGTATTGAACAGAGAAAATGATCCGGCTGAATGACGCGCAGCATCGCAGAGTGAAAAAGCTGACCCGATGCCATTGCGCCAACAATGTGCGCGGGTGCTGTCTGCTGCTGGACGACGGCGAGCCGTGCGTCTGTGTGCAGGCCATCAGCTATTCGCTGCTCTGCCGATACTTCCGGGAAGCGGTGCTGCCCGCAGACCGGGAGCTGTGCGCGGATATTGCAGCCACGGCGGACACCCGCAAGAAATGCGAGCTGTGCGGCAAGCCCTTTCCCGCCCGCAGCAACCGTGCAAAATACTGTGACCGCTGTGCGCCCTATGCTGCCCGGCGCAATGCAGCCGAGCGCAAGCGCCGCCAGCGGGCAAAGGCGCGGTGTGTCACGGTTTAGGGGCTTCAAAAGCCTTGCGGCAAGCGGTTTTCCAGACACGCTTTTGGAGTACGCAGGGTATTCCTATGGAAACTGCGGAAAACGGCTTTGAAAGCGTGACAGAACGCATTTTACGGAGATAAAAGAACGATTCAGTAACGCAGCAAGCATAGGGAGTGTGGCTACAACTCCCGAAAATCGCCGTCCGGCACAGACCGGGCGGCGATTGCTTGTTGGGATAGTCCCAAACCCTTATGTCAGAAAGGAGCGCAGACGTGGACGAACACCTTTTGGAAGTATATCTTATCAACACCGCACGGCATACCGAGGAAACGCCTGTCGCGGAATGGGTATCGCTGCCCACCGACGCCGAAACGATGAAAGCCGTTTTTGAACGGCTGGGCGTAGACGGGAGCGACACGGAACAGTATCAGGTATCTGCCTATCAATCCTCTCTGGACGGGTGGAGCGAAGCCTTGAAGCCCGGCGAAAGTCTGGACGATTTGAACTATCTTGCCGCGCTGCTCACCCAGCGCAGCGACGAGGAACGCGACAAGTTTGCCGCTGCCGCGCAGTACGGCGACCATGCGGCAAGCGCGGCGGACTTAATCAACCTGACGCACAATCTGGACTGCTACTGGCTTTATCCCACCGTACACAATTCTGATGATTACGGGCATTACCTCATTGACGATCTGGACGAGCTGGAATTGCCGGACGCCGCCAAGCGATTCTTTGATTACAAGAGCTATGGGCGCGAAGCGGTCAAAGAGGATCGCGGCATTTTCACCGATTATGGCTATGTCTACAATAACGGCAACGATTATGCGGAGTGGTACAAAGCCAACCAAGTGCCGCAGGAATATCGTCTGACTGCGCAGCCCGGCCCCCAGCGAGATATGGATGAGCTGCCGCAGGGCGCGGCGCTGCCTGTCGAGCCAATCCCCGTGCATCCGCTGGTATTGAACGCCACCGACACACAGGGCAGAATCAGGGAGATCACCGAGCATTTGGAACAGGGCGTACAGGAGGTTTTTGAAAGTGAGCGGTATCAGGATTACCTGAAAGCCATGTCCCGCTTCCACAATTACAGCCTGAACAATACGCTGCTGATCGTCATGCAGAAGCCGGACGCATCTCTTGTCGCAGGCTACGGAAAGTGGCGCGACGAATTTGAACGCCATGTCAAATCCGGCGAAAAGGGCATCAAAATCCTTGCACCCGCACCCTATAAAATCAAAAAGGATGTGGCGAAAACTGACCCGGACACCGGGCAGCCCGTGATCGGCGCAGACGGTAAGCCCGTCACGGAGCAGCAGGAGGTGACGATTCCAGCGTTCAAGGTGGTGTCGGTATTCGATGTGAGCCAGACCGAGGGCAAGGAGCTTCCCGACATTGCCGTGGACGCGCTCACGGGTGATGTGGAACAGTACGAGGACTTTTGGCGAGCCTTGAAGCTGACCTCTCCCGTTCCCGTGACGCTTGAAAAAATCGACGGCAGCGCACACGGCTACTATGACCTTACAGAAAAGCGCATTGCCATTGATGACGGCATGAGCGAGCTGCAAACCATCAAGACGGCGATCCATGAGATCGCCCATGCCAAGCTGCACGATATTGACCTGAACGCGCCGGAGCAGTCGGAGCGCCCCGACCGCAGCACCCGTGAGGTGCAGGCGGAAAGCGTCGCCTATACGGTGTGCCAGCATTTCGGACTGGACACGTCGGACTACTCCTTTGGCTATGTCGCCGGGTGGAGCAGCGGCCGCGATATTAAGGAGCTGAAAGCATCCCTTGAAACTATCCGCACCGCCGCCAGCGAGCTTATTTCCGAAATCGAGGGGCATTTTGCAGAGCTTCAGGCGCAGCACACCGCAGAGCAGGAACAGGCTGCTGCGCAGGATGTGCCGGAGAACACCTTTTCCATTTATCAGCTCAAAGACGGCGACGCAACGCGGGATCTCCGATTTGAGCCGCTGGAACAGGTAAAGGCCGCAGGACTGCGTGTTGACCGCGAAAATTATGAGCTGGTCTATACCGCACCCCTCTCCGATACGGACACGCTGGAGGACATTTTCGTTCGCTTCAATATGGACAGGCCGCAGGACTTCACCGGGCATAGCCTTTCCATGTCCGATGTCATTGTGCTGCATCGCGGCGAGCAGGAAACGGCACACTATCTGGATCGCGGCGGCTATACCGAAGTGCCGGAGTTTTTACAGCCGGAGCAGGCCGCAGAGCAGGAAGCGCAGGCTGACGCCCCGCCAGCGGAACGACCGCTGACAGAGTTGCAGAAGCAGGCTGTTGAAATTGCCAAGCGGTATGAAACACTTTCCATGCAGGAGAAAATCGGCGTGATCGCGCAGGCGTTCGGCTGCACGTCCGGCACGATTGAAACCTCGCCCTGCACGGGAAAATGGCGCGGCACAAGTGATATTTCTATTCGCTTTGATAACGGCAGCTCTCTGTTTTTGGGCAACCACATAACGCGAAAAGCCAAAACCAAAAAAGTACAGCAGGAGCTTGTCGATAGCGCGTTGGTGCGGTATAACCCTGAAATCATCCGCATTGCAAAGGAAACTGCCTATACCGCCCTCAAAGAGCGCGAGCTTCAGGACAATGCTATTGCCGAAGCAAAGGGCTTGAAGCCCTACACGCTGCTGAATGTGGAGTTCAACGACGGCGCAGATCAGCAAAGCAGCGGTTACATAGGTTGGTACTATGCGACGCTGGCGGTGGACGGAAAAATCTGCACGCATTTGGAAACAGGCTTGAATCACGACATTGCATCCGGCAGCGTAAGCCCGACGCCCACGCGGGAAAATTACTACGCAGCCGGAGCGCTGAAAGAAAGTGATGTGGACTATGTTTTCAACAACGTCGGCTTTTCCTCTGCTTCCGGCCTTTACTCTCTGCATCTGAGCGACGCCGCACGGGGACGCGCCGAATTGGAGCTTGCGAAAAAACTGATCGACGATTACTGCCGCGAAGAATTTCATTCCGGCGCAGATTTCAGCGACCTGTCCGCCGTTGGTATTGGACACACGACCGTTACGGATGATGAAATCCCCATTCAGGCATACGCAAACCTGGCGGACTTCCGCATTGAAAAATATTTGGGTGATGTGCTGATTGAAAGCCGACAGTATGAATCGCTGGCTGCGCTGATCCAAGGCGAGCTGAACGATTTGGAGTTTGGCGACCTGACCTATGCGAGCGACGAGCAGATTGCCATGTTCCATGCCCAAGAGGAAGTGTCCGGCAAGGAAGCAACCTCCCTTAATCCTGCGGTGCAGCCCGTCGTGACGATTCTTTGGAGCGAGAGCGATAAGCTGCAAGAGGGTGAACAGCTCCCGCTTGCCCGCGCTGACGCACTTTTTAAGGCGCTGGACGATGAAAAGCGTTCCGAGCGTGAGAAGCCCGGTTATACAGGCGGCTGGTACGATAAAACCAAATTCCGCATTGACTGCACATTCCACGGGGAACGTGACAGCTACGAGGGGCGGCAGGACTTTGGCGACGGGGACGGCGCTCTGATCGATCATATCCAAGCCCATCACGAATACTACGCCAAGGACGAGAGCTGGAAAAACTTTGTGCTGCACAACGAGGGCGCGGAAGCGTGGGAAAAAGACAAAGCCGAGCGCGAAATGCTTCTCACCGAGTTTGTACCGTATATGCGCCTGCATTGCAATCTCTCCGAGCAGGAGCGTACCGCTGCGGATATGCTGGAAAATGGAGAAGCCCTGACGCCGGAGCAGACAGCATATTTTCATGCGGTTCTTGCTCATGTGGACGCTTGCCGGGAAAAGCTGAACGCGGGCGATTATCACTTGCCCGACCCGCCGCAGCTTTCCGATTTTGATAAAGAGCTTCAGGACTACAAAGCCCATGTGGAAAGTGAGATTGCACAGGAAGCCGAAGCCGCAGGCATGACCGTGGAGGAATATGCCGCCAATGGCTACGAGCCGCAGGAACCGCCCGCCGACGTACAGGAGCAGCCGGAGGAAACGCTGCCCGCAGATACCGCGCCGGAGCAAGCCGCCGTCAGGTATTACACCATCAATGAGGGCGCTGCCCGACGTGCCAACGATGCAAACAGCTACCGCGACTACGCCGCAGGCAGCGCAACCGCCGAATATCGGCAGATGGTGGATCAGGCAGCGGCGATTGCGCAGCGGCAGAAAGAGCGCGTCGATCCCATGTACCATGAGAAAATTGACGCGCTGCTGGACACCTATGCCCGCAAGCTGGCGGAAAATCTGAACGACCACTATGCCATTGAAGCCCGTGTTCCCTCGATCCTTGTTGCAGGCGGCAGCAATTTCCCCGTTCGCAAGAAAGAGAAGCAAAACGCCGCCCGTGACCGCAATATGCAGGAATGGCAGGATGTTCAGAGAATTTTGGACAAGATCCGCAGCACAGGCATGGGCGGTATCAGCATGGACGACCCGCAGGCAGCGGCGAAGCTGGAAGCCAAGCTCGTCAAACTGGAATCGGCGCAGGAAACCATGAAAGCCGTCAACGCCTATTTCCGTAAGAATAAGACTTTGGAGGGCTGCCCCAGTCTGACGCCGGAGCAGATCACCAAATTGCAGCAGGAAATGGCGCAGTCCTGGCATCTGGATAAGAGCCGGCCGTACCCTGCCTATATGCTCTCCAACAACAACGCTGAGATTCGCCGCATCCGTGGGCGCATTGAACAGGTACGGCAGCATGAGGACACCAATTTTGCCGGATGGGAATTTGACGGAGGGCGCGTGGAAGCCAACAAAGCGGATAACCGTCTGCAAGTGTTCTTTGACGGCAAGCCGGATGAAGCGGCACGGGACGAGCTGAAAGCAAACGGCTTCCGCTGGGCACCCAGCGTCGGCGCATGGCAGCGTCAGCTTAACAAAAACGCATACTACGCCGCAGGGTACATTTCCTGTATTCAGCCTATCTCCGGGGAAAAGCCCATTGACGTGCAGCGTAGCGCCCAGCAGCAGGAATCCGCTGCCCCTGACGCCCACCTGACCGGGGAGCGCGTTTCAACGCCGCGTGGCAGCTTCCATGTTGCCGATATGACCCGTGAGCAGATGGAAGCCGCAGGCTATGGGTATCACCACAGCACCGATGACGGCAAGTATCTTATCATGGGCAACGGCACACAGGCCTTTGCCATTACCGCCGAGCAGCGGGAACAGGAAAACTATATGCGCACGGCGGAGCTGTCCACCGAACAGAACTACAATATGATTGACGGACAGATCAACAACACCCCGTCCGTGGACGAACTGGAAGAAAAGACAAAGCGCGGTGAGGTGATTTCGCTCTCTGCGCTTGCCGCAGCGGTCAAGGCAGAGGACGGCAGAACGCCCCAGCGCGACCCGGACGGCAAAAAGCCGTCTATCCGTGCGCAGCTCAAAGCGGATCGTGCGCAGTCCTGCAAGCCGCAGCAGCGGGAAAAGGAACAGGAAGCCAAACGGAGCATCCGGCAGGCTTTGGAAATGGAGTGACCTATGAACAAGTTTGAAAATGTGGATGTACTGGCATCCCTGCAACAGATCATGCAGCAGAACACAGCCGCCTTTCAGAGCGATTTTGACATTGATAAGAAGATTCTGACACGGGCGGCAAAGAGTAAAAATACCGAGGATAAGGTCTATCTATGGTTTTCCCGCCCCAACGGAACGCATTGCCTGCGGGAACGGGATGTGTTTCTGCGCGGAACGCGAGAGCATAATACGTTCCGCTTTTACCATGAGCAGACCAAGGAGCGTGTGCTTGCCTATGCCGTGGTGCTGTCCGGCATGGAGAGCGGCAAGATAAAAGGCAGCATTTATGAGCTGGACTATGCAGCGAAAGCCGAGCTTGCAATCCAGACCGCCTTGCGGACAGACAATAACCGTCTGATCTATGAAAATGGTTCGCGGGAGCTTCCCAAGGAATACCACTTTGAAGCAACGCCGGATCGGGAGTACGGAAAGTTTGTGCGCTATGAAGCCGTTCCGCATGACCCGGATGCGCTGCGGGATCTGCTGCGCGATGAAAGCCGGAAGCGTGAACGGCTGAAACCCGGCAATTTCAAAGAGCATATCGGGCGGCTCTCCGACGAAAAGGTGCTTGCCGAAGCGCAGCGCCTTTCGGCGGCGTTCCAATCCCTGCAAGCGCCCAATAGTCCAAACGGAACGCATTTTGTAGTAGAGGTGTCGCCGTGGTTTGAGCGCATCGCATCCAGCCGGGAGCATGAGCGGCTATTTGCGCTGCTTCCATATAAGACGCTGTATCTTTCTTCGGTCAAGGACAGGCACGGCGTTTTCGCTTTTATCAGCAAGGACGAGCGGCGTGATCTTCCGCTGCGCAAGCAGCGTCCCTCTGTCCGGGCGCAGCTCAAAGAGGGGCAGTCAAAAAAGACCGCTGCACCCAAAAAGACAGCGGCAAAGACAAAAGATAATGATTTGGAGGTATGAGCATGGACAATGTTTCGTTTACCATTGAGGAAGAAAACCTGATCTGCATTTATCACAAGCACGACCGCCGCAGGACGATTGCAGCGATCTCCGACGCGCTGCCGGATATGGACGCAGATATGCGTCCGCTGGCGGAGCAGACGATCCATAAGCTGCACAACATGACCGACGCAGCATTTGAGGAAGCGCAGTTCACCATGACGCTTTCCGACGCAGAGTAAAAGACGACGCGGGGCGCGGTAGCCGATGATGGCTGCTGCGTCCCGCGTTTTTTTATTTTAGAGATTATCACGCTTGTCCTTTGCTAAAAAGTATCTTCTGTATCCTGCAAATCCAAAGCAAGCACCCGTCATATTAAGGAGAACATCCTCAATGTCGAAGCTACCGAGCATAGTAAGTATCTGAATGGCTTCGACAGCAAAAAGTGTTATGATTGTTGGGACGACAAAGTGTTTGAATGAATTAGCCTTTTTATAGTAAACTGGGAGCAAAAATCCCCAAGGGATAAATAAAATAACATTTCCAAAGAAGTTTACTATAAAGCGGATAATCACCTGTCCAGAAATCACAGGAGTTGTAAGCAAAACATACATACTTCTAAATGGAATGAAGTTGTGCATTGCTTTCAAGTATTCAATATATCCCCAAGGATAGGTTACGCCTATGCTACGAAAGAATAATACATAGAGGAGAATCAGGCCATAGGCAATGGTTGCAATGCTCACAAAGGTTTTTGCCTTTTTTGAAATAGATCTCAAGTGTCTACACTCCTGTCAACATATGGTTTTCGTATGTATTACTTGTAGTGAATTGTTAATGCGAGATAACGGCACTTCCATGCAAGGAGTCATGCGACCATCCGTCAAATACCGCAACAAACGCTACGGCATAACGATGCGAAGAGTTAAGGTTTATGAAGTTGAAACTCTCGGTAATCCCATCCAAGGTCGAGCCGCTGCTTGTCCACGTCGTTACGATCTTTTTCGTTTCAAGATCATACAATCCCACTTTCATTTGCGTAGGTCTACCTGTATCAGAATAGATTGTGTAAGTAACTTTCAGCTTTCCATCGGAATTTGCATAGAAGTAATAATTCGTATAGAGCCAAGACACGCCTACTACTTCAAGACTTGCATTATAGTTACTTGCGGACAGGTCGTAGTAGTTTTTAGGAACCGACGTACTTCTCGCGTGAGCGTTCAAGTAGTCATCATAAATGGCTGGCGACGTATATGCATCATTGGAAATCTCCATACTTGGGATAACATTTTCTGCGGCAAAGGCAGTAACACTCACGGAGAGTAACATCACAACCGATAATAGGGTACATAATACTTTTTTCATAAGAGAACTCCTTTCGTTTGGTATCAATGCTCATTGGGAACATGAAAATCAGCAGATAACGGCCATTGAAAGCGCACAGCCTAATCATCGTCTGTATAGACTATGCGCCCATCCTGCTGATTTTAAGTCGGAGCCTCCATAGCGGACAGGTAAAATAAACAGACCCGTGCAAATGCCCACATAAAGTATTTACTGTTGCCATCGCTTATTCCACCTCCTGTCATGTCCTTTTACCCATATAACGGTCAAGATTCAAAAAAGGGACAGACTTTTTTGAGAAAATTTCTTCGTACTATAAACTATGCAATGCGGATGATATGCCTTTGAGGAAACACAGTTCACCATGACGCTTTCCGACGCAGAGTAAAAAACGACGCGGGGCGCGGCAGCCATCATCGGCTGCTGTGCCCCGCGTTTTTGCGTTGTGTATTTAGTGTAGACCTGTATTTAGTAGTTCATTCAGTTCTGCATATGCCGCTATGTCATATGGATCTTCTTCGAGTTTTTTGCAGATGTTGCTTATACTGAGCATAGAGATATGGCTGTCATTCCGCAATAACTCGAAATAGATTTGGTTTAATAAATTACGCTCCTTAAAAATTCGACTACTTTCATTAAAGCAGAACGCAATTTGAACGGCGGTTCCCCATGATGTGGCTGCATATGCTTTATCATCGTTACTTCCTGACATCTCAAATGCGTCCAAGTAGTTGCTTACAGCACGCATGGATTGAATATAAGCATCTTCGAGCAACTCCTTTTTAGCATAACTCTTTACAAATGTTGCCGTAAGTACATTTGACATTATAAGTACTGCGACACAAAGAATAACGGCAACTTTGGGGTGTCTAATTCTCATGCTACATTACTTTCTTGCGTCAATTCCGATATTAACCGACACGCTGGAATATGCAGAGAAATTTCCAGTATAAGACGTAGCACCATACATGGAGCTGTAGCTATAATCTAAGCTGCCACTACCAGTAACGGAAGTTGTTGTCGAATAAGATTTGTTATACTGATAACTCATTGAGCAACAACCTGCATAGCCTTTCTGCGTTGCTGCTGCGCCGCTGTCGCCCCAATTTACATTTTCAGAATAGTTATGTTTCCATGTAGCGGAATTGTTGAGTATACTTCCACTATTCTTAGACAGGGTAGTCTTGATGGTGTAAATGGTAATATTCAGGTTCCAAGGTAATACGCCCCATACACCATTTACATAATAAGGGATAGGAATTTCAACATTCCAGCTATCGTCACCTGGATCCATATTGCTCATTTCCATAGAATTATCGTTTGGCGAGGAAATAGCACAGGTTCCGCCCGTTACCCATGCGCTTAAAGCGCCGGGAATCAATTTTGTACCTTGAATATAGGTCTTGGCATTTCCATTATGACCATTTACCTTAACGTAGCCCTTAAACACTTCGTTCGGGCCCATGCGCTTTGGTGTATACACTGTAGTTGCAATCAAATCAACGCGGTTGCCATTTATGAGTTCGCCTTGTCCGATGCCGATTCCGCGATATGTGATATTGTAATCAGTAGCCGCAAGAGGTGCCACATCCTCACCAGCAGCACTTACAGGCTCTTCATCTTCACCAAAGGTTTCGTCGGCCATTCCCGAAAATGCACTAACAAGTTCATTCATTTCATCGAAAGTGTTTCCGAAAATGTAGGTCTCACAGTCGCTTTCGGAAGTAACATAACCAACAGACGCATAAACAAAAATCTTTTGAGTGTTCGGGATATAATGCAGGTTAAAACCGATATGGGTTCCATCACTTAATGAGCCGGACATATAGCCAATCAAACCTGTCCCAGAACGAGTTTCAACCTCTAAAAGGTCTCCGCACACAGAGTATTCCGACGAATTAGATGCAACTGTGAATGTACCTGTCGCTGTATAAGAGCCGCTGGTATCTTTCGCAAGCTGAATGGTAATATCTTGAGGATCGGATATATCTGCATTGTGAGTAGCCACATCTGGCGAATTTTTCACAATTCCATTTGTGATTTCGGCATTGTAGGGTACGGAAACCTGTCCTACATCTTCGTCGGTGGTAGCAGCCCAAACCGTTGTCCCGCACAAAAAGGACATACTAATTGCAAGAGTTAAGACCATAGATAGGATCTTTTTGAATTTTTTCATATTGTACCTCCATGTAATAAGATAACGTGACCTACTCTTTTAGTAGGTGCAGTTTCTGTGTTGTCATTGCAAACGCTGCGCACAAGTTCGACACTCAACCTGTGCGCTGAAATGAACGATATTGATGCACCCTCTCCATATCTGGAAGCCGCACCAATATCGAGGTACATAAGAGTTATTTCCAATTCTGAAATGACACATATTGCTACCTCCGATCTCAGCCCTACGATTACACTTCTGCCATTATTCCCACAATGTTAACCCTAAAGGCATTGCGCATTAGGTTCGCTACTTTGTGGATTCACTTATATAACGGCCATAATAAAAAAAGGGGACAGACTTTTTGAAAATTTTTTTCCGATTCATACCTTGTTAATGGGTTGCCACTTTCCTGCGCAACATTCTTGTGGTATA
>OHSM01000516.1_pt1 | contig 13007 bp, 12 predicted proteins | sample 1578671 | NCBI WGS metagenome assembly OHSM01 (sample SAMEA3879591, study PRJEB24766) | human gut metagenome | biome: human-associated habitat; feature: feces | place: USA | collected 1985/1987 | reverse complement strand
ATATGTTTCTCGTGATCGGTCATAATGGCGTTCTTCTTCTGGTAGCCGGCAATGACTATCTCGATGCTCTCCTCCAGGTCGGCCTGGGTGGCAAAGCGGCGTCCGTCACGGACGGCGCGGAGGGCGGCCTCGTTGACGATGTTGGCCAGCTCGGCGCCGGAGGCACCGGAGGCCATACGGGCGATCTTGTTGAAGTCCACGTCCTCGGCGATCTTGATCTTTTTGGCGTGTACCTTCAGAATGGCCTCGCGCCCCAGCAGGTCGGGCAGCTCCACGGGCACACGGCGGTCAAACCGGCCGGGACGGGTCAGGGCGGGATCAAGGGATTCAGGGCGGTTGGTGGCGGCGATGATGATGAGGTTGGTGTCGTTGTCGAAACCGTCCATCTCGACGAGCAGCTGGTTGAGCGTCTGCTCGCGCTCGTCGTGACCGCCGCCCAAGCCCGTGCCGCGCTGTCTGCCGACCGCGTCGATTTCGTCGATGAAAACGATGCACGGCATATTGTGTTTCGCCTGGTCGAACAAGTCGCGCACACGAGACGCGCCGACGCCGACGAACATTTCGACAAAGTCACTGCCGCTTATGCTGAAAAACGGCACGTTCGCCTCGCCTGCGACCGCTTTTGCAAACAACGTCTTACCCGTGCCCGGAGGACCTACGAGCAAAACGCCCTTGGGAATTCTCGCGCCGATATCGACGAACTTTTTGGGGTTTTTAAGGAATTCCACGATTTCTTGCAGTTCTTCCTTTTCTTCTTCCGCGCCGGCGACGTCCGAAAAACGCACCTTAACCGACTGGGTAACGCGGGCTTTGGTCTTTCCGAAGTTCATCGCCTGCTGGTTTTGTCCCTGGCTCTGACGGTAAATAATGTACATCACGATACCGAGAAGCACGACCGACAGTATGGGCAAAAGCAAGCTGTAAAGAAGCGAGCGGCGCGCGGGATTGTCGTACGAAACCTTGGGGGACGTCCAACCCGTGTTGCCCTGACAGTCTTCGATCATGTCGTAAACCTGCTGAACGTTTCTGTCGGGAATATAACAAAACGCGTCGTACTTATTCGGAAAATTCTTTTCGGCGATCTTGCTGTCGTTATATCTGACTTTCAGAACGTAGTCGCCGGTAATCTGAATATTCGAAACTTTGCCCGCCTTTATGTCTTCGACAAGCGACGTGTAGCTTATCTCGCCCGCGCCGTTGTCCGAGAGCATCGTCGCGACAAGCACGACAAGCACAAGACAAATCAGAAAAATTATTATTCCTTTTGTTCTTTTTTTCACTGTGTAATAGCCTCCGCTTCCGCAATAAAAACGTCTTATTATTTATCTTTATCACGAAGTTAGTACTATTATAACATAAACTCCCTAAAAATCAACTAAAATTAAAAACTCGGGTTTTGTTGATTTTTACGCGGGAAATAACGCTTTATATAGCGCAATCGCAATTTTAACGCTCGTTTTTTGCACTTTATCCCACGATACCGCCATAAGAGTTTTCAGCGGATCGTCCGACGGTTTTTCGACCGCGCCGAGAATGCCGACGTCGCCTGCGGGATTTTCGATTCCCGTTATCGCCCTTTTGGGGTTGACTCCGCCCGAAACCACTGCGACGAAAGGCTTTTCCGCCTCCTTTGACAAGCACGCGTCCACCGCGATTACGGGGCTTTCGGGGTGCGCGCATTTTATGAGTTTCAGAAAGTCCTGCACGTTTCTTCCGTTGACGCTTTTTCCCGTCGCGCCGTATACGAAACATCTTGCGTTCAGCCTGTTTTTCAAAATATCGCCGACAATCGGACCGACGCTGTCGCCGGCGATTTTGTCGCTTCCTATGCACAAAATTACGGGGGTTCCTTGTTTCATTTTTATCTCCTTTTCATAAGTATTGACAGGGCTTACAAAAATAAGCGCGTTTTTTTATTAAATATTGTTTGATTTCTGTGACAAATTTGGTATAATATTTATAAATATCGAGAAATATCGTAAAAAAGAGGGATTATGGTATGTTGAATGCTTTATGTACAGCGAGCATGAACGTCTCGGATATCGTCATTCTGGCGGTTCTGGCGGTCGGCATCGTCGCGGGTATTATCGCAGGCTTTGCAAAATTGCTCAACGGCACTATCGGCGGCATCATCGCGTTTATCGCGGCGATATGCCTTGGCATATTCCTTGCGGGATATCTTGCCGGTGTTTCCGCGTTTGTTGACCTTCAAGCAAAAATCAGCGACTTTTTCGTAAGTAAATTCGACGTGGCGGGCTACAAGGCAAAGGTCTCCAACGGGGAACTTTTCCTGAACGTCAGCGGCAGCGCGTGGACAAGCGTATCGACGCTGTTCGAAGGCTCGTCAAAACTCAAAATCGCACTGCTTATACAAACCGTTTGCGTCAAGCTTTTCAGCGGCGCACTCACGGGCAGCGTTACCCTTGCGGCGTTTGCGGCAAACCTTATCGTGAAAGCCCTTTGCGCCCTTATCGTTTTCGTCGCATCGATTATCGTGCTTGAAATTTTGTTTTCGCTTCTTTCAAAACTTCTTTCAAAGATTGTCGAAAAACAAAAAGGCTTCCGCAGCGTCGACCGTATTATCGGGCTTGTGTTCTCGGCGGCATTCACCGTCGCTCTCGTTTTCGTCGCAATGTTCGTGATCGCAAAAGTCGGCTCGGGCGCGCAGGCGGCAATCGACAATATCGAATCGGGCACCGTTGCGAAATGGTTTTATGAAAACAACCCGTTTCTTCTTCTGTAAATAAGACAAAATTAAACAAAAAATTAAGCAAGGTTTTTTACCTTGCTTTTTTTATGTGTTTTGTTTTGAGGTTTATTTTGCGGTTTTCAGATAAATCAGCAGAACGGTAATATCCGCGGGGCTCACTCCCGAAATCCTGGACGCCTGTCCGAGCGTCGCGGGGCGGATTTTTGACAGTTTCTGCCGCGCCTCGATTCTCAGTCCGCTTAAAGCGTTGTAGTCGATATCTTCGGGCAAAATCTTTTCTTCCAAACGTCGTGCGTCCCTTATCGCGGCGTCTTCCTTTTCAAGGTATCCCGCATATTTTATCATGACTTCCGCCGAAAACAGCGCGCTTTTTGAAAACTCCGAAAACGCGTTTGTGACTTCCTTCAATACGTCAAAGGTGATGCCGGGGTGTTTCAACGCTTCTTTTACGGGCATCGTTTTTTCAACCTGCACACCCTCGTATCTTTCAAATATTCCGCCGTTTTCCTTTTTGATTTTGACGGTTTCGGAAAGCCTGACGATACGCTCGATTTCTTCCCTTCTTTCCTGCATTTTTTTGAGCCTTTCTTCCGTCGCAAGCCCAAGGGCGTATCCTTTTTCGGTAAGGCGCAGGTCGGCGTTGTCCTGACGGAGCCTCAAACGATATTCCGCGCGCGCCGTCATCATACGATACGGCTCGTTCGTGCCTTTTGTGACAAGGTCGTCGATAAGCACGCCTATGTACGCTTCGTCGCGGTTTAAGGTGAAGGGCGGTTTTTCGTCGACGTACAACGCGGCGTTTATGCCCGCCATAAGCCCTTGCGCCGCCGCTTCTTCGTATCCGCTGCTGCCGTTGATTTGCCCGGCGGAATAAAGCCCTTTTATCCTTTTTACCTGCAACGACGACGAAAGTTCCAGGGGGTTTATGCAGTCGTATTCTATCGCGTACGCATACCTTATAAACCGCGCGTGCGTAAGCCCTTTTATCGAGTGGTACATTTCTTCCTGCACGTCTTTCGGCAAACTTGACGACATGCCCTGAATATACATTAAATCACTGTCGCGGCCTTCGGGCTCCACAAATATCTGGTGTCGGGTTTTGTCGGGGAAACGCATTACCTTGTCCTCGATGGACGGGCAATATCTCGGGCCGATTCCGTGTATCGTGCCGTTGTAAAGCGGACTTCTTTTTATGTTTTTCCTGATTATTTCGTGAGTTTTTTCGTTGGTATAGGTGAGCCAGCACGGCATCTGAGAATAAAGATTTCCGTCGTTCATGAACGAAAACGTACCGATATCGCTTTCGCCTTCCTGCACTTCCATTTCGTCGTAGTCGATGCTGTCTTTCGCAATGCGCGCGGGCGTTCCCGTTTTGAAACGGCGGATATCTATGCCGAGACTTAACAAGTTGTCCGTAAGGTGCGTTGCGTTTTTGAACCCGACGGGGCCGCTGCTTTTTGTTTCCGCGCCGATTATCGTGCGCCCGTTTAAATATACGCCCGTCGCGATTACGACCGCTCTTCCTTCGATTTCGCCGTTTTCAAGGGTGGTTATGCCGTGCGACACGCCGTCTTTCACCAAAATTTCCGTCGTTTCGTCGTACAACACGTCAAGGTTTTTCTGATTTTCCAAAACGCGCAGCATAATATCGTGATACAACGCCTTGTCCGCCTGACCGCGAAGACTGAATACGGCGGGACCTTTTCCGCGGTTGAGCATTTTTATCTGCAACAACGCCTCGTCCGCAGAAAGCCCCATTTGTCCGCCAAGCGCGTCCACTTCCCGCACGAGATGACCTTTCGCCGTGCCGCCGATTGCAGGATTGCACGGCATAAGCGCGACGCCCGCCTTTTCAAGCGTCGTAAGAAGGGTGCTTTTGCCCATGCGCGCCGCGGCAAGTGCGGCTTCGATGCCGGCGTGTCCCGCGCCGATTACAATTACGTCGTAAACCTTTTTCATTATTTACCCACGCAGAATTTATCGAATATGTCGTCGATGATTTTTTCGCTGACGGTTTCTCCCGTGATTTCGCCAAGCGCGGTGTAGCCTTCCGTCAGAACGGAAATTACGCAGTCGGTCGTAACGCCCGCTTTCAGCGCGTTAAGCCCTTCTTCGACCTTTTCTTTTGCCGTCGTTACCGACGACAGTTGTCTTTCTGACGTCAGCACTTCCGATTCCGACGTCTTTTCTTCATCGAAATATTTTGCGACGATTTTCAGAAGTTCGTCGATTCCGTCGCCCGTTTTCGCGCTGACGAAAATCTTGTTTTCTTCGTTTTTCGCATTGTTTATAAGGTCGCTTTTGTTGTAAACTTCCACGACTTTTTTGCCTAAAAGGGCGTTTTCAAGCGCCTTGTTTTCAGGCTTTCCTTGCGTTGCGTCCAGCACGCGAAGTACCAAACGAGCGTCTTTAACTATCGAAATCGAACGGTTAATGCCCTCTTTTTCAATTTCGTCGTTACTTTCCCTTATTCCCGCGGTGTCGCAAAGATTGATCTTTTTCCCGCTTAATTCAAAGCTGTCCGAGATAAAGTCCCTTGTCGTTCCTTTTATCGACGAAACGATTGCGCGGTCGTACCCCAAAATCGCGTTCATCAGACTTGACTTGCCGACGTTCGTGTCGCCGACGAGAGCGACGTCCATTCCTTCTTTTATCATTTTGCCGTAGGCGCGGCTGTTTTGAAGCGCGGTAAGGGTTTTTACGATTTTTTCAAGTTCTTCTTCCGCCGACGGCAGTGTTTCGTCTTCCAGTTCCTCGGGATAATCCAGTACCGCGACAAGCCCCGTCAGGACGGTTTTCAGGTCGTTCTGAACGTCTTTCACCGCCTTGGACAATTTGCCGGTCATAAGGCGATATGCGGCTTTTACGGCGTCCGCGCTGTCGGCGTTTATCATATCTATGACGCCTTCCGCGTCGGACAAATCCATTTTCCCGTTCAGAAACGCGCGACGGGTGAATTCGCCCCGCTCCGCAAGGCGCGCACCTTTCGACACGCACGCAGAAATCACGCCTTCCGCAATCCTTGTTCCGCCATGTACGTGAAACTCCACGACGTCTTCGCCGGTGTAACTTTTCGGCGATTTGAAATAAACCATATAACCAAGGTCGGAAAAGTCTTTCGCGTTAATTTTTCCGAAGTACATAAAGTTCGGTTTAATTTCGCCATTTATCGCTTTCGTTTCAAAAACGGCGCGGGCAATCGGCAGCGGGTTTCCGCTGAGTCTGATTACCGCTATGCCGCCCTTTCCCGCGGGCGTTGACAATGCCACGATTGTGTCCATACTTCGATTTGATTTTCCTTTTTGCTTCCCGAAATATACCGGGTATTTTCCAAAAAAAATCCTGCCATAACGGCAGAATAATGGCGTCAGTCCGAACAACCTGTCGCAACCTCCCAAAACCCTTTCCTAAAACGGCAGAATTTTGATGAGATTACGGGGTTCTTGGCGGGTTCGGAAAAATCCAGTGTACTAAACCGTACACGATTTTTCCGGTTCTGCCAAAACGCCGTAAGGTCGCAAAATTATGCCGTTTTAAAAGTGTTTTTTGGTGTAGCCAAAGGATTTGAATTTCGGCGGTCCGTTCTTTTTCAGATTAAACTCCGTTGACGTTGACTCTTCAACGGGCTTTACGGGCGCGGATTCCTGACGAGAATCGTTGCGGTTGCCGCGACGGTCGCGGCTGTCGTTTCGTCTGTTTCTGTCGTTACGTCTGCCGTCGTTGCGTCTTCCGTCGTTTCGTCTGCCGTTTCTTTCTTCGTATCCTTCGCGCACGCCGCCTTCTTTCGGGACGATGACGATATGACGATTCATATCTTCTCCCTCGGATTCGGTCGTGGCGTATTTGCTGTTTTGAAGCGCGGTGTGGATCACGCGGCGTTCAAACGGGTTCATCGGTTCAAGCTCGACCTTTCTTCCCGTGCGGTACGCCTTGTATGCAAGGCGGTTTGCAAGGGATTCCAGCGTTTCGATGCGTTTTTCTCGGTAGTTTTCGGCGTTGATCGACACGCGGATAAAGTTGTGTCCGCTTTCGTTGACAAGAATGAGCGCAAGATACTGTATCGCGTCAAGCACTTCGCCGCGGTATCCGATAATGACGCCGCTGTCACTTCCCGTGATATTGACGACGATTTCTTCGTCTTTGACTTCGCAGTCGGCATAGCATCTCAGATTCATTCTTTCAAACAAGCCGTTCAGAAAGTCGATGACAATGTCCGCGGGTGTTTCCTTTCTTTGGACGGTTACGACCGCCTTGCTGAAAAGACCGCCTTCCTGCAAAACTTCTATTTCGGCGTTTTCTCTTTCGATGCCGAGTTCTTTCAAGCCTTCCTCGATGGCTTTTTCGACCGAGGACGCTTTGACTTCGATTTTTTCCATAGGGACTCCTTATTATTTGAAGGTCGATTCAAGGCGTTTTTCTTCGTTACGCTTGTCGTTGACCTTTACGCACGCATTGTAAATAAGTTGGAAAACGGTGCTGAACAGGTTGCTTATTACCATATATACCGTGAACGCCGTGCTGTACAAAAGGGCGAACACCGCAAGCATAATGGGCATAAACCACTGCATCATTTTCATGTTTGCCTGCATTGCGTTTTGCATATCTTTGCCGCTGCCGTTAGCCGTCGGGGGCTGGGGCGGCTGGGTTTGTTTCATAAGTTTGGTGGATGCGAAAGTGATAAGTCCGGTGATTATGGGCAATAACATAAAGCCGTTCCAGCGGCTGCCGCTCTTCCCGTTTCTCTTGACCTCGTTGTACTTCGCGATAAGCGGGTTCATGACTTCTTCGTATTCGGTACGGTTGCCGTGCTCGATAGAAGCGGTGTCGATGCCGAGTTTTCCGATTCCGTTGCCGATAAACGTTTCGTAATCGGGGATAGGATTCTTCCAGCTGTCGGGCATAAACACGTTATTTACCCACATGAACTTGATTTCTTTTTTGTATTTGTCGTCAAAAAGGCTTACGACCGTGTTTTGCGCTGCCGTCGTTGCGGTTTCTTTTGCGACAATGGTTGCCGCCTCGTCCGCTTCCGTTTCGCTCTTTCCGTCGTTTATTAAACGATTGTATTCCGCCGTATATGCCGCGGCGCGTTGTGTTTCGTAGGTCGAATAGTACGAGCTTGACAAATCCTTGTACATGTTGATGTTGTATTGCTTTACCATGCCGTTAAATCCCGAAAACACCATGAAGAATATCACAAGCGAGATTATCGACGGAAGACAACTTCCAAGCATGCTGTACTTTTCCTTGCGGTAAAGTTCCATCTGCTTTTGCGAATACAACTCCTTATTTCCGGCGTACTGCTGCTGCAATTTTTCAAGTTGCGGCTTCATTCTTTCCATCGCGCGGTTGTTCTTCGTCATTACGACTTTCTGCCATACGTCGAAGGGCGACATCGCGAGCGTTAAGATGAGAGTGAAGCAGATTACCGCCACACCGTAGTTACCGATTCCCTTGTTCAGCGCGTCGATAAGCCACATTACGCCTTCGGCAATTTTGTTCGCCGCAAGGCCCATCTCCATTATACTAACCATTTTGCGTTTCCTTTATAGTTTTCTGCCACGGGGTCGTAGCCGCCCTCGTGGAAAGGGGTGCATCGAAGTATCCTTTTCGCACCCATTACGCATCCCTTAAAGAATCCGTGTTTTTCAATTGCGGTCAGGGTATAAATCGAACACGTCGGCACGTATATGCACGGCCGCGTAAGATTTATCGAAATAAAACGTTTGTAAAATCCAATTAAAATACGGGCGAGCGTTTTCATAATCATAAGGAATGGCCCAAAAGTCCGGCCTTTTTGAGGAGCGACCTCATCGAATCGGCAATGACGCTGCTTTTCTTGCCGTAGACTGTGCTTCTCGCCACGAATATTATGTTGTACCCGGGGGTTATCTCGGGTATCATAAGACGGACGCTTTCGCGCATCTGTCGTTTTACCCTGTTTCGCTGGACGCTGCCGCCGACCTTTTTCGAAACCGAAAATCCGACTTTGAGCGCCCCTTTCGTCTTTACTGTGTACAAAACGAAATCGTCGTTTGAAAAAACCGTGCCTTTCCTGTAAATGTAGTTGAAAGACGCGCGCTTTTTTAACTTATATTCCTTTTGCATTGTTCGGGGGAGCGTCTGCCCGCACAATTAGTTGTGCGGGGTAAGTTTTGCTCTGCCTTTGTTGCGGCGACGTTTCAGAACGTTGCGGCCTTGCTTGGTTTGCATTCTCTTCCTGAAACCATGTACCTTGGTTACGTGTCTTTTCTTGGGTTGGAATGTCCTTTTCATATATGCCTCCTTGATAGGGATTATTTCTTCGTTACTATTGTTATTATAATATAACAATGCCAGTCAATTATAAGGAAATTTTGTTCGCGTGTCAACCGATTTGACGCCTTTTGAATAAATGCCGTTTTCCGCCCCGATAACTTTTCGGTAAAAAGTATAAGGCGATTTTTTCCGTTCGATTGCACATAAAATAAAAAACTTTCCGTTTTCGGAAAACGAAACGGCGATATTTCTCGTTTCGTTCAAAATCTTTTTCAAAAGAAAAAACCTTTTTCTCTTTTTTGAAAAATTAAACCGTACTTTGTACGGTTTAAAAATATTTCCGAAGATTATGTACCGTTTTTCCGTCAAAAAACAAACAACGGCTCTTTTGAATTAATACTTGTTTCCGCCCGCTTAAATTAACATCAGTTTCCGTCGCGTTATGAAAATTAGACACTTGTATAGTTTTTTTGCCGAAGTTTATGCTTATTTTTGTTCTCGCACTTTGTTTTTGTCCGAAATTACTCTTTTAGCAATATTCGACAATGGGATAAGTCTTGTTTCACGTGCAACATAATACCAAACAAACGTGCACTGTTTCCGTTTATCAAAACATCAAACAACTCTTCCCCCGCAAACAACAATAAAACAAGTCCGTTTCTATAAGCCCTGCATTTACGACAAACGACTCGGCTTTAATAAACCCGCCGTAGTCATTGCAGATAGTTTATTTGCCGTTTTTCGGCATTTGTGTTTTAACGGTTGTTTGTGCGATATGCGCCACATCCGTTCAAAGTTGGGTTTCGGAACAAACACACCGCAAATCGCCGGCGCCCGCCCATAAACAAGCACTTATCAAAAATTATTGTTTTTACGATCAGACAACGCAAAATTATTCGACCGCAAACAACCCGAATAAACATTATTCGCATTTTACACCCTTTTCGCGTCCAAAATCATAACAAGCGTTCTTATGCCAACAGTTAATAATACAAACTTAGGTTTTACGCCGTGTTTTTGACTAATACTGCGTTACGCTCACGGCTTATACGGTAAAGTATTAAGCCGCTCGCGTGCCTTGTCTTATTCTAAAAACACGACGGAAAACTTGTTCACAACCGAAAACGCCGAGATTTCAGATGATTTTTGGAAAAGGCGAACGCGGTTGTACTTTTCGTACTACAAGCGAGCATTTTTCATAAAAGCGTTGAAATATCGGCGTTTTGGCAACGATATCGTTCAATCCGTATCGGTCACATTTTTCACGGTTCGTTTCGATGGTTTTTTACAATCAAAAATCATTTGCGCGCCGACGATTACGCCACTACCGTTTGCGCCATAAAATCCACGCAATTAAAACAAGGCCAAACAACCCGCTGCGTTTTCTTAAACACAAGAACGTATCCGTCGCTATTTCGCAAACGATTTAACTTTTTCGTCATTCGCAAAGCGACGTTCAGAACACAAAAGCGTTTTCACAACAAACAATACACGCCCAAATTAAAAGATCAACCGTTTGAATCAGAGCGCACTCATTTTGACACAGGGTTTAACAACGGCAGCATTGCAATGCACCGTCCGACCATAATTTTTCTTCTTTCTCACAAAATCACAACCGTTCAACAAAAAACAACCAAAAAACAAACCGTCAAAACAAACAACCCACACAACCTCTCGATAAAAAACACCCAAAGACAAACAAAAAAGCAATTACGAAAAAATGCAATGTTTTTGAATATTAAAATATCGCAAACGGCAATTACTTCCGAGCCAACCGCAAATACGCTTTTTATAAAAACTCAATACAACAACAAAAAACAAAGCAACATACTACCTTTGAGGTAATAATACAGTAAACACGAAAAAGAAAAACTCTTTATTTTTAGAAAATATGAATTTCGCAAGAAAATATATTTAATTTGGAGTAAATTCCAAACACAAGGAACGAACAACAATTTCAACAATAACGTATTATCCGCACAAAAAACAAAATTATTACATTGTAACCAGATATTGACAATTCTCACTTTTATTCCGGACAAGCATGCCAAATATCAATAAAACGGCACTTTCCCATAAAAAACACCTTTTCGGAACACGGCAAAATAATAATAAAAAAGCCCGAAAACTCGGGCAAATAAAAACATTGCTATTTTATTTCTTTGGCTTGTCTTTTCGGCAATTATATACGGCAACAACCGTTTGCCTTGCAAGATCGGAATTATCAATATCCAGTACGTAATGCAATTTTGCCGTCATATGGAATCTCTTGTTCGCAATCTTCACCGAGAAGTTCGGATGTTTCTTTCAAAATCTTAACAAAAACGCAATCGTCGCAAACAAGCAAAACGGGCACGGCTATAATATACCATATATTCGCCAAACATTTTCTTGAAAGAAATATCCGGTAAATCAATTTGTTCGACAACATATTTAATATAATTCAGGTCGGTCGCCATAAAAACCTTCTTTTTTGTCAATTTTCTCAAAACTATTATATCAATCGGTTGACAATGTGTCAATTTACTGGCAAAATGATTAAAAGATATCCACATTTTACGGAAGCGACGTTTCACGTGAAACAACGGGATATTTTGCCTGTTTTGATATGTACTGATTCTATATGTTTCACGTGAAACAATTAGTTGTCCACATTTGTTCCACGTGGAACAAAAACCGTTGTTTTGGGCGGGTTTTAGGCTGTTTTCCCGGGGTTTTTGGGCTATTTTTAATTGTTTTTATCGTTTTGTTTCGTAAATTTCCGTTCTTTCTCCGTGTAAATTTCAAGGTGATGTTTTGTGGATAACTTTCGGGTTTTTCGGACAAGGTATATATTGCGTTTTTTTGGGTATAATTGCAGTTAATAATATAAGAAAAAGGCGGTAAATATTATGAAATGTACGTCGTGTAACAAGTCGTTTTCACCCGACAAAATGTATGTTTGTAAGTCATGCGGCGCTTGTTTTTGCGAAGATTGCGTGAAAAACAACCAAAACTCATGCCTGAAATGCGGGACTTCCCTTGATCGTTTGAATTAAAAAGTGCCGTTTTTCTTGGAAAAAACGGGCGTTTCACGTAAAACATTGTCGTTTTTGCGCGGTTTTTATTGTCTTTTTTATATTGGTATTAAACGGTTTTTTGTTTATTTTTCGCCGTGTTTTAGTATAAAAACAGGAAAAAGTCTTTTGTATTCCGGATTTGATTATTCTTTTCTTTTTTGCTGTTGCGGCAAGGAGCGTGAATGATAATGCCTGTTATGATAATTTCACAATCGTTTTGTCTTGAATAATTTGCCGTTAAGACTTTTGTTTTTATTATTTTTTTCGGTATAACAAAAAACCGCCGTTTCGGGCGGTTTATTATAAGCGCGTTTCGTCTTAAAAACGTTTATTTTCAATAGAAACGTTTTCTTTCTTGACGCCATTCCGATGTTTTTCTGTTTTTCTGCGAGTTGTTCGACAGGGTTTGCGCCGGGCTCAGACTTTTTGTCATGTAAATGTTTTTTTCCTTTAATTTATAAGTCTGCGCCAATTAAAAGCATTCTTTATGCCGATTAAATAATATGGGGCAAAAACGCTCTGATTTCTTCCTTTGCGCCTTCGAGGTCGTGGTCGAGATAATTCCCGCATTCCTGCCGCTTGGAGCCCGGAATTTCCGTCATTTCCAAACACTTTTCAAAGCACTCTTTCACAATAGGCTTTACTTCGTCAAGCGTGGTGTCGAGCATAAGCAGATAAAAGCCCGTGCGGCAGCCCATCGGCCCGAAATAAACAACCTTGTCTTTGACCGCGCTGTTTCTTATCACGGTTGCGAAAAGGTGCTCAACGGTATGCGCCGCGGCAGTCGTAAGGAAATCGCCCGCGTTCGGTTTTTTGAAACGAAGGTCGTAAGTATAGATATTGTGCTCCTCATGAGAAAGGTAAACCCCCTCCGGGTGGGCATCGTGATTTATAAGAAAAGATTTGATGGTTTCCATAGTTTTTGAATTTTATATATTATTGTATAATATATAAAATTTTATCCTTTGTTTTTTTCGTGA
>OHSM01000507.1_pt1 | contig 13268 bp, 10 predicted proteins | sample 1578671 | NCBI WGS metagenome assembly OHSM01 (sample SAMEA3879591, study PRJEB24766) | human gut metagenome | biome: human-associated habitat; feature: feces | place: USA | collected 1985/1987 | reverse complement strand
GCATTGCAGACGTTATATCCCTGCTGGGAGGTATCGCGCTGTTTCTGTTCGGTATGTCCCTCATGGGAGAAGGATTGAAGAAGGTCGCCGGCAGCCGGCTGGAGCTGGTGCTCTACAAGCTCAGCAGCACGCCGCTGCGGGGTGTGCTGCTGGGGACGGGCGTGACCGCCGTGATCCAGTCCTCCTCCGCGACATCGGTGATGGTGGTGGGCTTCGTCAACTCCGGCATGATGAAGGTGAGGCAGGCCATCGGCGTGATCATGGGAGCCATCGTGGGCACCAGCGTGACCGGGTGGATCCTGTGCTTGTCCTCGCTGGAGGGCGGCAGCGGCGTGGTACAGCTGCTGAGCACGGAGGTGCTGACCGGCATCGTGGCGGTGATCGGCATTATTCTGCGGATGTTCAACGGAAAGACCACCAACCGGCACGTGGGCGAGATCCTGCTGGGCTTCGCGGTGCTGATGTACGGTATGTCCGCCATGTCCGGGGCGGTGTCGCCCCTGCGGGAAAGCGAGTCGTTCATCCGGATACTGACCAGCTTCTCCAATCCCCTGCTGGGTATTCTGGTGGGCGTGGTGTTCACCAGCGTGTTGCAGAGTGCCTCCGCCGCCGTGGGTATCTTGCAGGCGTTGGCGGTGACGGGTGCCATCACCTTCGAGATCGCGCTGCCCATTGTGATGGGTATTGCCGTGGGTGCGGCGGTGCCGGTGCTGCTGTCGGCTCTCGGCGCGAACCTGCACGGCAAGCGGACGGCGTTCATCTATCTGCTGATCGACGTGCTGGGCGCGCTGATCTGGTCGCTGGTTTTTTACGGCGCAAACGCCGTTCTGCACTTTACGTTTTTGGGCACGGTGATGACCAGCGTGTCCATCGCGCTGATGAACACGCTGTTCCGCCTTGCCACGGTGGTCGTGCTGCTGCCGTGCATCGGGATCATGGAGCGGCTGATGGAGTTCCTGTTCCCGGACGACGGCTCCCATCCGGAGGTGGAGGACATGGACCGGCTGGAGGAGCGATTTTTGCTGCACCCGGCGTTGTCCATTGAGCAGAGCCGGCTGGTGACCAACTCCATGGCGGAGCGCGCTGAGGAGAATCTGCTCATGGCGATGGATCTGCGGAGCCGGTTCTCGGAGAAGGAGTTCCGGCAGGTGGCAGAGACGGAGAGCATCGTTGACCGGTATGAGGACAAGCTGGGCACGTATCTCATGAAGATCACCAGCAAGTCTCTGTCCCAGACGCAGAGCGAGGAGGTCAGCAAGTTCCTGCACACTATCTCCGACTTTGAGCGGATCTCCGACCACGCGCTGAATATCTCGGAGGCGGCGAAGGAGATCCACGACAAGGAGCTGCAGTTCTCGCCGGAGGCGTGCCATGAGCTGGACGTGATGGAGCGCGCCGTGCGGGAAATCCTGTCCACCGCCGTGGGTGCCTTCGTGAACAACGACCCGCAGCTGGCGGCGAGAGTGGAGCCGCTGGAGGAGATCATCGACGGGCTGTGCGACCAGATGAAGTCCCACCACGTGGTGCGGCTGCAGTCCGGGTTCTGTACGCTGAATCAGGGGTTTGTGTTCAACGACCTGCTGACCAACTATGAGCGCGTTGCCGACCACTGCTCCAACATCGCCGTCGCCATTATTGAGCTGGAGTCCGATTCCTTCGACACCCACGAGTATCTCAGCAGCGTGCGGGCGTTGAAAACCAACTCCTTCGACAAATACTACGAGGAGTACAAGCAGGAGTATCATCTGTAATAGAGAGCATAAAAAAGAAAGCCCCGGAGGGGCTACGTTTTCACAAGTACAGATTGTGGCACAAGGGCGGCTGATGCAGAAGCCGGCGCAGGAAATTCCTGCGCCGGCTTTCTATTGAGTTCGAGACCTTGCGTTACTTTGTCTTTTGCTTCAAAATCGTAATCTCCCGCTGAGCAGCCGTTTTATGAACTCTTTCATGCCCAATCGATCCAGCACACGAATCAGAATGCTTCGTAGCGCGGACACGCCGAGGCGCATCCCGCTTAATACCCGATACATAATCCACAGTGGCGATACCACGGAAAGACAATAATGTTGATACAACGCCTTCCACTGCCAGTGGGAAAGCAGCGTAAATCTCTCCTTATACCGGTTTGGATCGTATTTTACAAATTCGATGTCCAGCTGCTTTTGATAGTCCAGCACAACGAAGCACTCCGCAAATGCCCGCTCTGTCTGTGCGATCAGATCGGCGCAGCAGTCGTAGTAGCACATACAGCTCACAGGCTCTTTTTGCCGCAGGTAACCCAAGAAAATATATTGTTCCGGTGTAAATCGGCTAATATAATTGGTAAAAATTGCAGACGTTTTCTCGCGAGTGCGGAACCACTCCGCATCCTCCCGTGCCATCAGCGGCGTATTTTCGTAGTACTCACGAACATCCTCCGCTCTTCCAAACAGGATCCAATCCGACGGGTGAAAGCAGAGATCACTCACTCTCGGGTTTCTGGTAAAATCGTTACAAACCAGTAGACGATTACGAAAATAATTTGACGGGATGCCGTCAAATATGCCAAAATAGCGCAAAAAATCAGCATTACGGAACAAAATATCTGTCCGCGTTTTTAGGATAAATGGGCGTGAGGCCTCCGCTATTCCGGCTTTTGTAGAGACCAGTTGCCGATTGACATTATTGAGAACACCTGCTACCTCATCGCATACTGTTGCTCCCGGATCCGGGGAAAAAACAATTTTGTCAGCACGGAGCCCCGTTACATCACTGCTTTCCCATGTGGAGAGAATAAGTTCAGCATTTGGGAATTGTTTGCGGAGCGCCTCCATACATCGTGCAGTCAGCAGATTATTTACGCCTCCCTGCACCACCAACGAGAGATCCTCAAAGCTATGTATCATATTGCAAACTACGCTCCATCCGTGGTTTAGTCTATGCGCCCCACACCGTCTTAAAGCGCATCTGAACGCCTTAAGCCCTTTTTTGACGCTCCGATGTCTGTTGGAGTTGATCAAGTCTGCACAACAGGTCACTGTATTGTTCCTTTGTAACCTTTTCATGGTTTTCCTGCTGCTCTCGAACACCGCACGCAACACGATAACCCGGAAGCACCGCCCGCATAACAGCTTTAACCCCCCCGTAAATCCCGCGTAGGCATCTCTTTACAAAGCCCCTCCGCTTACATGAATTTCCTTCCTCCTGCGGCATTTGCTCGGAATCTGTGTAGCTGTCCCTTAGATACCGCAAGCATTTTTCGTTTGTCGGATCAACATTGTAGAGGTACTCCTCTGCTATCCGGCTTAGAGAGTAGAATCTCAAATCATCCGGATTGAGATCTCTAAACTTAGACTGCAATCCCAGTTGCAAGTAATTCCCGACAATCACATTTGAAGCGAATAATTTCTCGGATTCAAACACAAAACGTTCAGAAGATGTATCCATATAATATTCCGGAATTTGTACCTGTAACCCAGCCTTTCGAATTACGTTCAGGAAAAAATATTGCTCTGCAGTGTACCTGTGATTGAATCCTTCGGGGTTGTAGTACTTAGAACGGGGGTGGCTCTTAAAATAGTTAAGCGATGCGAATGATTCTTGATGTCCGTCCCACAGTTTCAGCAAATCTTCAGTCAGCCCAAATTGGAAGCAATCCGAAAGCTGATATACATAGCCGCCATTGTCATTGCGGGGGTCTCGAGTATAGTAGTTACTTGCAAGCACACGGTTTCGAAAAATTTGGTAGCCCACGTCATATCGGTTCAGGATCTGACACCACTCCTGATAGAAAGGCAGAAGGTTGTCGTTGGCCAAATAGAAGTCCGATCTCAAGTGCACTGCATACGTGGTGTGCACCCGCCTTAACCCAGCATGTACAGAAAACTGTTGCTTGTTTATGCTATTTACCCCCTGAGCAGGATGATCCTCGGTGCAATAGTATTTGCACGGCTTTTCCTTGGGCTCCTTTAGTAAAAGTACCTCATCGCATAGAGATGCCAACTTTTCCACAGGCTCCCCCGCCCATGTGCTGAGGATCACTTGGGATGTAGGGAAAAATCTCCTTACGGATTCAATACAGCGTTGTGTGCTGAAGGAGCCCGTTAACCCGACCTTGCCTGATATAACAAAAGTAATGTCGTCCTTGCAAATCTTTGCATTTGTATTTTCAAAGGCAGCAACACTGTCAAACCGCGCATAGTTTTGGATAATACATGCCCTATTTTTAATATCGTAGTACCTGCGCGCCTTAGTATATTCTTTGTACAAACCGTCGCTGCCCTGTGCAGAATAGCTAACGGGAAGTGTATGGTATCTTTCACAAAGATTTAACCACTTACGGAGTGAATAGGCAAATGCATTGTTGCTGGGATTATTTCTATTGCGAGCCTTGGGTAGAACAATACCACTTGTGGGAAAGTCAACACAAAGTAAGCTTCCGGAGATAAACTGGCGATACAATTCCTCATGATCCGGATTCTGGGCAAATCCATTTTCCCATTCAGGCATTGGCTTTATGTTTTTCTTGAGGAATTGATAAATCACATATTGCGCCGGGATATATCGGCATACAGTATCCTCAAGATACCTTTTCTCCTGCCTGTGCTCTTCGGACTCAAAATACGGTGTCGTCTCCTCCTCGTATGGCGGCACAGAAAACAATTTTTCAATATCCGCTGTCAACCCCATGAAGTACCAGTCTGAAACGGCAAATACCAGCATTTCCTCCGTTGATAAGCCTTCCACCATAACTCTGCGCGCAAAAGGCGACTGCGGTGAGATGAATTTGGAATATTTATTGTAGCACGCCAAGAAGGCGTCAGACTCCAGCCGCATATCGCTCCGCATTTTCAGGCAGTATCGTCTCGTGGCAGAATGTACCCCCTGGTAGCTGGAAACAATGATTCGATTCGTGTTGTTTGCTTGCTCGTGCGGATACCTTCTGGTGAGTCCGTTTGAGCCGGGATCCCGACTTAAAACCAGTTTGTCGAAATCCAGCCCGTCTGTGACCATACCCTCCCATGTGGAAAGGATCAGTTCAGCGCGCGGGAGAATCCGGCGAACGCTTTTCAGCGTCTGCCTTGTGAACGCGGAAATTGATCCTTGCACAACAACAGAAAGGTTGTCGTCAGTAACTTCCTCCTGATAAAAACTCTCCACATAACCCTTGAAGTGTTCAGGGAAAAGGGAGGATTTGAGCTTTTTATAGCGCGGCTTAAGCCAATCCTTCTGCTTTTGCGTTAAGTGCGGAGCTATCCGTTGTTTTAAGCAGGCAATCGCTCTCCCACCTTGGTGCAAAACCGAATTTTTTGCAGTAAAAACGTGATTTTTTGCAGCAACTTTCCATCGGTATAGGAGATAGGGGAACGGATTTCCTTTGCAATAGTATTCATACAACGCACGCCAATCCTTATGACTGAAGCAATTTTCAGGCTCGTGGGTATACACATTTGGTTTTCCGGATTTTAGTCCGATTTGCTCTTTACTTAGCAGTACCAAGTTGGCTGCAAAAGTTTTCTCTGTCAGCAAAATCGTCTTTTCTGAAATGTCCGCACAATCCTCCGGGAGCTGACTGTGATCTGAAATGTGCTTTTTTAAAAACTCTACCCACAACCACTGCTCAGGTGTAAAGCGCGGCAAATCTAAAACCACTTTGTCACGATATTTTTTTGAAAAATAGATTTGGTCTTCGTGAGGAACTTCCGGGATGTCAAACAGATCTGCTAAATCCGCAGTGTAGCCAAAGAAAAAGAAGTCCGCAGGATGGAGTGCGAAGCAATTATTAGCTCCGCTGCGTCTTGGATTTCGCGAATACACATCGCAGCAAATGATTTTCTCCCGGAAATAGGAGTAGGTCTTATCACGCGCCGTAAATCTACCAAACCATTGCAGGAAACTTGCCGACTGCAAAACAAAGTCGGTGCGAATTTTCACTGCGTAGGGTCTGCACACCTGCTTCAGCCCTTGTAAGGTAGAATATAGCTGGCGATTCACATTACACTTGATGGGATACTCACAGTTTTGGTAATCAAAGCTCCCCGGGTCACTGTTCAGGAGCAGTTTATCATATTCTAATCCTCGAGTGCAGCTCCCCTCCCATGTAGAAAGGATAATCTCGGCTCCGGGAAGATAGGTTCGAATGCTCTCAAGGCACAGTTTTGTGATTTCGCCTGCTATCGCCCCTTGTACGACTACCGAAATATCAGTTGTGTCGATTCCATTAATAATCATACAATCTTCCCCCCCCACCCTCCGTGGAACTCTTCCTCAAAACACTTTTCTCGATATTGGATTCTCCAAAAACGCGTTTAAATCTTCCGGGATCCCCAAACCATGCATTTTTGCGCCCACATCGCAGAACACGATTTTTTCTCCTGCCTCGATCATCTCGTTATAGACAGGTGCTACATAGAATTCATTGTTGACTCGGATGTTTTTTTCGATCATCTGGTGGGCATACTTCACAAAATCGCTGCCGCGTTTATAGTTGTAGATGCCCACAGTCGCCTCGTTGGAGATGACCTCTTTTTCGCGCACCAGCGTTACGAAGCCGTTTTCATTGTATTTGATATAACTCCATTTGGGGTCATCTGCCGGCATCGTCATAATCAGCCCATCGTAGTCTTTCATAGTCGCCAAATATCGGTCAATACTTGTATCCACATACTGGTCGCTGTTGGCAATCATCATGGGCTCATCATTGTCAATATATTTTTCTGCCAACAGTACAGTACACGCGGCACCCTCGGTAATATGATCCACTGTAACCACAACGCAACCGGGAGCCATACGCTCCAGCTCATTTTTCAAGTTATACTTTTCTAAGTGCTCCTGCTGGCAAATATAAATAAAACGGTGTTCACAGCTGGGGCGGATATTTTTCGTCACATATTCTATCATGGGGTGACCGTGTACATCGATCAAAGGCTTTGGCAGCACATAGCCCGCCTTTGCAAATCGGCTGCCGCGACCAGCCATAGGGACGACAATATTAAGCATTTCCTTTTCCCTCCACCACATATTTATCGTTGTTTGCCCCCGGGATCTTCACTACGACATTCACTGCATCCTCTAACGCCTGAAAATCAGTCACATCACCGGGCTCCATAACAACAATGTCTCCGGCACAATACTCGATGCCATTCATTCGTACCCGCCCGGAAATGATAACGGTGAATTCCGTAGCCAATTTGTGATAATGAGGACCCTCTGCGTCACCTGCCTGATAGTGCTTTACTGCCACCTCCACATCATTGGTGGAATAGAGTGTCGGCTCAAAGTTCCCAACGAACCAGCCCTTGACCATTGAATCGAGTTTTGCTGTTTTCACTGCTTCTCTTCCCTCCCTCTGTTTAAATATGCTTTGTATGCCTCCACACCAGAATCGTGAGAAAAGCTATAATACTGGTCTTTATCAATGCGATAAGACCCAATCACGTGCTGCTGCAGAATCATTTCGTTAAATGCAGGGCACACAAAAAAGCTCCCGTTCACGCTGGCGTTTTTCATAATCATTCTCTGCGCCGCATCGAAGAAGAACTTTGCTTTCTTGAAATAGTAAAAGCCCGCCGTAGCGTTGCGGCTAATGGGCCGTTTTTCCGCAGCTTCAATCACACGATTTCTTTCGTCCAGTTTTACATAGGACCATCTGGGATGGACATCATCAAAAATCACCACACCTCCGTCAAAATCCTGCTGCAGAAAATATTCCAGAATTTCCGCAGGCGAGATGGTAAGGAGCTGATCTCCTCCGGTAATTACCAGAGGCGCATCCATGTTCAGGTGATCAATGGCCAACATGCAGGTGCATGCCGCACCCATGGTTTCCCCCTCAGCAATTACTACATTGGCATCGGGGCGCAGAAGTTTCACAACATTATCCAAATGATAACGGTTCACATCCTGCCGCTTGATCACCACATTGAAACTATCTGCTTTCAAGGACTGCAGTGATTCAAAAACACACTGAAGAATTGTTTTTCTTTCAATCTCCTGCAAACTCTTGATATACTCGGTGTCAGCGGATTTCTTTTCTGGCCCAGCGATAGGAATAATTATATTCATTTTTTCCATATTCATAGCAACATCCCTCACTCTTCCTCAGCCCCTTTGATGTGAGCCATAATGTTCTCGTAATTGACGTCGTAGACAGTTTCCACCTTCATTACATTGGCTCCCGCAGCAGTAGCCGCCTGTATACCATTACGGTTGTCTTCTACCACCAATACCTCATTAGGGGCTAAGTTCAATCGTTGGATCGCGGTGCTGTATATTTCCGGATCTGGTTTCGCCCTTTTGACGTCCTGATTGCTCAAGAAGAAGTCCAAGTATTCCAACAAATTACTCTTCTCCATCATCAACTGCACGGAATATCGAATGGAGTTTGATGCAACTGCCAGACGGTATCCCTCCGCACGAAGGCGAGACAATGCGTACTCGTGGAAAAAGCGCGGCGCACAGTTGATATGTACCAAGTCCACGGTGTAACTCTGTTTCATCGCATTGATGAACTTGTGCAACCCCGTGGGAAGACCTTTTTCCATGCTCAACATTTCCAACTTCTTGGCGGTAGGCAGCCCATCATAGGTCACCAGATGATCATACCGACTGATTTCGTAGCCAAACAGGCGGAGAGCCTTATTCAACGCTTCGTAATGCCAGTCTTTTGCTTCGATCAAGACACCATCCATGTCAAACACAACCGCTTTAATCTTGTTCATTGTAGAGTTTCCCCTTTTCCCTTTCGATTCTAAAGTTTTGAAGCAAAAAATTTCGCCGCTTCATCTGGACAATCTGTGCACAGGCTAATACGCGAAAAGTCAATGTCGTAGTTCAAGAGCGTTTCCCAAAATGCACCTTGCGTTCGTCCATGCAAATCAGGCGAAACAATACACACATTCTTTTTGTTTCTCAGATGCTCATGCAAAAGCGATTCTGTAATCCACTCCGTGCTCCAAAACCCGTCAATCCAAACACCATCTGCCTTGTCATACAAGACCGGTTTCGGTTCAACCTCACTCTGCCGAGTATAGAAACGCAGACCGAATTCTGAAAACTCAACCATCTGCGGAACAGACATATCGAATGTGAAGTAGTTTTCGATTTGGTATTCCATCAGCTTGTGTTTAAGCTCTTCCTTTAATCCGTCTGCCTTAATGTTAATTGCAAAGCAAAACCGATCTCCGAATTCAGCCAACCACCGAAAAACCTCGTCTGCAGATTGACTATCGCCTTGGGCAATATTGTGCGAGATAACTAACTTTCCTCTGTAATCCCGCAAATCGGATTCAAAGCCGTAGCCTCGTTCCAATGCTGTCCTGATTGCAAGAGGTGAGTTGCTCTCTATTTTTACATTCCAATATCCTCTATGAGCAAGAACCTTCATCACTATATCCTCTCTTACAAAACGTACCCATCGCACACCTCTTGTGTTTCGCCGTACATTTTCACTTCTCCGCTGTCCAGCCACAGGACATGGTCGCACATCTCCCGGATCTGATTGAGACTGTGGCTCACGAACAGCACCGTGGTGCCGCCGCTCATCAGCTCCATCATCCGCGCACGGCTCTTGGCCTGAAATGATTCGTCGCCCACGGACAGTATTTCGTCCACGATGAGGATCTGCGGATTCACCACCGTCGCCACCGAGAACGCCAGCCGCGCCATCATGCCGCTGGAGTAGTTTCGTATCGGTACGTCAATGAAGTCCCCCAGCTCGGAAAACTCGTGTATCTCATCGAATTTTTCCTTCAGAAATTCCTCTGTGTAGCCTAAAATCGCGCCGTTCAGAAATACGTTCTCCCGTCCCGTCAGGTCGGGGTCGAAGCCGGAGCCAAGCTCCAACATGGGTACGATGTTCCCGTGACAGGTCACGCTGCCCCGCGTAGGCTTCAAAATGCCGGAGATGCACTTGAGCAGCGTGCTCTTGCCGGAGCCGTTGCGCCCGATGATGCCCAGCACCTCGCCCTTATGCACGTCGAAGCTGACGCCCTTCAGTGCCCAAAACTCGTTGGTCTTGATCTTTCCGCTGATCTTCCGCGTGACGAATTCCTTCAGCGACAGGATCTTGTCATCCGTCAGCCGAAAGCGCATCGCCACATCCCGGGCGGAAATGGTAATATCGTTTTGCTCCATACTCCACCTCACAGATACAGCACGAATTTATCCTGATTCTTCTTAAACACCCACGCGCCTACCACCAACGCCGCAATGGCGTACAGCAGGCACTGGGCGTACATGGTCGGCTCCGGCGACACACCGTCAATGATGCACGTCCGCACGAAGGTCACATAGTAGTACAGCGGGTTCATCATCACGATGCGCTGGGCTGCCTCCGGCAGTGCGGAGACCGGATAGAAAATGGGGGTCAGATACATCCAGATGGTGGTCAGCACGCCCCACAAAAACTGAATATCTCGGAAAAACACCATAGCCGCCGACAGCAGCATGCCCAGCCCTAAGCAGAACAGTGCCAAACACACGAAGGCATATAGCGACAGGATATACGCCGGTGTGGGCAGCAACCCGGTTATCAACGCCGCCGCGATCAGTGGGATCATGGAGATCAGCAGGTTGATGAGGGAGGACAGTATCCGGGTCAGCGGATAGATATACTTGGGCACGTAGACCTTGGTGATAAGACTGGCGTTGCCTACGATGGAGGTCAGAGCCATGCCGCAGGACTCGGAGAAATAGGTGAAGATCACGTTGCCGCACAGCAGGTAGACGGGGAAATACGGTATGTCGAAGCGGAACAGATTGGAGAACACCACGTACTGCACCGCCATGTTCAGCAGCGGATTCAGAAAGCTCCAGAACACGCCCAGCACCGAGCGTTTGTACTTCGCCTTGAAGTCCCGATCTACCAGCTGCTTAATGAGAAACCGGTACTTCTGCACGGCGACAACGGCCTTCACCAGTGCGCTGGGCTTTCCCTTTTGCCACCGCTTGTACGACCAGAACAGGTACGCTGCCAGCAGCAGCCCGAACGCCGCCGCGAACTCCCAATAGTGCAGACCCGTCCAGATATAGTCCTCGCCTCCGGCGGAAAAGCAGAGCGTCCCCGCGGCGGCAGCACCGTTCAGGTCGAGGGCAACGCCCTCCGTCTGCGGTGCGGAGGTGTTCATCATAGGCGACACCGCGCTGCCGGGGGCGGAATCCGCCCACAGCCGCAGCGTCAGAGGCACATCCACCAGTCCCTCCAAGGGCGTATCGAAGGTCAGCGTGGTCACACCGCCCTCGGTGATGGCCGCCGCGTCGAAGGTCTGCTGTCCCAGCAGCTCCTCCCCGCGGTACAGTGCCATGGTCACCGTGCCGGTGTTGGCGCGGTAGTACGTGCCCCATTGGACGGAGACGCTCTCCAACCGCTGGATCTTCGCGGTGAACGTCTGCTGCACGTACGTCCCCTGCACCAGCTCTATCGTCCCCGCCTCGGCGGCGGGCATGGTCACCTCGCCGCGGGAGCGGCGGAAATGCAGCTGGTCGCCTGCCAGAAAGTAAAACGCGATGATAAGCACCGCGTACACGGCAAAGCACAGCGCGAACACGCGCTTCAGATCAAAATGCGGCTTGTCTTTTGCTAAAGTCATAGTGAGGTTTACCCCTGCGAAATTACTACGGAATTATTATTACGTATCTAATTTAGGCAAATAAAAATTCCGCTACGGATTCCTGAATAGTATACCCCAACGTGGAGCAAAAGGCAAGTATTTTCACGATTTTCGTAACTATGCTGAGTTTTTCGAGATTTAACCACAGAACAAACACCCGCATGGAGGAAATCTCCGGGCGAGTCCCACCTCGCGGCGCGCCGGTTTTCACGTTCCAATAAGATTCAGAAACGCAATTCTGTCACTTTTCAGCAAGCGCAAAAGCACAGGGCGGAGGCAGTCGCCCCATACCCTGTGCTTTCTCCGATCTCCGCGCGGTATTCCCCCTGTCGCGGCTGCTGCCGCGCGCGGTCATTTCCCCCCATATTCATCCAATAGACCTACGCCGCACGGTCGGAACCAATATCAGCGGCAGCCCTTATGCCACCTCTCCCGCCTCCAGCTTTGCGATCTCACCGCGCAGCGGTTCTATAAATTTTTTGAGCGATACCAATGGCACGGTGGAGAAGCAGTACACACCTCGTTCCAAATCGCTGTATGCGCGTTCCGTGATGTGGAGCCGTTCCGCCATCTCCGCCTGTGTCAAGCCGCGCTTTTCCCGCAGGGAGCACGCATATTCCGACAGGTACCGCCTTATCACCGATTTGTACAGTTCCACGAGTAAAGACCTCCGTTTCCGACAAATTTTGTGCCACAAGCAGCATAATAAGCTCCTTGAGGGCATCCTCCCATGAAGCGCACTTCATTTTCCGCCTTGCTTTACGCATATTCTAACGTTTTTCATGTGTTTCTTTGCAGGAAATAAATACACGTTCATCGTAAAGCTAACCGGAACACTGGAAAACATCATCCCGTGAAGTTCCCCTGCGCGCCCGACCTCCCCCATTATAGTCTCGCGTCCGCCCCTCGTCAACCTCTCCCATCGCCCTATGTACCGGATGCTTACAGGATTCCGGGATAACGAGCGAGCCAAGGCGCAAACAAAACGCCAGAAACCCTTGTGGTTTCCGGCGTTTTGCAGGGCAGCGGTTCACATCGCCGCAGCCCACGGCAGTATTGGGGGATAGGTGTGCCGCGCTTATACCAGCAGCAGAGACAGCTGGGGGATATAGGTGGTCAGCAGCAATACCGCGATGATGACACCGATGAACGGCCAGATCCACTTGACGATCCGTTCAAACGGAATATGCGCCACAGAGGAGCCCACGAACAGGTTGACGCCGTAGGGCGGAGTGATAAAGCCGACGGCCAGGTTCATGGTCATAACGATACCGAAGTGGACGGGATTGACACCCAGTTTCACCGCCACCGGCAGCAGGATGGGAGCCAGAATGGTGCAGCTGGAGATGTTGTCCATAAACATGCCAACCACCAGCAGGAATATGTTCATCAGAAGCAGGATGATGGTCTTGTTATTGCTGATACCCAGAATGAAGGCGGACAGCGTCTCAGGCACCTGCTCCAGCGTCATAACGTAGGCGAAGCTGGTGGACATACCCACGATGAAGGAGGTGGCACCGGCAATCACAACGGTATCCTTCATGCAGTCCACGAATTCCTTCCAGTGGATCTCCTTGTACACGAAGGTACCGATGATGAAGGTGTACACGCAGGAAACCGCGGCTGCTTCGGTAGGGGTAAAGTAACCGCCGTAGATACCGCCGAGGATGATGACGGGGC
>OHSM01000502.1_pt1 | contig 13355 bp, 13 predicted proteins | sample 1578671 | NCBI WGS metagenome assembly OHSM01 (sample SAMEA3879591, study PRJEB24766) | human gut metagenome | biome: human-associated habitat; feature: feces | place: USA | collected 1985/1987 | reverse complement strand
TTTTCAGCAGTTCCATCACCTGATCGTCGGTCAATTCTCCCGGACAGACCAGAAAGCTTTCCAGCATTCCGGCACGGGTACACAGCCGATGCACACGGGCCTTGCGGGTCAGCTCCGGTATCTGGTGTTCCAGAATTTTCTCCCGGTGCTGGTAGTAGCGCAGCTGCTGTTCTGCTTTGGCTTTCTCGCTGCGGAGATAGGCGAGATCGGTTTTCGGTTGGGTCAATGGCATCACGCTCCTTTTCAAAAGTTGGTTGTATTCGACATTTTTATTGGTTCGTGGTACACTACACACAATCAATGTGAATAGAGGTGACTGCGTTGCTTGCGTTATATCTAAGTGTGCTTGATGATCGAAACTTTGAAGAAGATTTTACCGAGGTGTACAATACATACAAACGGCTGGTTTACCATACCGCTTACAAAATCATGGATGATTCGTATCTGGCAGAGGATGTGCTACAAGAGGTATTTTTGTACGTTGCAAAAAATTTTTCTAAAATTCATCGAGAAAACTGTCACGAACTCGCTGCTTATCTCGTTAGTTGTAGTAGAAGCCGTGCATATGATATGCTTCGCAAACAACGAGAAGAATTGCTGGAAGATGTCCCAAACGAACCAGATGCCGCTCCGGTGCCGGATGATGCAGCAGTTAGCACCGATAACATTGAACGTCTAACAGAACTGATTGGCCAAATGAAACCGATGTACCGTGATCCGCTACGCCTTTTGGCAATGGGATATACAAACCGTGAGATTGCAAAATCGCTGGGATTAACGGATGAAGTGGTACGAACACGGCTCTTTCGAGGACGAAAACTATTATGGAAGGAGATGAACAGCCATGAGTGAGCGGACAGACATTTCATTTGATGCGGCTTTGATGATGGCACTTCGTGCAGATGCGCAAAGAGAACTGGATTCGCTTCCAACGCCAAAGCAGTTTGAGGAAATCTACCCAGATACGTCCCAATGGGACGAACGAATGACAGAGGCCTTAAAGAAGAAAAAGCACCACCCAGTGTTGAAACGAGTACTAATTGCGGCATTGACACTCGTAATGCTGACGGTTGGTGCTCTTGCGGTAAGCGCAGACTTCCGCAAGGCAGTCTACACGATGATTCAGAAGTTCCTGCCCATTGAGATGCAGCTGACTTATCAGGTGGATGGCGAACCGCTGGAGTGGCTCCCGGATGGATACAGCGACCATTATGTGCCGAACGGCTTTGAAATGGACGATGCGCAGAAATTTGAACGAGCAGAAAACTTTTTACATGTTTACTCGTCAAAAGAAACAGAGGAAAGCTACACAGTCCGTTGCTCAATTATCCAGCCAGGGCAGCAGTCCCTGTTTGATAATGAGCATACAGTGTACGAAACCGTAAAGGTCGGAGAAGCAGATGGTGTACTTGGAACCAGTACGGATGAACATGGAAAGAATGTTTATACTCTAAGTTGGGAACATCGGGGGATTACACATACCGTTATGGGAAACATTCCATACGATGAGATTATGAAAATTGCGGAAGGTATCCGTTAAGAAAGCTGGACACTTGTGAGAGTTCACAAATGTCTGGCTTTCTTTTTGTCTGAACTTACAAAGATGGAAAATTTGAAAAATTTTCTCCTGAAAATTGAAACGAAGCGAATGCGAATTGCGTTGATTATACAAAGGCTCTTGATGGGAGCAAAAAAACGGAGGTGTATGTCTATGTCGAAAAAGCGTTTGTTGTCCATTGTTGTTTCAGCGGTGATTCTCTTGAGCTTTGCCTGCACCGCAATGGCCGCTGAAAAGTCTGAACGGTATGTAGGCGATAGTACGGTCAACGGATCTATTTACCAAACATACTATCAGGTTGATGCCCAGACTCGAACTGGAGTAAAGAAAATCAGCGTTTCAGGCGTTCTCTATGAAAAGGGGACAATTGGAACATGGCAAAAAGTAAGTAGCTGCTCAAACAGCAGCACGACCTCAACCTGCATGGTGAGCAGTAGCTTTAACACTAAGCCCGGAAAATCTTATAGGCTTGAGTATTCTGCGACCTTTAGCTATTCCGATGGACGGAGCGAAACCATTACCGGAAGTACCAGTAGATAAGTGGAGTTTGTTATATATTTCAGCAAGTTAGAAAGGTGTGAGGTAATTATAAAGGCGAGACCAACGCGAGTTATCCGATACCTAGCTATAGTCGCACTGTGCTTGCTTTTGGGCTTTATGCTTGGAAGAAAAAGCAAATATGAAAAACGAGATTATTTGAAACAATTCAAAATTGGAAAAGCAACATACTCTGAATCGTTGATATATGAGGCTTATGGCGGATTGCAAAATGATGGGATAATGTTAGCGGTATACTACGATGTGGATGCAGCCAAAATTATTCATCAACTCGATTCATGGGAGAAAATTAATGATTCTCCAACCATATCTTCTATATTAAAAAATGTGTCGTCATATTTTGGATTAGATTTTGTGATTCCTGAAATTGCAAGTGGAAATTTTTTTCTTTATGATAATAGTCAGCATAAGGAACTACGCTCGGAAGCCGAAATGAATACATTGCTTTTACATTCTGAAGATGTGAATTTTAGTCTCGTTGTCTGGGATGATGAGAAGCACACAATTTATATAGTAGAGTACAGAATTTAAGGAGGTTCGTTATGAAGAGGTTCGTATCATTAATTCTTTCAGTGTGTTTTTTGTTTTCGATAAATACTGTGTCTTATGCTGCTAACATAAGCAGCCGTAAAGCTAGCAATCCTGTTATTCAAAGCATGAATGATAAGTATCATGTTGATTTTTCGGGAATGTCGATAGATGAATTAAATAAGTTTATCGATAAGATGAAAGATGAAGATCAAACACGTGCATCTGGAAATTTGTTAAATAATACACAGCTTGCATGGTTGGCAGCTGCGCAAATTGCACGGGATAAGGGATATGAATGTGCGGCTCTTATGGTTGAATTCTCTGTATATAATATTGACTATTCTGAGAGTGTGACGGATTCTTCGACGCCATTGCTTGACAAGTTAAACACGACAACAGTTTTTAATAATTATAAAAACAAAGTACTTAATAGTGGCTTGAAAGATTTTAGTGGAGGAAGTTGGTCTTTTACAATTCAAAAGTCTGATAATGCAGATTTATTCTATGCATTGCATAGGGTAAGCACCTCTGGAACAGGCTTCATGATTGGTAATTCTATAATGTATTACTTGATTACCGTTCATGACACATTTGATTTTGCATATGACAACAACTATGACGACTTGTTTACTACTACAGTGAACAATTGGGCTTGGTTGTGCCAGCAGACGCATGTGTTGAATCCCATAGAGATAAATCTTAGCACGGCTATTGGATAAAAAATCAGTGGTATTTATTTTTTTGCGAAAGTAAAAGTTGAAATCTAAAATAAGGATGGCTCTAACGTATGAAAAATTTTACGGAGGTGTTTCCAATGCAGAGCAACTGATGTATAAGAAATCTTGTGTATACTCTAAAAGTAAAGAAGGAAAATTAAAATAGCTAGTGAAAAAATATCTCGTAGAATTTTTTTGAAAGCAAGTGGGATTGTGGCTCTTTCTTCAATGGAGCTTAACTCTGGGCTGACTGCTTTTGCAGATAATCAAAGTGATGGAAGCAAATCTCATATCGAGAGATACCATAGATACGATTTTGATACAAAAGAAGAATCTATAGAGGAAATTATAGTTGAAACCAATTCCTTCACGGATGGAGAGACAACTGCAGGCTATTTTCCAAATGGAAAGATTTCGGATATTGATCTATCCGATCTGTATGCGATTATCGGAAGCAATGATATCACTGTTGTTGATAATCCAACGGCAACACCATATTGTAGTACGGTATGCCTACAGATAACGACCAATAATGGAGGGACAAATTATGGTTCTGGATTTATGATTGGGCCTAATGCACTTGCAACAGCAGCACATAATCTATACAGTATAAAGGAAAAAGCCTACGTTAAGTCGGTAAATGTCGCACCTGCTCGATCTGATAATAGTAAACCTTTTGGAAGCGAAAATGTATCGGCAAGTTCGATGATTGTTAGTGATTCTTATCTTGCTGGAACAAGTTCGGAGGATTGGGCGATTATTACGCTCAAGAATAATTTAGGAACGAAAACGGGATGGCTTGGGTTACATTGGCAGTCTAGCAATTATTCATCATCACAGTTGGTGTATGCTTATGGCTATCCGAGCCAAATAAATGGTGCCGATGCGAGATATCGGATGTGTAAATCTTCTGGGTATATTAGAAGTCAGACTTCAAAATATCTCAAGGGCGATTGGGATTTGACAGGTGGCTTTAGTGGTGGTCCTCTTGTAGAATATATTTCTGGAGCTGGGTATGTAGCTATCGGAATCCATAAAGATGGAAGCACAATTGATGGTTCTTCATATCCAACTTCTTATACAGGGGCATTGAGAATAACACAATCGCTTTATACGCTGTTCCTTTCATACAGAGGTTGATAAAATGAAATGCAAACGGAAGATTATGGTTGGCATAGCATTTGTGGCAGTGGTTCTCTGCATTCTATTTCAATCGAATACATTCGGAAGAAAAAAATCGGAACTTATAATTGAAGAAGTTGACCTGAAGAACAATTGTATTTATGCGACTGCAAAAAATCAATTATATGATACGGATGACAATTATATAATTTATGGCGTATCAAACTACTTGAAAGGAAATCTTCAGTTGTCGTATCTTAAAGAAGGCGAAAGCATTCTTGTGATATCAAACGGTAAGGTGTTGCTATCAGATCCGTATCAATTTGATAAAATATACAGTATTCAACTGTTGCAATAGCGTTTCATTTTCTCAATAAATAATATAAGCTATTTACAGCTGCCTCCTCTGTTAAGTGGTGGTGCAGTGCTTATTCTCAATAACGATGCGATTGATGAAAATGATAGACCTTTTTGGAATTTAGAATTTTCTCAATAATCAAGCCCCCAAAATGGCAAACTTGAAATCATCGAGAGATACATAAAATATAGGGTTAAATCGACTTTCGTGTCGAAAAAACAAGTGCTAGAAATAGCAAAATCCATTGAATTTTAGAATGACATTTATAAGAAACCAGTAGATTTGCCTGATATTTGTGATTTCTTTGACCGTTGGGCCATTGATTTTGCACTACATTGATTTTGCACTACTATGAGCAAAGGAAAAACTTAAAATAAGCAAACAACCCGCCATTTGCAGCGACTGCAAGTAGCGGGTTGTTTGGCCTATTTAGAGGTTAGTCTTTCAGTTTGCCATGGTCACAGCCAAGTGAGAGATAATGCTCAATCTCACCACTCAGCACAAGCTGGACGCACTCCAAGGGCTTGTTGTATAGTAGCCAATCAAGTTCAGCTCGCTGTGCCGGGGTATTGCCGTATTCGTCCTCGATGGCAAGGCAGTCAATGGCAATGGCAGAGCCATCAGCGAACTGGGCTTCCGCTCGGTTGGTGTCCATATTATAGTGCCAAGAACGTGCTTTTTGAGAACTATTCTGGTCAAAAATTCGATTTTGTTTCATTTGAATGCCCTCTTTGATGCTTTTATGATTTAGTTTTTTGACGAGATGAGGTCTCTTTTTCCTTTTTCTTAAGTCACCCAACCGCACTGTCCTGCATCGCAACTGTTCACGATGCTATCCACATCCGGGCGGTGCATCAGCTTTTGCAGGATGCCGAACTGCTTTTTGGTGGACGCAGACACCAGATACTGCCACTTTTGCGGCAGGATGGGCAGATCTGCGATGCTCCACTTGGTGTACTTTTCGTCATAGACATTGGGCGGAGCAAGTTCCACCAGATGACCAACGCACCAGCTTACCAGATAGCCGTTCCCTTCAAGGTAGCCATCCTGACGGCTGGTGGCACCGAGGACTTTGGCATAGGACATGGCAACGGACGGTTTCTCTGCTACGATCAATTTTGCGATAAAAATTCCTCCATTCTGTTTCGGATTGCAATATGTACGGCGGCAAATGCCGCCTTGAAATCAGATGGGTTCGGTGTCCTGCTCGTCCGGGGTTTCGTCCTCGTCCGGCACATCGGTGGGGATCTCAAAATCGCCCTTGTCCTCGGTGTAGTTTGCATCGGGGTCAAGGGCTTCTTTTTCGGCCTGCTTTTTCTGCTTCTGCTTTGTGAAAGCGTAGAAGCCGCCGCCTGCCGCCAGCGCAATCAGCACGACTACGCCCAGAAAGCCGGATGCGATCTTTGTGACCTTGTTTTCCTTGGGCTGTTCCGTGCCGGATGCTGCCGCTTCTTCCGCAGCTTTCTTGGCTTCTTCCTCGGCTTTCAGCCTGTCCTGTTCCGCCTGCGCCGCCGCTTCCTTTTCAGCGGTATAAGCGTCCGCTTCTTCCTCCTCCATCAGGGAAAGAAGGTCGGCTTCGTCCACCAGATTCATAAAGTGGACGGTGTTCTGACCCTTTGCATTGCGGTCGATCACCAGATAGAAAGTCGCACCCGACTTCGACACCAGCGTAATGAACTGCTGTCCGCTGCCATCGGAATAGTCGGTGTGGTAGTCGTCTACCAGCGTCAGATTGCCCTCCGGGGTCATGGCACCAGAGGTTTCGTCCGTGATGGTGACAACATCCTCCTTCACCACTTCCGGCAGAACAGGCTGCTCCACGGGGGCGGCTTCGCCCTCAAAGGCAAAAGCGGGAGCCGCTATGCCAGCGCACAGCGCCGCCGATACCAACAGCGCACCCAGTTTCTTAATCTTCATCTGCATCGACCTCCTTCTCAAAAGTTGCACCCACGGCAGACAGCGCAGCCGGGTTCGGGGTGGCGGTTGCCGACTGCCGCAGCAGGGCAGCAAGCTGTTCCGGCGTGACCTTTGCAGTCCGCACCATCTCGTTGACCTCGGCGGAATCTTCCTCCTGAATGCGCCGCTCCAGAATCTCGATGCGGTTGTTCAGTTTGATGCGGCGCTCCTTCTCTTTTTCCAGCATCGCCCGCAGCTTATCCGATTTTTCGCTCATAAAACTCCTCCAATCATTTTGAAAGCCGTCCGAACCCGGCGAGATGCTTCTCCCAGTAGGACGAATGAATGTTTGCGTACTTGATGGGGTCGCCGGCACTGACCATCATGCCGTTGCCCAGATAGATTCCGGTATGGCTCATGCCGGGGGTGTCGTAGGTTCCTTTGAAAAAGACCAGATCTCCGGGCTTTGCTTCGGCCTCGCTGATGTGCTGGCTCTTATTCCACAAGCCGTTGGCGGTGGTGCGCCCCACATCGTAGCCGTTCTGGTTGTAGACCCAGCAGACATAACCGCTGCAATCGAACCCGGTTTCCGGGGTAGAACCGCCCCACACATAGGGCGTGCCCACATACTTTTGGGCTTCCTTGTAGATGGCGGCAAATTCGCTGTCCGTCAGGGCTTCTGCCGAAACCTGATAATCAATACCCGGTGCGCCGGAGCCGTCCGAACCACCGGGCGGCAATCCGCCGTTGAACAGATAGGGTCTGCCGCCCAGCGTATCCTGAAAAATCTCGTACCGTTTCCATTGGTCGTTATTCAGTTCTTCACGAATGACCACTTCCAAGCCACGGTTCACCAGCTTGGTGTGGAAGATGCGGTACTCGTAGGGCACCTGCGTGGGGACTGGGATTCCTGCAGGAGTCATGACCCACACAGTCATATACCGGGTCTGCACCTCTACCCATGTGGTCAGCTTGTACTGCTTCTTGATGGTCTCCTTCAACTTGCCCTGCACCTCCGACCGGGTGTAATCATCATACAAAGTGGTCAGGAACGAAGTCAGCTGCCATGGGTCATGCTCAATGGGGTCAAGGTGATACTGGTACTCATTGTAGCCGGGGTAGTCTGTGGGGGTGCGCTTGATCTTTTTGTCCAGCTCCTTTTCCAGCTTCTTGTAGTCCTGTTCTGCGCCCCGGATGTCCCGGTCCTCAGCAGAGTACATGGTCTGCCCGGACACCTGTGTGCCGCCGGAAAAGAGGATGCCGCAAGACGAGAAGCCGGACATCACCATGAGGATGAGCAAAAGAAAAACGCCCACGATCACCAGAACGTGTGCGTTGCCCTTGGCGGCATTCATCAGCCCCTTTACGGCGGTGCTGACGGCAGTTTTGCCTTTCTCCACCGCCTGTTCCACGCCGGACCGGGCAGCAGATGCACCGTTGGATGCCGCTTTGCCGCCTGCGGTCTGCGCCGCCGTGCCCGAACGGGCGGCGGCATAGTAGCTCTGTCGGATGTCCTGTTTCTGCCGCCACCGGGAAAGCCAGTTGGAGCCGCCCTCGCCAGTGCCGGATGTGCCTGCATCTTGTGCTGCAGTCGGCTCCTGTGCAGAAGATCTTGCGGTTTTGGAGCCTTTCTTGCCCTGTGTCTTGGCTTTTTTCTTGAGCTTCCGGGCATAGCGGCTTTTGGAAACGTCCCGGACATTTCCTGCCGGCTTTTTCGCCCTCGCTCAACGCCTGTGTGCCTACATTGTCATCCTCGTACTGGTCAACTTCCCGGTGCACCGCAGAGCGAGCGGCATGGGCGGCGTACATTTCACGCTTCTGCGCCTTGCTCAACCGGCTCAACTCGTCCGGGGTCAGTTCCGCCTTGCCAAACCGCAGATGCTGTGCCTTTTCCGCAGCCTTATCTGCATCCAGTTTCAGCTTTTTCTTTTTGGGCACCGTCTGCTCCACCTTGGCTTTTTTCGGAGGAGAACGGGTCTTTTTGGTAGACGTTTCCTCTTTGATGTTCAGCTTCGGTTCACTCATTTCTGTGCGCCCTCCGAGACCTCACCCAACTTGGTGGTCATGATGCGGTAGAGTTCCAGATCGGTGGGGAAACGGTCCACAAACGGCAGAATGACATTGCCGAAAAACAGCAGCCCTTCGCCCTCGCCGGAGTGAGTGACGTAGGAAAGCTGATGGGGCGAGATGTTGAGCTGCTTTGCGAGGATCTGCCGGTCTCCTGCCGCCTGATTCAGCATGATGATCATGTCCGAATTTTCAAAAATATTCTCGACCTCACGGGAAGAAAGCAGGTCTTTCACGTTCTGGGTCAGCCCTGTGGGAATACCGCCCCACTTGCGGAAACGCTTCCAGATCTCCACGGAATACGCCGCAGTCTGCTCCTCTTTTAAGAGGAGGTGCATCTCATCCATATAATACCGGGTGGACTTGCCACTGCTGCGGTTTGCCGTGACACGCCCCCACACCTGATCCTGCACGATGAGCATACCGAGTTTCTTCATCTGTTTGCCCAGTTCCTTGATGTCGTAGCAGACGATGCGGTTGTTGACGTTCACGTTAGTGCGGTGGTTGAACAGGTTCAGACTGCCCTTGACGTAGATCTCCAGTGCGGTGGCAACATGGTGGGCTTCTTTCTCGTCCTGTTGGAGCAGGGCGTTGTACAAATCCTCAAGGATGGGCATATTCTCCGGGCAGGGGTCCGCAAAATATTTGCGGTAGATCAGATGCACACAGCGGTCGATGACGGTTTTCTCCACCGGCAGCAGCCCTTCTTTGCCGCCCACCACCAGTTCGCACAGCGAAAGGATAAAGTCAGCTTTCAAGGAAAGCGGATTATCTTCCTCCGAATAGTTGGCATTGATGTCCATGGGGTTGATGAACTGGGTACTGTTGGGGCTGATTTTGATGACCTGACCCTTCAAACGATTCACCAGCGGCGAGTAATCGGCTGGGTCAGCGGTGTTACCACCGCCTTCCCGCCTAAGAACCGTACGTGACAGTTTCCCGTCATACGGCTCAAGCATTTCATCACTTTTTCAAGCGGTTCTCAGCATAAATTCTCTGACAGGCGCAATGAACGTAGCGCATATTACGAACATCTTCCACGCCAGTCTTTGCTTTTGGTGCAAGGTAGAAGATTTCTCTTTCTTCCGTTACATCCATCGGCATTCCGCAGTGGTAGCACAGCCCGTTCTGGTTTTTCCAAATCGTCTTAAATTTTCCAGTCAGCCGGTGCATTCCTTTATCGAATTTCCTTTTTTGAAAATACGCCTCATCGAGGAACGGATTTGCAGTAGCTTTTATCTTGGTATGTCGCACAATGGCTGTGCTGTCTACCCGTATCAGCTCCTTGTTTTCCGTAGAGAACACCCAGTTCCGATTACCGACACGATGCCAGTATCTCATGGAAATCCACCACTTGTTCTTCTTTGGGTGCCGTCTTTTAGCCCATCGCCACAGCAGTTCGTACAGGACATAATCCAGATGCGCGAACGCATCACTTGCGCATACGGACTGGTGGTAATTAGTCCAACCTCGAATTTGTTCATTCAACTTCATAATCAGAACATCTTGCTGCCACGCTTTTCCTCTGCGGAGAATCGTGTCAGAGATATTGGAAACGATAGCCTTGACCGCCTTTTTGAAAGGCTTGATAATCAGCTTTTCGTTATACTTTCTGAAGTTCCAGCCGAGGAAGTCGAAACCATCGTCAATGTTGGTGACAACGGTCTTTTCATCAGAAAGTTCCAATCCGCGTTCAGCGAGAAACTCTCGAATCAGCTCCTTTGCTTCAAGAGCCAGTTCAGGTGTTGCCGCTGTGACCACAAAATCGTCTGCATAGCGGACGAAGTTTACTTTGTGGGCATTCTTAAATCTTAAATCGACCTTACCGAGCGCGTTCGTGTGAAAGCGTTCGACCAGCTTCTTCTCGATACCATCCAGCGTCATGTTCGCCAGAATGGGGGAGATAATACCACCTTGCGGAGTTCCTTCCTCGGTAGGAAAGAGTTCGCGCTGATAGATAAATCCCGCCTTTAAGAACTGCTTCAAAATGTTCTTGTCCATGGGGATGTTCGCCAGAAGCCAATCATGGCTGATATGGTCGAAACAACCTTTGATGTCACCCTCCAAAACCCACTTCGGAGAAATGTGCTTGCGCGACAGTGCATTGAACAGATATTCGCAGGCATCCTGTGCGCATCTTCCTTTTCGGAAACCAAAGGATTTCCCATCTGCTGTTGTTTCCGCCACCGGCTCCAGTGCCAAAGCATAGAGAGCCTGCATTGCGCGGTCATACATTGTAGGAATGCCCAATGGACGCTTTTTCTTCTTGTCCTTCTTTTCGATATACACTCTACGGAGAGGACGCGCACGATACCCTTTATCTGTCAGCGATAGAACCGCTTTCATTTTCTTCGCCGGGGTGTTCCAGAGAACACCATCCACACCGGGAGTCTTGCGCCCATCGTTGGTAACGACACGCTTAACAGCCAGTGCTTTGGCGTAAAAGGAATGTGTCAGAAGATACTGAAGTCGTTTTACTGCGTTGTAGTCTTTTTGCTGAGTTGCCTTGACAATCCTGATTTGTAGCCTGTTGACTTCCCGCTCTGCCTTATGCCAATCAATGTTTTTCCATTGGGCACTCAACATAGCTTCGTCCGACAGCTTCTCAGAAGTTTTACCTTCCGTCGTTGAATACTTATCGTTCACAGGGATACCTCCAATCTTGCCATGAAATACCCGGAATAAGTCAGCACCCTTTCAGGTCAGGGCAAATTTTGAACCCCTATGCTCACCGTTACAGTGAACCGTTCGCTTTTTATTCCATCTCATACCCTCTGCACCGTTTCTCCCTCTTGCGAGGTCGATACCTTTATTAAAGGAGTGCATAGGGTTTTCCACGTTCCACGTAATGCATAATTCATGAATGCCTTAGCCGCCATCTTTGAACCGGGAGGATTTGTGTCCATTTGCTTCGGGGTAGCAAAAGGCCCCTTGGCCACCTCCAGCACCTTTTGGTGTAGGTGTATCAGCCTTATTTCACCTATTCCCTGTAACGATCCTTACGATGGTTCACATTACATTCGACATAGCATTCTTTACCCTAACGGTACGTCTGCTTTTAGGCTGGCAGATTTCCCATATTGTCCTGTGAGCTTCCCAACGCCGGCTTTTGACCAGTGCAGGTCACAGTAGGGTTACTCCAAATGGATAGAGTAGCGTTTACACGCAATACATTACGCGACTTCGTGTCGCACTTCGCCTTCGGGATCGTTCACAATAATATCATCGTCCGTCACCAAAAAAGCGTTTGCGATTTCACGCTTTGCCGAGAAACTTTTGCCGCTTCCCGGAGTGCCGAGAATCAAACCATTGGGGTTCTTCAGCTTCTTCCGGTCCACCATGATAAGGTTGTTGGACAGGGCATTCAGCCCGTAATACAGGCTTTCTTTGCCGGACTGATACAGTTCCTGCGTAGTGAAAGGGATGAAGATGGCGGTACTGCTGGTGGTCAGCCCTCGCTGAATTTCGATCTGGCAGTCTGCCAGCGGCAGGCTGCTCATCAGCCCTTGCTCCTGCTGATAGTCCAGTCTGCACAGGTTGCAGTTGTGCTTCTGAGCGATGGAGCTTGCCTGAAAGACGTTGTTTTCCAGTTCCTGTTCCGTGCGCCCGGTGTTCAGCACCAGAAAAGTAACGAGAAACATCCGCTCGTTCTGGCTCTGCAATTCCTTCAAAAGAGCCTTGGCATCTCTGCCGTAGGTCGCCAAATCTGACGGAATGATGTCGATATCATATCCGGCACGGATGGCTTTCTTCTGCTCCTCGATCTTGCTGCGATCCAGTTCCGTGATGGTGCGCTTCACGGTCTTAATGGCACGGTTCTGATCGACACTCTGAATGTGCATGGTAACGATTTGCGAGGAATCCATGTCCAGAAAGTCCTTCAAAAGCTGGTCGCTCAAGTCGGATGCCGTAATGGACAGATAGCTTACCGACCCGAAAATGCCGCCCATCTGAAAGGTGCGGCTGTTCTGAAAGGCGAATGCTGTCGGCGCAATGGCATCCTTCACCGTCAGCCCACCGGCAGCCAGCTTCTTCCAGTCAAAATAGAATTTCGATTCACCATCCAGATTGAAAATGCCATGCATGAGCTTCAGCCGCTCCCTGCCGTCCAGAGGCTTTGCCTGCACGCCCAGACGATGGAAGTTATTGAGCAGGTCATTCTGGATGTGGTCCAGACGGGCTTTGACCTGCTGCATGCTCTCGCCGGACACACCAAAGGTCAGGTATTTGCGTTTGGTCAGGCCGTTGTTGCCCTTGGACAGCTGCTGCCGGAGCATCTGGGAATATTCGGCGCGCACATCGTCAAAGCCGTCTTTCTGGAACGGGATGCGGATGCTTTTCTCGAACTCGGTACTGTCCGTCGCCGTATTCACAAAAGACAGCTCAAAGTGGATGGAGCTGTCGAAAAAGTTGAGGAACGAGCACCATTCCTCATAAATCGCCGTACAGTCCTCCGGCAGGGCCAGCTGATAATTGATGTCCTGAAATTCCACCGTCCGTGTATAATAGCCGTTTTTCACGCGGCAGGTGCCGTCCTCGAACATCCGCT
>OHSM01000494.1_pt1 | contig 13684 bp, 2 predicted proteins | sample 1578671 | NCBI WGS metagenome assembly OHSM01 (sample SAMEA3879591, study PRJEB24766) | human gut metagenome | biome: human-associated habitat; feature: feces | place: USA | collected 1985/1987 | reverse complement strand
ATATTAAAAATATTACTTAATAAATTTTATTTTAGTTTTAGTTTTTATTGCGGCAATTCGATTTAAAGATTTTTAAATCAAGGCTGCCGCACACCTCATTTATTTAAGTTTTAATTTTAGTAAAATTAAATTAATCTGCTTTGTCTTCTGTATTATTTTCTTCTTCTTGTAATCTTTTGTTTTCTTCGTCACAGAATTGTTTATATTCTAATTCCACTTGTTGATCATATAATCCTGTAACTTCTTGAACTATATCTTTAAGAATATAATATACATCAGATATCATTAGACCACTTGAATTAATAATATTACAAACATTTTGTCTAAAATTATCTGCTTTTAAATTATATCCTCTACTATCTTTATTATTTTCTTTTTCCATATCCTTTTATCTCCTTTATTTTTTAGAATATTCTGCTCTTGTAATTAAACCATTTTTAAAGTGCATATTCCATTTATGTGTTGTATTAGCCGCTAAACATTCAATATCATATGTGCTTCCGCTTTGATACCAACTATATAAACCAGCCACTTGATGATATTGTCCATCCCATCCCATATAATACAAAGTACTATCAGCATAGAATGCTGTATTAACATGAACAACTCCACTGTTATATGTTCCTATAGTATTAACACCTATAATACTACATTCTGAAATACCATCTCCATTCATTTTGATACCTTTACCACCAGTAACATTTAGTCCACTAACTTCTGGGTTTGCTGTTGCATGACCCATTTTTAGATAATAACTCCCTTTAGTAATATTAATACTACCTCCAGTGAAACTTGAACCATTAATTGCTGAACCAGAACGAATGCCTCCAGTAAATTTAGCACTTGTTGCGTCAAGATTTCCTGCGGTACTTACACTAAAATTACCCCAGTTCATATGTGTTATACTTTGATCACTTGTAATATATACTCTATTGAATTGGGCTGAACCGTCTGCATTAATATGCCATCCAGGTCCACTCATCCATCCATCTTTATGTAAAGTTAGATTACCACCTTTTAAATGGTCACTATTGATTGTCCATCCCGCAATATATCCAGATGTAGCAGTAATTTTTCCTGTAATATCAGCATTACTAGCATATAAACTACCATTATGACCAACATGAAATGGTGCATCTCCCGCAGTTTCATTTCCTGCCCAAAATGCCCATTGCACTCCAGATTTAGAACTAATACCAACAGCATTACTTCCACTACCACCAGATAATGTATTATCAGCAATAGCAAAACCAGCTATATATCCAGCTCTAGAACTTAATGCTCCACCACTAGTAACTTGAAATGGACTTGTACCTTTACTACTATCAAATTGACCAAGAGCAAACCCATCAGTACCAATATAAAATCCTGTTGCGGCAGCTGCAAATTGATTCTTAGAACCGGAATAAAGAGCACTATATGCAGTATTTCCACTACTTTTTCCAATTGTAATCTTGTTGGTTCCAGTTCCTATTTTAGCATCTCCTGCGTACATAGTTCCATCACTTGATACTGCAAATTTACTTCCAAGCGCCAATCTTAAATTACTTCTACTGTCTCCATTAATTGTTCTAATAAAATTTTCATTACCAAATCTAATTGTAGAAGAATTGTTTTTATCTGTACTACCAGACCATAAGTTATGATCGTCAATGTACCATCCAGCAATATTTCCGCCACCTTTTGCAGTAATATGACCATCGCTATTAACTACAAAATTACCTGAACCAAATCTAATTTCTGGTGTAGTTAAATCTATTAATAATCCTTCTCCTTTATAATTTGAAGAACCATAGCTAGAAGGTTTATTTTTATTTGTATAGTTTTTCCAAAAGTTATAACTATAAATCATAGCTCTATCTGTTTTTGGATCAAGTATAATTTGACCATTACCAAGCTTGCCAAAAGTAGCTGAGCCATCTTCTGAATCTAAGAATATAGTTCTTTGACCATGATTATATCCTAACACACCAATGTCATAAAAACTCTTTCCAGCTTCTTTTACTTTTCCCATTAGCACACCAGTAAAACTATTATCACTCTCTTTTTGACCAGCTCCCATTTGAGGCGCTAGAATAACACCATTACCATTTTTATCAATAGAAACTGAATTTCCATCCCATCCATTGATTGCCGCATTACCATATTTATTCAATAGTAAATGAATTGGAATATGAATTCTCGCAACTTCAGACGAGTTTCTTGTAATAATACATTCAATACCGTTATTTACAGTTTCATCATCATATCCGTCTGTCGGTTTAAACTGTTTCTCATTTCTCTTTAAATCATTTACATTCATTGCGGCAAGGTGAGTTTTAGATTCCCATGAACTAGATGAAGGATTCCATATACGTCCACGTACATGCCAGTTATAATTAATTGCATATGTTTTAGTCAATTCACTAATATCTTCAGTTACTCCATTAATAACTTGAGTGACCAATAATTCAAATGGATTTGAATTTGCGTATGAAGGTGTTCTTCCATCTGGTGAGTATGTTGCAAATTTAAAACCAGTATTATCTTTTAATTTAACTGAATATCCACTGCTTGTTTTAGCAGTAATTACTGGTAAAGTAGCATAATAAGTCATTTTATCATATGTAATAGTACATTTTACAATATTTGCTGGACTATTTGCGCCAGTGTATCCATTATATGAACATACTCCAGTTGTTGCATTAATACTGATATCTGTAGTGTCACTTACGCTATTATTATATTTATTTCTTAACATTTCCCATTCTATTGCTATAGCTTTATTTTCATCTGTTGTTCCACTTTGAGTATTTTCAAATATTTTTGTCCCATTATGCCAAAATTGTACTCTAAACCATCTGTTTGAAGTTTTTAAAGCATAATTTGGAGAACCATTTAAAATCATAGGATTAATTGGTGGAGTTCCACTCTGAACATTTGCAACAATTTTCGCTATAAATTCAGTTCCATTTGTTCCTGGTTCGCCTTCTTTAGCAAATGTAAAATCAGTTTGATTGACTAAACTCATTTCTTTATAATCAACAATTAATTTAATATTATTATTTACATTTTTAATATTATATTTTCTTGTTATTGTATAACTAATTCCTAATAATCCACTATATGTGATTGTGTCTTCTGTTTCCGCAGTTTTATATCCTGAATATACACTATCATCAACGGAAATCATAGTATCTTTTTTTGGTATTATCCATTGAATATTACATTTTCTTGCTACATCATCAGAAATTGGTTGCCCTAAATTATCATATATAGTAAATGTTAAAGGTAATAATGTTTGAGGCTCTTCTAAAGAATCATGAGTTGGAGCTATTCCATCTTCATTATATTTAAATACTTGAACTCCATTATTAATAACTAAACTATAAGCATCCTCATTTTCATAACTATTAGTTAAAACAATAGAGGCTGTCCCTTGATATAAACCATTACTATATACAGACACTTTAAAAGTTTTAAAATTAGTAATTGCGCTTACATCAATTTTATGTATTTTATTTTTTTCTACCCTTTGTATTGTTTCATAAGCATCTAAATGAGTTTTATAACTATCTAATGTTGTTTTATTTGCGGCAGCTAATTTATTTTCGTTTTTTATTTCATTCGTTAGTCTATTATAAGCAGATAATGTACTGTTGTAATCATTATTTAAAGCTGTAGTTTCAGATAATCCAACGAAGTTATTATTATTATCTACTTCTGCCCATGCATAGGTCATTCCACTTGTTTTTTCTTGTCCATTAATTAAGACTTTAATTGTTGGTCTGCCAATATCATAATAGAATTTTGTACCAGCATCTGACTTAATAGTAATATCTATATTAGAACTATAATTAGTAATTTCGATTTCTTTACTAATTACTGTATTATCATTATAAACAACAATACATTTATATTTTGTTTTTTTTGCTGCTGTATCAGATTTTTTAACTATCCATTGATAATCACCTGATATCCATTCAACTATTGGTGCATCCTTACTTGTGCCTTTTTTAATTACAGTTGACGCATTTAAACACTCCCATCCTTGACCAGCATACTTATTAAATTTTTCATGTAAAGTTGTAATCCCAACATTTTCCCTAAACCAGTAATATTCTAATGACTGAGAGTTTTTATCAATTAATTTTCCTTTAACACGAACTTGCGCCTGTATTGCTCTGGTTGCATTTTGTGTGTCACTATTATCAAAATAAATTCCTTGAGGTGTGATAAATGTAACTGCGCATCCAGATAATTCTTCACTTCCCATTGGAACAGCTCCACAAAAATCAATACTTTTAATAAATATATCATTTGGTTGATTGTTTTCTTGATAAGGAAAATCATAACAGAATAGATATATTTTATTTACATATTGAAAGTTTACTCCATCAATATCAAATACTCCATATTGTCTAGTTTCATTCTTTATATTATATGGATTTCCAGTCATTTGATTAACGTCTACTACATAATTTCTTAATACATCTTTCCCTGTTGCATTATCAGTAAACATTAATTCAAATACAATACCATAATTTCCTCGATATTGTTGTTTTCCTGGAATTTCTGTCTTAAATACAGCTCCACAAATTAATGCTGAAGACTTTGTAAAATATTCAGTAACTGATTTAGTATCTAATGAAACTTTATTATTACTCGCTCCTTTTTGGTACAATATATACTCCTTTGTAGTTTTATAACTGCATAATTCAAAAGTAGTTGAAGAATGAATACAATTATTACCAACAACCTCAAAAGCTTCATCTCCTTCGGGAGTTACTGCATAGTCTGCACCAAGTTTTTTGACAGTTCCTAAAATCGTTTTATCTCTACTTGTGTCATTTCCAGGAATAAGTATATAAACTTCAGAACCTTTTGAATAAGTTACTTCTGAACTCGTCGCATAAGCAAAGAAGCTACTATCTTGATATTTTACTTTAAATTTTCCAATAGTCTGGTCAACACATTCAACAATAGTTGCTTTGACTGTTCTATCATAATCTGCGTTAGCAACAGCGCTATTTACTATTTGTTCAATAGCATCTATTATATTATTTTCATAATTATTTGCCATATTTGTTGCCACTCCTTTTTTCTCTTTCTTAATACAATATTATTTTTTATTACGGCTACTTAATTTATTATACCCAAAACAAAAAAGAAGGTAGTTTAAAACTACCTTCTTTGATTATTATGTCCAATTCTTTGGCTTGCTACATTTACTAAATTATTAAGTGCTTGTTCTATCTCTCTAGCATCTTTTACTCCTGGGAATGTTGCATCAATATGGACATTTTGTTCAAGAGTTTCAGTATCTGCGGCAATTGGATTTGAAGAGTTTTGCACTCCACCTATACTTCCAGCCATACGAGATAACATAGATAAATTCATTGAATTAGCTATACCTCTCATAATTTCTACTGCGTTTAAGATATTTGGAGTATCTTCTTTATTTAAGACTAATTCTTTTCTATCAAGAATTGCTAATCTACCAGAGTCGTCTCCCCAATCTCCAGTGTATCCTCCAGTATTCCATCTAGTGACTTGACTTTTCTTTATCCATCCTAAATCTGGATATTTTCCATCAGAACTTTTTACATGGATTCCATATGGATTATTATTAACGATATCTATTGTAACACCATCAGCAACTCCTGAATACTTACTTCCTGCAGGAGATGTTCCAAATGAATCATAATAATATTTACCTGAATATGTAATTTTATTACCTACTGATGCACCACCATCTGAATTTCCAGATCCTGAACCAGAACCACCAGATTTATTCCCGCTTCCAGAACTTGAGCTTCCTGAATTAGAACTACTTCCGCCATTTGAAACATTTTGATTTGCCGCATTAGCTGCAGCTTGTTGTTGAGCTTTCCAATATGCATAAGCAGCTTCTGTTGCTTCTATTGCCGCATCTCTAGCAGCATTATATTGGATAACTAAATTTTGTAATTGTTGTATAACTTCTCCTATTGCTTGTAATTGTTCTCCATAGCTTCTGATTAAATCATCATTATTAACAATTAATTCTTGAGTTTTAGTTATATCTTCATCAATACCATTCTTTATATTTTCAAAATTAGTTCCAGCAGATTTTTCTAATTCTCCTAAATCTGTTTGATATTGTTTAGTAGCTGTATCTAATTGTTCAAAAGCATCTTTACAAGTTGGTAGAAATCCGCCTTCACCCTCATCATTACCAGCAAAAGTATCTGTCATATGTTGAACTGCAGAATCCCATTGAGGAATCATTTGACTCATCATAACTTCTTTCTCATCATCAGATAGCTGTTTAAAGTTATCATATTCAATTCCATATAAGTCAGCTAATTCTGTAAATGCAGATTCGTGTAAATTCATTCTGATATCTTCATTTTGTTCTACTAAACCGTTAATTAATTCTCCATATTGTTCTCTTAAAAGTAACTCTCTTGCCTGTCTTTCTTCTGGATCATTAATTAATGCAGCCTCTGCCATCTTTTCTTGGAATTCAGTCCAAATATCTAATACTTGGTCTAAATTGTCTTTATAATGTTGTAAATCGAAATTATATAATTCATTTTTTAGTGCTGATAATTCATCTTGGATTTTTCCTACTTGGTCTTCATCTGCAACATATTGGTAAGTATAATTTCCTTGACTATCTCTTCTTAATCTCATTGTAGATTTATTCTGTTGAGCTTCTTCTAGTGCGATTTGTTTTAATGCTATTTCATATTTCATATTAGCTCTATCTACATCATATTGTGTTAATTTATCTTTTTCTCTTAGAGCAGAAACTTCTTGTTCCATTAATTCATTTAATTTTCTTTGTGCAGAAATACTATCTGTATTATCAATAGCATCTAAATATTTATTTTCTAAACTTTGTATACCATATAATGAATTAATAGTATCTAAATATTGGTCAGCATTTTTATTAATTAATTCCCATTCTTCAGATACATATTCTAATCCTAATCCACCAGTGACTTTGTTATTTAATCCCTGGAAGATTAAATTAATAGCATTTTGATATTTGTTTTGTAGATTTTCTATAGCTTCTTCAATTGCGGAATTCCACTCGTTAACAGCATCCATCCAGTTTTCTTTAGCTTTTAACCAAGCTTCAGAATTCTTTCCTCCAGCTTTTTCGATAGCTATCATTTGATTGTACCAGAAGTCTTTTTGTTGTCTATTGAAATCTAATTGTTTGTTATAGTTTTCTTCTTGCTTTTCGTAATATTTCGCCAAGTCTTTGTAACTTTCTTCTCCATAAACAAGTTCAATTACATTCATATCATGAGTAATTATATCCCTAACCTGTTCGTATAAATCAATTTGGTCTCCGAATTTTTCTGCTGCCTCATCCATCATATCTAAATATGAATCTTTAATTTCTTGAACTAAATCTTCCACATCAGATAAATCACTCATTAATTGGTCTGTATAAGTTTTTAAATCTTCTAATGCTTGAGCTTTGTTATCTCCATACCAATCTGAAGTTCCAGTTTTATCTATTTGTTCTATTTGCGCTTTAATATCATTTACATGTTGAGTATTTTTCTGAATAATTCCAGTACCATCTTCCTTATAATATGAACTAAAATCTCTTAATCTAGTTTTAGTATTTCCAAGAATATCATCATCTTTTATTCCATCAATGACTTTACGCTTAAACTCATTCCAATCTCTTTCAGCTTCTGCTAAATCCAAACGAATTTCAATTTCCATATTAAATTCTGTAATTTTAATTTCAATTTCTTTATCAATAGCCGCTTGGATATCATCTTCTAATCCAGGAATTGTATCAGAAATTAAAGTGTCATAATCTTCAATAGCTTTTGTAAAATTATCGAAATTCTTTTTAGCTGCTTCTACGGTATCTTTGAATTTTTCTTGCTCTTCTGCTGACATTGCATTATATTGTGCAATTAAACTATTTACATAATTTAACTGAGCCTGATAAACTTGTGCATAATTTGCAATTGTACCATCAGCATTAAAAGTAGTTCCATAATCAGATAATTTATTTCTAAGTTCTGCTGCTTCTCCTTGAGCAATTACAATTTTTTGATTAGTTGCATCAATTTGTTTATCTAAAGTCTGTAGTTGTTTATTTAAATTATCAATTAAATTCTGTCCAAATAATTTCTTTTGCTGTTTCTCTAATCTACTTAAATCTGTTTCAATTTGTTTTAAAATAATATCAATATCATGATATCTATCTTTTTCGTCTTCTAATGCATCCATTTTATCTGGGTCTTTTGCTTTTGAACTCTTATCTCCAGAACCTTTACCAGATTTTATATTATTTAAGTTCTTTAAATTTTCAACATTAGAAGCTCCTATCTGAGCAATCATTCCATCTATATCATTCGCGGCTGCACCAGCGTTATCTGCTAACATCTGATATTTTTGTGCTAAGTTTGCCCATTCTGCCGCAGATGTATCAGAACCTTTATCTAATGCACTTTGAGTCCCTTCAATTGTTTTTGCTTCAGATGATTTTCCTGAAGATCCATTATAATTAACACCAAAATCCCCTGGAGCTTGAGGGCTTCCTTCACCTGCCGCAGCTTTCATATTAGCAACTGCAGTTGTTGCAAATTGATAAGAAGATTGAGCCGCACTTTGATATGCAGAAGACCAATTCTTTGCTACTATTTCTCCATTTATATTTGCACTATCTGCAACAGCCTGATCATTATCCATTTCATTTTGTGTTTCAATCTTATCATTTAATCCTTTTAATGTTGCAAGATTTTCACTAATAATAGCTCTTTGATCTGCTGCAGTTTCATCGGATTGCGTTTCTGATTGAGCCAATACCATTGCCGCATTTGCCATATTTTGATAAACAACTTGCTTTTGTCTTAATAAAGAAGCTTGATTTCTTAATTTTTCTATTGTCGCTTGAGAATCTGCTGCAACTTCTGCCTGTGCCATACCTATTGCAGATTCTACTACTTGTTGATTTAATTGAACAGTTCCGTCTCCTAAATCACGCATATTCTGAATAACACCAGGAAAAGTGTTATTTAATTCTCTAACATCATTAGCTGATACAACAAAGTTTTCTCCAATCATTGAAGCCTTTGTATTTATATCATCTATTGCATTTACTATATCATTAAATTCTTGTTCTGCTTCTGTATGAATCGCAACATCTATTTGATATTCTGCTTCTAAAATTGCGTCTAATTTAGATTGAAATTCAGAATCATCTAAAATTAATTTACCTTCTAATTCAGAATCATTTATATAATTAGAAAGATCGTCAATTTTATCATTAACATCTTCTGTTAACGAAGTGATTTTTGCTTGATATAGTGCATCTTGTACTTGAGATAATGCTTCTGTATATTCTTGAGTCCCAATTAACCATTTTTCTTCTAGGACTCCTGCTGCCGCAGCAACATCTGGATATAATTCTTTTAATTCATCTAGTTGATTGATAACATTTTTATAAGAGTCCTCTTCATCAATATTATCTTTGGTGATATCTCCAGATTGAATACCATTTAATAATGTTCCTGCATCATCTGCTGCTCCGCCCAAGCGTTTTAAGCTAGATTTTCTAGATGTATCTACATCAAAATTTTCTTCACTTAATCCATTTTTTATAGCATCTATATACGCTTGTGCGTTGTCATATCCTAAAAGTTTCCATTGTTCATCAGTAACATCACTTAATCCTTCTAACATAGAGCCATCTTCAATAGATTTTAAAATTTTCTCTCTCATAGCTAATGTTATTTGATTTTCATCAAAATCCATATCCTGTCTACTAGCAAAACCTAACATTTCACTAGTCGCATTAGAGTCAATAGCATCTGTCACGTCAGAAATTGCTGTAATTGCAGATTCAATTTTTGACAAGTTTTCTGGGTTGTATTTAGCAAGTTTTTCTGCTAATTCATAATTAATAATGTAGGCACGCATTGCATCATCAGAAACTTTTTTATGTTCATTTCCTTCTTTATCTACAAAATCTGCCGTATCACCCCAATGATCATCTGTTAAAGTCCATCCTTTTAATTCAGCATATCTTGCATGAACATCATCTTCATTTCCTCCACCAAAAGCTGCATCTTGATTCCATTTATCTTCTAATTCTTTACGAGCTTTCTTTTGTTCTTCTTCTGTCAATCCTCCACCATAAATACTTGCTACAGCATTCTTCTGGGCATCAGTCATTTTAGAATAAGTTTCATCATTTTCTAATTCATTACGTAAACTTTCATCTACTAATAATTTATTAGTTGCATTTAGTTCTTCTGTTGTTTTCGCTAAATCTATAACTTTATCTTTTGCATCTAATATAGAATCTATCAATTCTTCATTTTTATTTAAACTAGAAAGTTTTTCTAAATCTTCTTTTAATAGTGTTCCTTCGTGTTCATTAATTGTATTTATAACATCTTGTAACTGTTCATCACTAATTTGTATAAAAGTAGATACAGGTCCGTCAGATGTATATGTTGTATGAGTAACACCTATATTTTCTTGTCGAGCCAAATTAGTTCTTTGTGATTTTAAAGATGTATTATTTGCTTCTACTTGGGCTAAATTTGCTGCAGCTTGTGCAGTATTCATTCTAGTTGCAGCTTCATCTATTAAAACTTGAGTGTCCAGTTTTTCTCCGTCTTTTTTAAATTCGATAAGTCCTTGACTATTTCTAGTCGCATATTTTGCAAGAGATTGATTAGAACTAATTAGATCCATTGCTGCTGAATTAGCTTCTTGTAGTGCCTCTTTATATTCATCTGTTCCTTCTGTTAATGTTTTTAATTTTTCAACAGCTGTATCATATGCACCAAATGATTCTGCTAACTCCTCATATGCCTCTTTAGCTTCCTTAGCTGATTCTGCAGCTTCTTTGCTAGCTTCTGCCGCAGCTTTTGCTGCATCTGCATCTGCGTTATAAGCTTTTACACATGCATAAATGACTCCAACAACTGCTGCAATTGCTACTCCTACAGCTAAAATTATAGGTAATATTGGAGCTAAAGCACTCCATAACGCTCCTCCTAAAGTTGTTGCGCCTTGTGCAGCAATAAATTCAGACACTGATAGACCTGTAAAAGCTGTTATTAATCCAGGAACAGCTCCTCCAATAGTAATTAATCCACTAGATAGCATTCCAATTGCTGATGTAATTGCAATAATAATTTGTAAAGTTTTCTCTCCAGTATCTAAATCTTCATTATTAAGGATATTTTTAATATTACTTAATGATTGGAAAGCACTTGCTAGTTGTCCTATTCCTCCTGCCAAACTAACAAATTGTTGAGCAATTTGTACTGTTTTAATATTTCCTATAAAATTATTATAATCTTGATTAACTTGAGAAATTTTATTTTGTAATGTTTGAGTGGCTCCATTTGCTTCTTGCTCTATAATATCTGCAGTTTGATTTGCTTCTTGTCTCATCTCTGTATTAACTTGTTTATATTTTGATAATAATATTTCTAATGCTTGAGGTAAGTCTAAAATTGTAGCATCATCATTTTTCATATATTCTTTATTAAATTCTGTAACTGCTTGCATTAAAGTTTTCATCTGTGGAGTCGCAGTTTGAGAATTTGAGGCCAATTCAGCCATATTCATCACAACTTCATCAGCAACACTTGCTAATTCATTTAAAGCTTGTTTTTGTAATTTCTCTGATTCAATACTATCTTTTGTATTTTTTACTATATTAGCTTGTGCTTGAATAGCATTTCTTAAAGCTTTATCATACCCTTTAATTTCATTTTCTGTCTTCCCAATTTCTCTTTGATAATCGGCTAATGCAGTTCTAGCTTCTTTATGACTATCGTTATAAGTTTTTTTATCTACACTGCTAGTATTACCTTTGCTATCTGTTACTTGATTAGCTAAATTAACTTTATCTACATCCATAATCCTTTGTAAATATTGTTCTGCAGCCTTAATATTATTATCCCATTCTTGCTTCTGATTTTGTAAGGCATTAGTACTTTGTATCATACTATTAGCAAATGTATGTTGTTCACTTGATACTAAATCTCCAAGTTCTAAAACTTGTTGTTTCATATCAATTAAAACTTTTGTAGCATTGTCATTAATATTAATTCCTTTAAATTGTTGTACTATTTCTAATTCAGCTTGTAATTGTGCTGCATTAGATTTTGCCGCTTTAAAGTTATTAATCATTGTTCCGATACCTTGAGCAATTTGTTTACTGAATACTTGAGTTCCAATAGAACCAAACATTAATAAGGCATCCCCACCTCCGCCAATAGCTTCAGTAAAGTTAGCCATACCAGTAACTAAGCCAGTAAGTACATCAATTAAATTATTTGTACTTTTACTATCGCCCATTGCATTCCATACACGTTCCCATGCAGTACTCAATTGTTGTAAATGAGCTTGAGTACTTTCCATATATATATCTTGTTGTTCTTGTAATGTACCTAATGAATTTTGAGATGTAGCAAGAGCTTCTCTATACATATCCCAGTTTTCCATTAATGTCATTAAACGAGTATATTGCATTTTTCCTGCTGCGGCAACAGCAACTGCTTGTTTTTGACCTGCAGTCCATGTATCCCATTTTGCAGCTAAATCGGTAATAATATCTCCCATATCGCGCATATTACCAGATTCATCTAAAACTTGTACTCCTACTGCTTCTAATTGTCCTGAAACTTGGCCTAAGGATACTCCAAATTCATCAACACCATCTACTTTTAAATCTCCTAAACGAGCATAAATAGTTTTCAATGCAGAACCTATTGTTTCTGGAGCTTCTCTAGTAACAGAAACAATAGTAGCAACTTGAGCAGTTAATTCATCTATATCAACTCCAGCTGTATTTGCGGCCGATGCAACTTTACTGATACCAGTAGATAATTCTTCTAGGTCTGATGCTGTACTTGCGGCAACTGCTGCTAATTTATCAACATACATTTCTGTTTCTTCTGCTTGTACTTTATAACCATTCCAAACAGCAGTAAGTTGTTCTGATACCTCAGCTCCAGATTGACCTGTAACGTTAGCTGCTTTTAAAGTAGTTTCTGTTCTTGCAGCAACTTCTTCATCACCTAAACCTTGTTGATAATAGATTAATGATGCATCTGTATAGTCTCTAGTACTTCTTCCAAGATTTTGAGATGCTTTATTTGCTTGTTTTGCAAATCTTTCCATTTCATCAGCTGATTTTCCAGTAACAATTCTAATACTGTTTAATGATGTATCTAATGATTTAGAAAAAGACCAAGCTTTTTCTACTGAACTTGTCATTGTATTAAATATACTAGATGTAACTCCCCATTTAATAGTATTTCCCATTGAGGTTGCGATACTATCCAATAATTTATGTGTTTCTTTTAATTGTAAATTTGTTGTAAGAGTTTGAGTGACTAAATTTCTGAAAGCAGATTGACCAGACGCTCCAGCTCTATTAAAATCAGTAGCTATTCTATTTATATCTAATTTTTTTAACTCTTGATTAAATTTAACAATATTTAGTGTTCCTAAATTAGTGTTAAAAGATTTATCTAAAGCAGTTTGAACTTCTGCAGCACTTTGTTTTATTTGTTTTAATTCTTGCGCTAATTGACTAGCTTGAGAATGCTTACCTTTTCCATAGTCCGCAGTAGTTAATTTTTGTATTGATAATAACTCAGTTTTTAAATCATTTAAACTAGTTTTATCAATCTTAAAGGACATTCCCCATTGA
>OHSM01000481.1_pt1 | contig 13985 bp, 9 predicted proteins | sample 1578671 | NCBI WGS metagenome assembly OHSM01 (sample SAMEA3879591, study PRJEB24766) | human gut metagenome | biome: human-associated habitat; feature: feces | place: USA | collected 1985/1987 | reverse complement strand
CCCGCCCCGTTCACGGCGTGCGCCGCGTCGATATAAACCGAAAACGGCAGCCCGAAAAGTTTCTCGTTGGTGACAAGTTGCCCGTAGGCTTCCTGATTGCAGAAATTGCCCCATCTTCCGATTGCCTGACACAACAGCACAATCGGCACAAGCATATCGAGTATCGTGCCGAGTTTGATTTTTTTCCTTTTACTGAAGATAAGCGCGCCCAGTACGCCGCCGACCATACCGCCGTAAATGGTGATACCGCCGTCCCAGATCGCGATGCAGTTTACGAAGTCGTCCCACGACTCGATGGGGAAATATCCGTATTCCTTATTGTTTGCAAATACGTAAATAATACGCGCGAAAACTATGCCCAGCGGAATTACCCACAAAAACAGTTCCAGCGTGTCGTCGGAAGAAATGCCTTTCTTTTTTGCCATGAAAATAAGAATGATAAGCCCCAGCACCATCGCGCACGTGATGATAAGCCCATACCACCTTACTTCAAGATTCCCGATGCGGAACGCCACGGGATTTATATTCATAAGAACGTCGTATAACATCAGAATTCGACGCGACAAGCGCCCTCCTGTCTTATTGAAAGTTTATAAACGTGCTCCGCGCCGAAAACTTCGCTCATACGGCTGACGTATTCGTGCGTTTCCGCCTTTTCGACAAAAGCGATAATCGTCCCGGCAAAGCCGCCGCCGTGCACGCGCACCGCTTTCACGCCCGTGACGTGTTGCGAAAGCACGATACCCAAAGGTATGCGCTGAACCGTATCCGCAGGAACGTAGCAGTTTTGCAGAAGTTTGAAACTGCTGTCGCCGCTTTCGTTTACGATTTTGTAAAAAGCGTCGGCGTTTTTCATATTGATTGCGGAAACCGCCTTATCGACGCGCAGATTTTCGTCAAAGAAGTGCATCGCGCGCATAATCGCCCTGCCCGAAACTTCGTTTTGCAGCGCGGGAATCGCGTCCAGAAATTTCTGATAATCGACAAGCCTTAAATACTTTTCCGAAAACTTTTCGGAAACTTCTTCCATTTCCGCGCGGATTGCGGCGTAGTCGGAAGTAAGGTCGGCGTGATTGCCGCCCGTATTCGTGATGACGATGTCGGTGTCGGTGAACGGATACTGCACTCCGAGCACAAAGGGATTTTCAACGTTTTCGAAATCGATCATCGAAACGCCGCCCAAAGATATCGCCGACTGATCCATAAGCCCGCACGGCTTTAAGAAATAAACGTTTTCCGCATATTGCGACGCCTGCGCCTTTTTCATTTTCGACACCGCGCCGTCGTTGTAAAGCACGTTGAAGATTTCGGCAATCAACAGTTCAAACGAGGCAGACGAAGAAACGCCCGCCGCCGCAGGAACGCACGAAGTAACGCTTGCCGTAAATCCGCCGACGTTGCAGCCGTTATCGACAAAGTATTTCGCAATGCCTTTCACAAGGGCTTTGCTGTTGCCCGCCTCGCTTTCGACGAAAGAAAGGTCGTCAAGGCTTTGTTCAAACGGGGCGTATCCTTCGGAATTGATTCTGACGATATTGTCGTCGGTTTTCGTCACGAACGCAAGCGTATCGACGGAGATTGCCGCCGTAAGCACTTTTCCGTGATTATGATCGGTGTGGTTGCCGATAACTTCGATCCTGCCGGGGCTTGAAAAGAATTCCCCTTCCGTAAGGTTGAAATTTTCAACGTGGGCAAGGTAAAGATTTTTGTATCTTTCGGTCTGACCTTCCGCCGAGCCGTAAAGATGGGTTACCGTTTTTTCAAACTCCGACGAACAAGTAATTTCGTCGATTGACGTGATTTTTTGCATATTACCCGTAAATCCGTTGCATATTTCCCCGAATTACATTAAAATAAATTTGCTTTTTCGGGAATAACGATAAGGCGATTATAACACAATCGTATAATAATTGCAATTATTATAAGGAGTTTTGACGATGACAAACGATATTAAAGTTGTTATTGAAGAATTGCTTTTTTACGCAGGCAAAAACCTCGATATGTACGAGGAAGATTATATTCTGAGAAGGAATAACCTTCTGGATCTTCTGAAAGTGGACGCACCCGCCGACGCGCCCGTCGATAACTGCCGTCCTTTGCAGGAAATTCTGGACGACGTCAACGAATACGCAGCGGAAAACCACCTTGCCGAAGAATGGGAAAAAATCAACTTCGAAACCCGCGTCATGGGGCTTCTTATGCCGATGCCGTTTCAGGTTATCACCACGTTTGAACAACTTGCCGCAAGCGATCCCGCTCTCGCGACGAAATACCTTTACAACCTGTCCGTCAACAGCAATTATATAAGGAAAGTCGACATCGACAAAAACATCGGCTGGAAAGTCGCGAATCCGCGCGGCGATATTATGATTACCATAAATCTCAGCAAGCCGGAAAAAGACCCGAAAGCCATTCTCGCCGCGAAAAACGCGCCGCAGACCGCTTACCCCAAATGCATGCTCTGCAAGGAATGCGTCGGGTTTTCGGGCAACGCCGCACGCCCTGCCCGTCAGACTCTTCGTACGATTCCGATTATCCTCAACAACGAGGTATGGCATTTCCAGTTTTCGCCATACGTATATTTTGAAAACCACTGCATCGCGCTTTCGGACGAGCATCGCCCGATGCACATCGACGCCAATACCTTTGAAAGAATGTTCGACTTTGTGGAACTCTTCCCCGATTACTTCATCGGCAGCAACGCGGATTTGCCCATCGTCGGCGGCAGCATTTTGTCGCACGACCATTATCAGGGCGGCAGTAAGGTATTGCCCGAAATGAGCGCGCCGTCCAAAAAGTTTTTCACCCACAGTTCCTTTGAAAACGTCAAAGTGTCGATTGTCGACTGGTACAACAGCGTGATCCGCCTTGAAGGAAAGGACAGGAAAGAAGTGAAAGAACTTGCCGCGCATATCCTCAAATGCTGGCGCGAATACAGCGACAAAAACGTCGATATTTCCGCAAAGACAAGAAACGAGCCGCACAACACCGTTACGCCGATTGCAAGGTTTAACGACGAAAATCATTACGTAATCGATATGATTTTGCGAAATAACCGCACAGACAAGGCTCACCCTTTCGGTATTTTCCACCCCACGGAAGACCTGCACAACATCAAAAAAGAAGGCATCGGAATTATTGAGGCTCTGGGACTTTTCATTCTTCCCGGACGTCTTGCGTCCGAGGCGCACGGTATCCGCGATATATTAACCGGCAAAACCCCGCTTGACTTCAAGGCATTGTCAGACGAAAGCAATCCTTTGAGCAAGCATATCGGCATGATCGCGCAGCTTACAAACGACTTCGGCACAAGTCTTACAGAAGAAGAAGCGGCAACCCGCGTCACCAATTACATCAACGACGCCTGCGTCCGTATTCTCGATTGCACGGCGGTGTTCAAGCACGATGAAAAAGGCGAGCAGGCGTTCGACCGCTTTATGACCTACTGCGGATTTTAATATGAAACTCTGGATAAAAACTTACGTCGGCGACAAAATCACAAACTCGATAGTTTTGTCGAAAAAAGGCGTTTCGCGCGACGTTTTCGATGAAATGCTGAAAGAAGCGGTTGACGCTTTCGACCTTTCGACGCCCGTCGTATTGTCGCAACACTTTCACCATTTCGCAAATTACAACAGCGTGAAATTTCTGCCCCGCGACTTTGTGGAGCCCGTCGATTTCGACAAACTCGTCGTGGAGAACGTAAAGGAAGACTGATTACTTAAAAACGAAAGGGACTGTTCGCAGTCCCCTTTTTTTACGCTTAATATTCTTCGACGATTTCCGCAAAGTAAAAATTGTGGTAATCGGGCTTTTCTCCGTATGCTTTTTTCACGAAAGGCGAAATTTCCTGTCCCGAAAAATTCATGACCTGCAAAACCTTGCATTCGTAATACGCCCCGCACCCGTCGATAACGTAAGTGTTCACTTTTTTTGCGGGCGTGATTTTAAGAGAAAGGTCTTTCACCTTATCGCAATCCCTTCCCGACTTCGTGCCGCAATACAAAAGTTCTTTTTTGTACTTATCGCCGAACGGTACGCATAACGTGAATTCCTGTTTCTCGTCGATAATACCTTTTGTGAATCTGCTGTCGCGCACGGGGACAACCGCGACTTTTTTGCCCCACATTTCTCCGAAGAAGCCCCAGCTTGCGGTCATAACGTTCGGTCTTTCGCCCGCGACGACGAAACAGCCGTGCGTGGTATAGTTTTTCAGCATTTCTTCCGCATTTTTGAATTCTGCCATAAATATCTCCTTAAAAGTGTTGTCAATTTAAGTTTTTTGTGTTATAGTGCGCTTGATGGTTTTCGGAAAACACATCAATAAAAAAACCGAGGTGCTTTGTGAAAAGGATTCCCGTTAAAAAAATCGCTTATTCCGCCGTGGTCGCGGCAATGTATTTCGCGCTGACCTTATTACTGCAACCCATATCGTTCGGTCCCGTCCAGTTCAGGCTGAGCGAAGCGCTTGTCATGCTTCCTTATATTATGCCCGAAAGCATTCTGGGGATAACGATAGGTTGCGCCGCCGCAAACGCGTTTTCGACCTTCCCCGTGTACGACGTGATTTTCGGCTCGCTTGCGACGCTTATTGCCGGCATACTTACGTCAAAGATTAAAAACGCCTGGCTTTCCGGGTTGCCGCCGGTGCTTCTCAACGCGCTTGTGCTGCCGCTGATGTGGTATCTTCTGGGCACGGACGCGGCGTACTGGGTAAATCTTATTTCGATTACTCTGTCCGAAGCAGTCGTGATATTCTTCATCGGCGTGCCGCTTGTTTTGCTTATCAAAAAGAAAGTGCCGTCGCTTGTGACGAGAAAAGCTTTTCTTGACGAAACACCCGCCGACGAAACAAAAGAGAACTGACGCATTTGTGTCGGTTTTTTTTGTTATCACAATATATTGTGAATTTTCAAAAAGCGCGTATTTTTGGTTACCTTTCGCGCGCGATTCGTGCTATACTTTCACTTACCGTTTATTATACGCCTTTGTAACGAAAATTACAAGGTCGATTTTTTTTGAAAGGGTTATAAAAATGTCGTTTTGCAAGTTTTCAAGCGATTATCTGATGGAGTCGTTCACGCTCGTCGATAATCTTTTTATGAATGAATATCTGCCCTATGCCGAAGAAGGGTACATAAAGGTATACCTTTATGGGTTATATCTTTGCACAAATCCGTCGGGACGCGACAACTCGGTTGAAAGTTTCGCGAAAGTCCTTGATATGGACGAAGATAAAATCCTTGAAATTTTCAAGTATTGGCAGGATCAGGGGCTTTTGGAAATCATTTCCGTGAACCCGCTGGAAGTCAGATATTTGTCGATAAAAGGCGCAAAGCAACCCCCGAAAAAGTACGCTTCGGGGAAATTCGCCGACTTCAACGTGGAGGCGCAACGACTTTTCAACACCCGTCAGATTATGCCCAACGAGTATTTGCAGTACTACGACGTGATGGACAGCACGAAAATTCAGCCCGACGCAATGCTTATGATTATCCAGTATTGCATCAACTATAAGGGCACGACCGTGCGCTATCCTTACATCAACGCCGTTGCAAGAAACTGGGCGCGCGAAGGCGTAAGGACTGTCGAGGACGTGGAGGCGAAACTCAACGAGTTCAACTCTCTTGACGAAGATATGCGCTCTCTTATGCGCGCTCTCGGTCGCCGCGGTTCAACCGATATCGAAGAAAAACAAATGCTTGTCAAATGGACGAAAAACTGGGGCTTCGATATGCCCGCGATACTTTTTGCGGCAAAACAATGCAAAAACAAAGGCGGCTTCAAAAAACTGGACGCCGTCCTTGACGAATATTACCGTCTGAATAAGTTTACCGAGTCCGAAATGAGCGAGTACGTCAAGGAGCGCGAACATTACCACGACCTTGCCGTAAAAATCAACCGCACGATCGGCGTGTTTTACGACAGCCTGGATTATATTATCGAAACGTACGTCAGCCCGTGGCTTTCAAAAGGCTTCGACGACGACGCCCTGCTTGACATCGCGAAATATTGCTTCACTTCAAACGTCAAAACCTTGCAGGGTATGAACTTGACCGTAATGCACTTTTATAAGGAAGGCTGCATCACGTCCGAATCCATACGCGATTACATCGACAGACAAATCCAGAACGACGAGTTCATCAAAAAAGTTCTGTCGCTTGCCGGGACAAACAGGTTCGTTTCGCAAAACGACCGCGAATATTACCGCGTCTGGTGCACCGAATGGGGCATGCCCGACGACCTTATTCTGTACGCCGCGGAACTTGCCGCAAACAGCCGCTTCCCCCTGCAATTTATCAATAAGCAACTTGCAAAGTGGCACGACGCGCGCATAACCACGCTGGAACAAGCCAAAAAATCGGCAATCGCCGTCGAAAATCCGAAGTCGTCGGCGAAAAACTTCACGGAACGCGAATACACCAAGGAACAACTTGACAGCATCTTCAAAAACGTTCCCGACATCGAGGAATACGACATATGATGAAAAGCGGAAAAATCGTCCTTGCCGTTAAGGACGAATACAAATTGAAACACGACCGCGCGGTCGAAGTCGCCGACAATAACCTTGCCCACGCAATGGAAAACGACGATTTCAGACGCATAACAAAGGAGCTTTCTTCTTTGAACTTCGACGTCGTATTAAAACAGGCGAGAAAACAGGACGCGTCGGACGAGCTTCAAAAAATAAAACTTCTTGAAAAGGAGCGCACCGCAACCCTTAAACGTATGGGCATGCTCGAAAGCGACTTTTTGCCGAAATTCGACTGCAAAACGTGCAACGACACGGGCGTGCTTTCCGGCAAATTCTGCGATTGTTTCAAAAAGCGTTATTACGAAACTTTATGCGATTTTCTCGGCATCGGGCAAATACGAAACGTCACGTTTTCCGACGTGGATTTTTCAAAAATCAAGGACGCGAAACAAAGAAAAAAGTTGGAGTCCAACTATAAACTTTTCAAAAAATATTGCGACAAATATCCTTCCGTGAAATATAAAAACGCCCTCATAATGGGCGGCACGGGCGTCGGCAAAAGTTATCTTATGTACGCCGTCGCAAACGAGTTTATGAAAAACGGATTCAGCGTTTTGTACGTTTCTGCAATCAAACTGAATTCCCTTATGCTGTCGTACCACACGTCGTTCGTGTCGGAGCGCGACGTATACCTTGCCGACGTCATCGACTGCGACCTGCTTATCATAGACGATTTGGGAAGCGAGCAAAAAATCAAAAACGTTACCGACGAATATCTCTTAAAGATACTTGACGAGCGCGAAAAAGCCGATAAACCCGTGTTTGTGACAACAAACCTCAACGAAGAACAACTCAAAAACTCTTACAACGAGCGCGTTTTCTCACGACTTTTCAACGTGAACAAAACGATTATTTCCAACATTGACGGCAACGATTTAAGGCTTTTCTGATATTTCGTCTGCTACTTTCAATGCGGACGCAACCGCCCACATTATGTTGTAGCCGCCCGAAAGCCCGTCGATATTGAGAATCTCTCCGCCGACAAAAAGACTATTAACGCCCTTGATTTCAAGGGTGTTTTTATTTACGCACGACGCGTCGATACCGCCGCTCATAACCTGTGCAAGCGACTTATCGGAAACGCCCGTGATTTTAATTCTGAAATCGGAAACGACGTCGGCAAGTTTTTGCAGGTTTTCGTCGGTCGCTTTCGCACTTCCCTGTATGCCCGCCATATTCAGAATTTGTTGCGCGATCATCTTATGGAACGCACCCGAAAGCAGTTCCCCGACGTCATTTGAAAATTCTTTCAACCTTTTCAGTATCAAAAAAGTTTCGTTATTGTTTTCATTCAGAAAGTTTAACGAAAGATATGCGTTTTTCGGCGCGCCGAGACGCGCATAGTACGCCGAATTATTGAACGTCGCAATGCCCGACAGCCCGAACGACTTGAACAGCACCTCGCCGTATTCTTCGTGCACGACTTTGTTATTAACGATTAAGCAGACCTTTGCCTTTACCCTGACGCCGTTCAGCCCTTTGATGTACGTCGTGTCGGTTGAAAGCGGCGCAAGCGACGGCGTAAACTTCCTGACGTTTGCAAAGTCCGAAAGAACGCCCGTGGAATCGTACCCGAATCCTGCGTTGCTGCCCGTCGCGAAAAATACGTTCTTTCCGTAATAATCAACGTCGCAAGAAACCTTGAACACGTCGTTTTGTTTCGAAATTTTAGTAACGAGTGCAGACGTTTTGACTTCCACCCCGTTTTTTTGAATCGCACGGCGATATGCGTCAAGCACGGTGTTTGCCGACTCCGACAGCGGATAACCCCTGCCTTCTTCGTCAAACCGCATAAGCAGTCCCAGACTTTCAAAAAACTTTTTGATTTCAAAAAAACCGTACTTTTCAAACGTTGCCGAAACGAAACTCTCGTCGTTATATTTCCCGACGTCGAAGTTTTCGTTCAGGAAATTGCACTTCCCCGCGCCCGTCGACAGCAGTTTTTTGCCGATTCTGTCGTTTGCGTCCAGAATCAGAACGCTTTTGTTTTTAACGCGGGCGGCAGCGGTCATTCCGCCGATACCGCCGCCAACGATAATAAGGTCGTAAATTTTCATAATTCAAAAAAATTCCCCACGGCTTTCGCCGTGAGGAAGTATGCTTAATATCGATTAAGCGGTGTATTCGACGATCTCGTACTTGGTGCCGAGTACCGCCTCGAAAGTGGTTCTGTAGCCCTGTCTTACGCTGATCTTCGCTCCTTCGGTTGCGGTGAAGATGTCGCCCGTGAAGACGGGAACGGTCTTGCCGGTAAATCTTACTTCGAGACCGGTCGCGCAAAGAGCGAAAGCGTCCTCGCCGACAGTCTGAATATTTTCGCCGAATTCGACGTATTCAAGATCCGAGCAGCCATAGAATGCCGTCGCGTTAAGTTCGACAAGCGACGAAGGAAGGATAACCCTTGTCAGAAGCGAGCAGCCGCCAAATGCCGAGTAGCCGATCGTTTGCAGCGTTTCGTCGGATTCAAACGTGAGCGACGTAATGCCGCGGCAGCCGTCGAATGCCGAGTCGCCGATTGCGACGACCGATGACGGTATCGAAACTTTCTGAATAAGCACGCAACCGTTGAACGCGTTGCTGCCGATGTATTCGATGCCGCTTGACACAAACGTAATCGCCCTTAAACTTATGCAGTTTCTGAACGCGCCGTCGTCAACCGCCGCGATTCTTGCGGTGATATCCGACAAGGTCACGCAGTTTCTGAACGCTTCTTGTCCGACGGAAATGCTTGCGTTTGCGCTCATGGTTACGCTCTTCAACGCTTTTGCGTTTCTGAACACGCCTTCTACAAACTTGGTCACGCCGCTAAGGTTTATCGTTGCAAGCTTTTCGCAGTTTTCAAACGCCGATACGCCGATGGTGTTGACGCCCTTAGTGGTGTTCACGTCGACGTTATTAAGGCTTGTATTGCCGAAGAACGCTCTGTCGCCGATTGTACGAAGCGCGGCGGTCTTGTTGTCTGCGCCGTCCATCGTCGTGAAAGTAGCAAGCGCCGTGCAGTTTTCGAATGCGGAGTTGCCGATACGTGCGATGAAGTACGGCAGAGTTATCGTCGTCAAAGACGTACAATCCATAAACGCGCCGTCGCCGATTGTCGTAACGAGACCTGCCGGGTCGTAAGCCGTGGTTGTCGGTTCTTCGCCTCCCGTCGGTTCGGGCGTAATGAATTTCGCATTTGCGACGAAGTTTACCGTTGTAAGAGCCGTACAGCCCTTGAATGCGTACGAGTCGAGCGTGCCGAGGTTTTCAGGCAGATTGAGCGTTTTCAAAGCCGTGCAACCGCTGAAAGCGTAGTCGTTTATCGCAAGTTTCACAGCCATATCGTCGGTTGACGTAAAGGTTGCGAACGTGATCGTGTCAAGGGCTTCGCAGTTCGCAAACGCATATTGCCAGATTCTTGAAATATTGCTGCATTCCGACAGGTTGATTTTCTTGATTGACGAACCTTTGAACGCGCTGTCCTTGATTTCGGAAAGCGACGCGGGAAGAATTATTTCCACAATGCTACTATTGTTTGCAAAGGCAAAACTTCCAACATATTTAAGGTTGGAGAAGCCCCCGAGGTCGAGCGCTGCATATTGCGAACTTTCAAACGCATACGGCGCAATCGAAACGACGGTCGTATTAGGTGTGATAGTGCCTCCTTCGCTCTTGGCGGAATACAAAACTTTGCCGATGACAACGAGTCCGCTTTCATTATTGAAGAAGTCCGTTTCGTGGAACGCTTTTTCTTCGATATCGACGACGTTCTGGAAAATACCAACCGATGTTATTTTGGTCTTATAGAACGCCATCTTCTTAATCGATTCGACGCTCTCGCCGGCAGAAACAATCGAAAGCCCACTATCTGCAAACGCGCTCATCGAAATTGTCTTAATTCCGCCAAGGTCGACTCTTGCAATCGACGAGTTTGCAAACGCTCTTGCCGAAACGTTGTCAATGGGTGCGCCGGCGAAACTTACAACCGTAACATTCTTCGTACCATTGAATGCGTCTACGCCAAGTTTTTTGAGCGCGATGAACTCAACCGTCGCGATGCCGCTGTTTCTGAACGCGGCGTTGCCGATAATTTCGACGCTGCCGAGATTTACTTCGATGCTGCCGGTGTTTGCAAAGGCATAGTTGCCGATTTTCGTCGTGTAAGGTTTATCGCCGTTTTGGGTTGCAAGCGTAACTTTCGTGACTTGCGTTGCGTTCTGGAATGCGTAATCCGCAATCGCCGTAGCGGTGTTGGTAACGACGATTTCTTTCAGTTTCTTGGGCAGATAATAGGTAACGCCGCCCTGTTCCGCCTTATACCAGTTGTCGTTTTGCGGGTTTACGGTCGTGAACAGTCTGCCGAGCGGGATTTCTGCGGAGTACGCAAGATTTGTAAGGTTATAGCAGCCTTCAAACACATTATCGCCGATTTGTTCCACGTTGTCGGGAAGCGTGATCGCCGTGATCCTGACGCAATTACGGAACGCGCCCGCGCCGATGGCAAGCCCTTTGAAGTTGCCTTCAAACACGACTTCTTCGATATTGCTGTTTGCAAATGCTTCTTCGCCGATGGTCTGAATGTTGCCTTTTATCGTAATCTTTCTGATAAACTTATTGTTTTTGAACGCGCCGTCTTTTATTGCATGGACTGCGTCGTCGAAGTTTATCGTGAATTCGGTTTTATAGGAATCGCCCTTCTTCGCCTTGTTTTCATCGATGCCGACGATGACGCCGTTTTCGATGACGAAGTATTCGATGGGAACCCATTTTGCGGTAAGCGTGATACCGTTTTTAATGAATTCGGGATCGGTAATCGTTTTGTAATCGACGCTTGTGCCGTCCGCGCCGGTGTACTGAACTTCGCCGTACCACCAACCCGCAAAGGTTTTTTCGGTGGGCGCGCCTTCGGGCACTTTGAGTGCCAGCGGTTTGTTGAAGTCGACGTTCACGTTTTCGGGAACGACAACCGTTTCGGGTGCGTCGCCGCGTTCGAACGTAACGGTTACGGGTTTATAGTCCAGAATCGCAACGTACGCGACGTCTTGTTCCTGCACTTTTACTTTAAGTTGATTATTCTCAACTTCGCCTTCCGCAACGTCCACGAGTTGTCCGTCCGCAGTCAGGCGTTTCCAGCATATGAAGGCGTAATAATTGTTGTCCGAAACGCTTGCCGTAACGCTGAATTCGGCGTTGTTGTCAAACGGCTTCGTATAGCCTTCAAGGTCGTAGTCTTCGGTGCTTCCGGTAAGTTTCGTCCAAGCGTCCCAACCCGTGACGATATTGACCGTACCCATATCCGCGTCGGGCATTGCGATCTTTGATTTTGCCTTGTAAATCGCGATATGGAACTCGTACGGCTGCCATTCCGCGGTGAGAGTTACGTCTTCCGTGAACGCCCATTTGCCGACAAGAATTTCGTTTTTGTTGACGTTGTATTTCACGACGTAAGTTTTTGTGCCTTCCGAGTCAAGATAATACCAGCCGATGAAGCGTTTCGTCCCGTCGTTTGAAAGTTTCGGGACGTCGGGGATCGCGTCTTGTCCCAAAACGACGTCGGAATTGTATTTCACGACGAACGTCTTGCCGTAGTTGTCAACGGTGTCCACGAGGGTTACGTTGATGTCTTTCGGGGCAAATACTGCCGTGAAGGTAATCGTCTTATTGATGGCATGCTTGTCGTCGATATTGTACTCAACGCTCTTGTTCGCGCCGAACGGGGCGTATTCTTCGCCGTTCAGAAGCCAGCGTACAAGCGTATAGCCGTCTTTCGGGTTTGCGGTGAACGTCGCTTTCTGGTCGTAAGGCCACGCGTCGTTGCTGCCCGTAACTTCCTGCATCATTGAGTCGTCGTTTGCGTTCACGACGAGTTTGTATGTGACTGCGTTGAATTTTGCGACAAGATCGATATCTTTTGCAAAGTCGAACGCATGGACGCCGTTGCCGTTTTCGTCAACGACTTTGATTTCGTTGCCCAGGTCGTCGGTATAATACCACCCTGCGAACGTTGCAAAAGGTTTTTCAACCGGGCGACTGCTGTCGGTTGTTTCGCCGATTTTGTTGTTTACGAGTTGTTCAATCGCTTTTGCGGTCGCGCCGAAGTTTACGCTGCCGATAAAAAGTTCGGTTTCGTTGGTTTTTGCGAATTTTGCGCCTTTTGCCTTATCCGCTTCTGAGATTTTGAGCGTGATCGAGTATGTATTGGTTGTCCATTTACCGAACACGGTGATGTCTTCGCGGTCAATGACGTTTATGTCGAAGTCCCATTTATATTCGGTTTTCGAGCCTACTTTGATTGGTTTGCCTTCGTCGTAAACGGGCAATCCGTTTTCGTCAAGGCGGTTGTAGATTTCGGTCGCTTCTTCCGAGGTGCGCGCGCCCGATTTATCAGTCAAATAATATTTTCCGTTATACAATACGACTTTTCTGCCGTTTGCGTCTTCGTATGCGAACCTTCTGTTGCCGTTTTCGTCCGCAAGGTAGTACTTATCGCCGACTTTCACAAGAATATTGCCGCTGTCTTCGTCCGCGTCGACAATTTGTCCTTTATCGTTTCTTTTTTCTTCCGAGTAATAATACCAGCCGTCGAAGGTGTGTCCGACGTACGTGGCGATGCTCGGCGCGGTGGCCTTTTGTCCCTTTGCGACGGCGGAAATCGTGATCGCGGACTCGTAATTACCCTGAATTCTTATGACGCTCACGTCGTATTTCGGTTCAAGATATACGTTGATTTTGTAAACAGCGGTGACTTTGCTGTCTTCCGCAACCGCTTTGATATAGTAAACGTTGTCGCCGTTTTTAAGGTTTACGACAAGGTTTGTTGCGTCGTTATTTATGGTCAGACTGCATTCTTCGTCCTTCCATACCGAATACGTGGTTTTCGGGCTTGCCGCTTTTAACTTTCTTAAAACGTCGGTGCCGAAGTCGAAACGCGACTCTTCATGCGCGATTTCGTTATTTGCGCCCGTGACGTATCTCCAAACGCCGTTATCGACTTCCTTTTCGCCTTCTTTGGTTTTGATTTTCACTTTTTCCTGCGTGAAAACGCCGCCTTTAAGGTCGGCTTCCGTGGATTTTCCGTTTTCCGTCCAGTGGGCGTAAATTTTGACGTTTTGGGTGATTTTCGTTGCGAAATCGAACTTTTCGTCACCGTCTTTTTCGACAAACCAGCCGACGAAATCGTATCCCGCGGGACGGTCGTCTTCGGTAATCTCATACGCGCTGACCGTTCTGCCCTGTCGCACCGTGACGTTGGTGAAAGCCACGTCTTCTTCGCCGGATTCGGGATAGTTTTTCATGAAAGACACCCTGAAAGACGGCGTGGTCGGGGCGGGACTCTGATCCGTATCGTCATCGCACGCGACGAGAAGCACGGACGTGCATCCGATAAGCAGTACGAGCGTCAAAACTAAAAGCAACCTCGAAAGTTTTTTCATAAAATTTTCCTTCTTTTTGCCGATAATACTTTATTTGA
>OHSM01000476.1_pt1 | contig 14121 bp, 11 predicted proteins | sample 1578671 | NCBI WGS metagenome assembly OHSM01 (sample SAMEA3879591, study PRJEB24766) | human gut metagenome | biome: human-associated habitat; feature: feces | place: USA | collected 1985/1987 | reverse complement strand
TCCAAAGGTACATACTTTTTAGTTATCCTAAACACAGGGTTTTCCCCCTGACCCTTGAAGACCTTACAGGAGCGGACTCCTGACGGTCTTCAAAGGAAAAAGCCCGGCGCGTTGCGCCGAGCTTCATGACGTTTGCGGAGAGAAGGAGATTCGAACTCCTGATACCCTTTAGGGGTATACACGCTTTCCAGGCGTGCCTCTTAAGCCACTCGAGCATCTCTCCAATAACACCCTGTCGGCGCACGAAACGCGGAAACAGGATTGCAAATATACTAATTATCTGTAAAACTACAATGTTTCGCGTTTCAGTTTTTCCACATATATGTCGATATGCCTGAGAGCCCTCGGAATATCTATGCTCTGTGGACACTTGGGCCGGCATTGGCCGCAGCCTATACAATGATCCGCCTGGCGGACGGTCTCCACGGCCCTGTCGTAGCTGACAAGATAACGCCTCTTCAGCCTCTGGAAATGATCCTGTTCGCAACTCTGGGCGATTTCACCGGAATTCACATGGTCATTGTAATGCCTGAAAATCGTCGGGATGTCGATGCCGTAAGGACAAGGCATGCAATAGCTGCAGGCGGTACATGGCACGGTAGGGTAGTCCTCCATGAGGTTCGCCATCTCCATCAGGAACGCTTTCTCCTCGTCATTCAACGGTTTGAAATGCGAAAACGTCTCCACATTCTCGATCAGCGGGTCCATGGACGACATGCCGCTCAGCACCGTGAGAATATTCGGATACGAACCACAGAACCTGAACGCCCAAGACGCGATGGACATCTGCGGCTCACGCTCTTTCATTTTCTCCGCGATGGCATCAGGCAGTTTCGCCAAGCGCCCTCCGAGAAGCGGCTCCATGATGGTAGCAGGAATATTGCGCTTCGCCAACTCCTCATACAGATAATCCGCATTGACATTCTCCGGAACCTTCGCATGCTCCCAATCGACATAATTCATCTCGATCTGCACGAAATCCCAATGATATTTCTCATGGAGCTCCATGAATTGGTCGAAAACCTCCTTCCTGCCATGGAAAGAAAAGCCGAGATTGCGGATACGCCCTGCCTCACGCTCCTCCAGAAGAAAATCAAGCAGGCCGTTGTTTATATACCTCTCCTCGAAACCCTCGAAACCGGAAGTCCCGATGGCATGAAGCAGATAATAATCGAAATAATCTGTACGCAATGCCTTTTGCGAATCACGATACATCTTCAGGCCGGCCTCGCGTGAAAAATTATTGAAATTCGACAACTTGGTCGCAATGTAGTATGACTCACGAGGATAGCGGCTCAATGCGATACCGGCAGCCTCCTCCGACTGGCCCTGTAGATAAGCCGGCGACGTATCATAATAATTGACGCCGTTCCGGTAAGCATAATCCACCATCTCATTGACAGCCTCCTGGTCGATATGGTCCTTGCCGTCCTCGCCCTTCTTCATCGGCCACCTCATGCACCCGTAACCCAGCAACGACACCTTTTCCCCGTTTTGCGGACTCGTGCGCATCTGCATCTCAGCATCCCCGGAAACCTCGGTCCGCTTGTCAGACGAAAACGAACATCCTGTAAATGAAGTCGTTCCGACAGCCAATGCACCTGCGCCGGCTGTCTTGAGAAAATCTCTCCTGTCCATAAATCCGCTCATAGCTAGTCTCTCCTATGTACTTTAAGCCCGTTGACCCGGATTGCGCTCAAAGGCCTTGACGGACAGAGGAATTCGCACGCGCCGCAACCGATGCACCTGCTCTCGTCCACCGTCGGGATTCTCAATGAATCTTTATCCGAAGGATCCTTTCTGACCATCAGGATAGCCCCTGACGGACAATGCCTTGAACAGTTTCCGCATGAAACGCCATCTCTGTTCACCACGCACAAATCCAGGTTCACCTTCGCCACGCCGATATGCATTGTGGTCTTCTCCTCGATGCTGTAATTCCTGATCGGTCCGGAAGGGCAGACCTGTGCGCAACGGTTGCACTCCACACGGCACCATCCGCGCTCATAAGACATCTCCGGCTGCATCAGATGCTCCAGCGACGTCGACGGACGCAGTACTCCGTTAGGACACTGTGACACACAAAGTTGGCACGCGGTGCAATGCTGGTAGAAATCCTTGACGCTCAATGCCCCGAAAGGAACCAGCGGAGTCTCACGCTCAGGCGCATTCTTGCCGAGGACCGTAGCCAGACCGCCGTCCACCTTCTTGTCCTGCGCCTTCAGGGTCAATGATCCCAGGACCAATGCTGATGTGCCGATGAATGCGCGCCTGCCGCTGTCTTTTGCCGGAACGGACTTTTTGACTTCCTGAGCCTCAGTCTGTTTCGCTTTCCAGAAAGGCATGTATCTTATAGCTCCGTGCTTACAGGTGTCTATGCAGTCGAAGCAATCCACGCACCTGCTGTAATCTATCTTGTGGTTATCCACATCAATGCACGCCGCCTTGCAATTCTTCTCGCAGAGGTGACAATTGCCGCACTTGGAAGTGTCGAAGAACGGACGGAAAATCGCAAACCTGGAGAAGAAGCTCAGGACCGTTCCCGCAGGGCAGATGGTGTTGCAATACGTCCTGCCGTTGCGGACGGCCAGAAAGACCAGCACCGCGAAAGTGACAGAAGCGATGATGAATGTAGGCAAACTCCTGATCCACACCTCTTTATGCTCGAATGCAAACCCGCCGGCCTTCTCGGCAATCCATGCGCAAAGATTGTTGCCCCAAAGCCATACGGGCGCGAAAAAATTCTGGGCAATGCGGCCGAACGAGCTGTATGGAGCAATGAGTGCCGTAACCGCGCTGAACCCGGCTATGAGAAGAATGATGAAAATCACCAGCACGCCATATCTCAGCCATTTTTTCTCGGGCGACCAGCTGTAGGACTTCTTATGTGTCTTTCTCCAGACCTTGAATGACCGCGCGGCGATATCCTGGAAGATTCCGAGCGGGCAAATGATTGAGCAGTAAAGTCTTCCGAAGACCAATGTCAGGAGGACCAATGCCAGGACGACGCCTGCATTCACTGCCAGGACAGCAGGTAGGAACTGGATTTTCGCCAGCCATCCGAACCATTTGGCTGCCAGGCCCGTAAAGTCCAGAAACAGAAGAGTACAGAGGATAAACACGGCTCCTGCTGCAATTGTGCGAATCTTTTTCAGCATAAACTGTTGCTAATTCATTATTATCAGGACCGGTGCGGGATGGCTCAATTCGAGCTTGACCTCATCCTTGTCCGCGACGTTCAATGTTGCCTTCCACCAGTTGTCAAAAACCACGCCCGAAGTCTGCCATTTCAGACCTTCCGACTTGATGGTGAGAGTGTTGTCCGGCGAAAATATGGAAATCTCCCTGCCGTTCCCCACGAAAAACGAAGTGCTGGAACAGATGGCGAAAGATGTGGTCCAATCTGAAATCATGTCCACGTCCAGTTCGTGCGGAATCTCCACGCCTGCCAGCAACTCCCTCTCTTTCAGGCCGTTGAGTTCCTTGGCGTATTCCATCAGATAAGCCAGGTTCCCGATGGTGTGGTCCTCCCTTTTTCCGCCCGCACCCAAGATATGAATGGTATCTATATCATGGTAATTCATCAGCGCGTAGCGGAAAGCCTTGTTCAGGTCATTGTGATCCTGCTCCTCCACCTTGACGATGATGTCGGCATATTTACCGCCCATGGATTTCGGCAGCGAATCCAGATCCCCGATTATGGCATCCGGCAGCCTCTCCTCTCCGAAAATCTTCACGTTGTTCCGCATGAATGCAGTCGCTGCCCCATCGCAGCAGATGACGTAATCAGCTGTGCGAATGAGATATAGAGGATATTCCTTCTTGGGGAAATCTCCGTTGCAGATGATTACCGCGCTTGCCATATCTTATTTTTTACGAATTATGCCCAAACCATGTCTTACCGGAATGATGACGGTCTCCACCCTCGGGTCGTTCGCCGCCAATTCATTGAATCTCACGATTCCCGCGGTCTGCTTGTCCTCCGGCACATGCTCCGCGAACACCTTCCCGTCCCAAAGGACGTCGTCGGCGAGAATAAATCCTCCGCTTCGCGTCAATGCTAGCGCAATTTCGTAGTAATCAGCGTATTCTCTCTTGTTTGCGTCAATGAATACCAGGTCGTAGACTGTCTTCCCGTCCTGCTCCCGCAGATATTCCTTGGCGTCCCCTATGTGGAGCGAAATCTTGTCCTCCACGCCGGCGCGTGTGAATCCTTCCATTATCAGGTCTTCCATCTCGTCATTGATTTCAAGCGTGTCAATGTGTCCGTTTTCCGGCAGTCCGAGTGCCATGCAGATGGCGGAATAACCTGTGAATGTTCCGATTTCCAGCACATTACGGGGCGACAGCATCTTCACCAGCATATATAGAAATGCGCCTTGGGTGCGTCCGGACAGCATCCTAGGGTAATTGGTCCTGATATTGGTCTGCCTCTCCAGCCAATCCAGAGCGTCATTCCTGAAAGAGCTATGAATGTCTATGTATTTTTCCAATGGACTTTCCATCTCACTACTAATTTTTGTCGTTTCGTGCCTCGCGTGCGGGTTTCCGTTGTTTCAGTCTGTTACTGACTAAGGCCATTGTTGGCCATCGCGCATTTATGTACGTTACCCCCTCTCTAAATCCCTCCCCTCGGGGGAGGGACTTGCCCACGCCCTATCGGGCTCTAAGTTACTTTCAATGTTGCCTGGGTAGAGGGCTTCATTGTGAGTTTGCGTGGAGCGTAATATCTTGAATATTAGTCGTTTGATTAATTTCAGAGTTGACAAAACCCTGACTCTGAAATCAGCTATATTGTTGACTGGCAGGTGCTTATGCTCCACGCTGACAGACCTGCTTCCACTTCCTCGCGTGCGGGGGCTCCTTTGTCTCTATTACAACATTATCAGCGAGCTGGTGCGGCCCGGGGCGAAAATCCGGCAGGCCATGTCGCGGATTTCGGCGGCTGTGACCGCCTCCACCTGCCTTCTGGTCTCCTCCGAAGAAGAAACCATGCCGTAAGCCAGGAGACTTTTACCCATGCCGAGACATTGGGCCTCCCCGTTGTCCGAACTGATGGCGAGCTGGCCCAGAAGCTGTTTCTTGGCCGCATTGAGCTTTCTGTCAGACAGTTCCGACTCCTGCAGCTTCGCCAGTTCCCTGTTTATGGCAGCCATGCATTTCTCCAGATTCTCCCTCTCGCATCCGAGCGATATGGCCAGAATTCCGGTATCCGAATACTGCGTATATGAAGTCTCCACGCCGTACACCCAGCCATGTTTTTCACGCAACACGCTGTTCAATATCGAATTCATTGCCGGCCCGCCCAATATGTTGCTCATCAATACGGTAGCGGTTCTTTCCTTCTCCTCGTAAAGCGACGGGGCGAAACCACCGATCACCGCATTGGCCTCATGATTCCTCTTGTTCAGCACGTCGCTGAAGACATTGTCCAGAACCACGGGCTTCAGCCTGGCCTGTCCGCCGGTGGCGTCAGCATTGTCCCCGAAGAACTTGCTGAACATTTTTCGCGCGTCAGCCTCCATCTTTTTCTCGTCGATGTCGGCGACGATGGTGAATGCCATTGACTGCGGTACGAACTTGTCTTTCATGAACTTGCGCAACTCTTCCGCGGTGATGGCCTTGACCGATTTCACCGTCCCGAGTATAGGCATTGAAAGCGGATGCCCCATGAAAAGCTTCTCCTCGAAGCGGTCGTAGATGTCGTCTGCCGGGCTGTCCTTGTACGACTTGATTTCGTCTATCACGACGCCCCTTTCTGTATCGACTTCATTGTCCGGAAACATGGCCGAAGTTGCGATTTCCAGCAGCAATGACTCTGCTTTCGGCAAATCTTCTTTCAGTACCGTTGCATGGAGCACGATTTCCTCTTTGGTCGTGTAGGCATTCAGTTCTCCGCCCAACTTGTCGAGGTAACCGTTTATCACTGAGGAACTTTTGTTTGCCGTGCCCTTGAAAAGCGTATGCTCCGTAAAGTGAGCGATGCCGCTATGGAACCCTGCCTCGGACCTTGTTCCGCAACTGATGCCCAACGCGCAATAAGCTACGGCGGATCCGCCTCTCTTCACTGCATATCTGATTCCGCACCCTGCTTTCCCTGTAATCATAATATGCTGTTTATCTGGTTTTTGCGATCTTTTTAAGATCTCCCTTGAGAAAGCCGGCATTCTCCGTGCCGGTGACAGTATGTTTCTTGTAATAGAACAGCTCGTGCGTTCTCGCGTCAATGAGAATCTTCCAGCATACGGCGCCCTTGTGCGGCTCCGTCGGGGTAATCACGTAGCTGACCAATGTCCTGCTGTCGCCTGCCAGAAACAGGCTGTCCGCCACGTCTCCGCTTTCTATGTCAATGCCTTTCTGTGCGATCTTTTCACGGAATGCGGAATCCGCTGCCGGTGCGATGTCCTCTTCAGCGATGACTGCCTTGCGTCGCGCCGATTTGCTGAGAGGGGTCACGTATGAACCGATGCCGGAAAAGTTGCCCTGCAAGGATTTGGCAATGTAGCCCTGCATGATGTCCACCAGTCCCGGAAGCATCGCGGCCTCACGTCCGGAAGGAAAATCGGCAGCGCAGACAGGCATGCTCACGACCTCCACCATGTCATTGACAGTCTTGGCATTGGCCTTGCCTTTCACGATGGTGAGCATCATTATGCCCGGCTGCTCCTCCTTTTTGTATTTCACCTTCACCGGAAGCATGAAATAGTATTCCTCATTGTTTTTCAATGAGTTGAATTCGTCTACCGAACAGAATTCGAAAGGGGAGAGGCTCCAGGTGTTGTTCAGCGCCTCCTGCAATATCGGGTCAATGAAATTGGTGCCCGGCAGGACGACTTTCATTGTCCTCGTGGCGAAGTCGCTGAGCTTTTCTTTTCTGGTCGTTATCTGGGCCTGTGAAAAAGCATTGACACTCATCATCAATGCCGTCAGGAATATTGCTATTTTCTTCATCATAACACGTCTCGTTTAAGTTGCGCACGCATTGTCCGGCCTAATTGGCGTCACATGCTGCGTGATAGGAAACAAAGTTACAAAATTTATGTTTATCTTTGTAGAGAATGTCCTAATATAAACAGCTTTCAAGCTATGCCGGAAAATTCGCAATACATAGTCTCCGCGAGAAAATATCGCCCGGATTCTTTCGAGGATCTCATCGGGCAGGATAACATTGTCAAAACACTGAAGAACTCCATTGTCAGGGGAAAATTGGCGCATGCCTATCTCTTCTGCGGCCCGCGAGGCGTGGGCAAGACGAGTGCCGCCCGCATCTTCGCCAAGACCATCAACTGTTCTTCGCCGACGGCGGATATGGAGCCTTGCGGCCAATGCGAGTCCTGCGTTTCTTTCCAGGAAGGCCGTTCGTATTGCATCCATGAGCTCGATGCCGCGTCCAACAATGGTGTCGAGGACATCAAGACGCTGATGGATCAGGTGCAGATTCCGCCGCAGGTGGGAAAATACAGCGTGTACATCATCGACGAGGTCCACATGCTGACCCAGTCTGCGTTCAATGCTTTCCTGAAAACGCTGGAGGAACCGCCTGCACATGCGATTTTCATCCTGGCGACCACCGAGAAGCACAAGATTCTGCCGACGATCCTGTCCAGGTGCCAGACCTACGATTTCAACCGTATCAGCATTCCGGACATAGTGAGGAATCTGCGCGACATCGCGACCAAGGAGAATATCAATATTGATGACGAGTCGCTCCACATCATCGCCCGCAAGGCTGACGGGGCAATGCGTGACGCGCTCACGATTTTCGACCAGACGGTGGCGTTTTGCGGTACCGATGTGAAGTATGAGGACGTCATCAGAAATCTCAATGTCCTGGACTACGAGCATTGCTTCCACCTTACTGATGCAATGCTTGCAAATGATTATGGTTCAGCGCTTCTGGAGTTCGACAATGTGTTGTCCAAGGGGTTCAATGCCCTGTATTTCGTGGCTTCGCTCAGCACTCATTTCAGGAATCTGATGGTGGCGAAGAACGGAGCTCTGGACGCGTTGCTGGAATTCCCGGATTCATTGAAACTGAAATATAAGGAGCAGGCGGACCGCTGTCCGATCCAGTTCCTGTACGATGCGCTTTCCGTGACCTCCCAGTGCGAGTCCGGTTACAAGGAGAGCATAAATCCGCGTCTGCATATCGAGTTCGCGTTGATGAAACTTTGCTTCCTTACTGGAGGACCTGTTTCATTGCGTCCGGCGGCTCCTGTTACGGCTCCTCAGGCCGCACCTCAATCTGCGCCGAGGACAGCACCTCAGCCGGCGCCTAGACCGCAGCCCCAGCCAGAACCGGCCCAGCCTGATACTGCTCCAGCCAAGCCTGTCAATGTTGCAGAAACGCCTGTAGCACAGCCTGTTGCTGAAACGGCTGCCGCTCCGGAGACACCGGCGTCACCGGAAACTCCGGCTGAACCTGCTGCTCCGGCACGTCGGAAAAGGACTTCCAAGTCGGCAGCACTTTCACTGGATGCTATAAAGGAGGAATCCAAGGCGGCCTCATCGGAAGTTGCGAACAATAATCTTTCTGACAGGATACCTGAAAATGCAGAAATTACCGGACATTGGCAGAAATTGCCTGAACAATACCGTTCCCGTCCGCGCCTTTATTCGACATTGGCCACTACCAAGTTGAATGTCAAGGAAATGGATGGCTACAAGCTGCTGGAATTCTATGTCATGAACCTGGCGCAGAAGACTTGGGTAGAGCAGGAATTGCTCCGCGAACTGGAGGACAAGCTTCAGAAGTCATTGGGTACCAAGCGGGTAAGATTGGCTGTGGAGGTCATTCCGGAAGAAAAAGTCGAAAAGAAAATATATATGCCTGAGGATAAGGCGAAAGCCATGATGGCAGGTAATGAAGAAATCAGGAATCTGGTGAAAGACCTGGATTTGGATGTGAAATAATAAAACGAAGGGAAAATGAAACTCCGTTGCGAAAATCTTGTTAAGAAATATGGTGTAAGGACTGTCGTCAAGGGCGTGTCCATGGAAGTTGAGCAGGGCGAAATCGTCGGATTCCTCGGTCCTAATGGAGCAGGTAAGACTACGAGTTTCTATATGATTACAGGTCAGGTAGTTCCGAACGGCGGAAGAATCTACCTGGATGATGAGGACATCACGGATCTTCCTATGTACAAGAGGTCTCTCAAGGGAGTGGGCTATCTTCCGCAGGAGGCTTCCGTGTTCAGGAAGATGTCTGTCGAGGACAATATCATGTCAGTCATGGAACTTTCCGACATGACCAAGGAGGAACGCCGTGACCGTCTGGAGTCGCTTATCGACGAATTCAACCTTTCCAAGGTGCGCAAGAGTCTGGGAATCCAGCTGTCAGGAGGTGAGCGCCGCCGTTGTGAAATCGCCAGGGCGCTTTCCATTGACCCTAAATTCATTCTTCTGGATGAGCCTTTCGCGGGCGTGGACCCGATTGCTGTGGAGGATATCCAGTATATCATTGCGAAGCTGAAATATAAGAACATCGGTGTGATTATCACGGACCACAATGTGGGGGAGACCATGGCGATCATTGACCGTGCCTATCTTCTTTATGAGGGCACGATTCTCCAGTCCGGCACGCCGGAGAAACTCGCGAATGACGAGGATGTCCGCACAAAGTACCTCAGTTCCGGATTTATCCTGAAGCGTTCACCGGCCGTAGAAAAGGCCCGCCGCGAACATGCCGAGATCATGGCTGCCCGCGCTGCCGCTGCCGAGAAACTCTAGCGTACGATTTCCACTTTGTCCCCGCAGTCGTATATTGCATCCTTGTCCATGTACGTCACGGTGGACGGAATATGCACCTTCCTGAGATTCAAGCACTTCTCCACGGCATAGGCTTCGATTCTCTCTGTCCCTTCCGCGAAAACTATCTCCTCCACGTTTTCCAGGCGGCAGATGAAATTCTTTTCTATTACCTTGACCGGCTTGAGTTCCAGTCTGGTTATCGCGGGCGGGATAAAGTGCGGCGCATCGTTACCTGTATTGTATAACACATTCTTGTATGCAGTCAGGAACTTGTTGGCGGGATCGACATTGATTTCGCGGAGGGTACTGAAGTTGCTGCTCAAATAAACCGTGTTCTCTCCGACACTCTCCACATTGCTGCCCAGATACAGCTTGTCATATGATCCGTTGACCTTTTTGACAGGGCAGAAAGACGTGATTCTGAAGCCGTTGATGCTGAACGGCACCAGCACATAATCGAGTCCGGAGTCCTTCACCTCTGCAACATTGAGCCTGCCATCCTCGAAATTATACGCGAACTTCCCGTCCTCGAAGAGATTGAAATCTGCCCTGACAGGCTGGAGCACATCGCGATATTTCCCGGTATCATCCATTTTGTAGTCAATGCCGTTTGTCGGGTCGCTGACGTGCCACTCTTTGTCCACATATGCGTAGTTCCAGGCATGGCCGCCGACCCCGACGAGCCAACCGTTCACGCACATTGCCGGAATATCCTGGCTCTGGCACATTATCTTGAACAAATTAGCATAACCCTGACAGACGCAGACCTTATGGATGAACACGTCATAAGGGTCGAGATAAATGGTCTCATTTCCGCTGCCGTATCTGACATTCTTCACGATCCAATTGAAAATATTGTCGTATGTCTGAATCTTGCTGCCCGCTTTCAAGTTGTTGTCAATGAATTGCTTGATCTCGGCAAACTGCTTCTCCGTAATCTTCGTTTCTCCAGGAGCCAATGTCTTTGCAGGGTCCACTGCCGTCAACAATTCGCGCAGCGCGAGTGCCCCGTCTGCCGGCAGCCGCTCAGCCCCGTCATCCTCCGGAAAGTCAATGCCGGCCTGCGGCTCCTTGTCCGGAATCCGTTTACTGCCGTCCTCTTTTCCGCATGACGCGAATCCCAGGACTGCTATCAATGTTATAATTAGTACCTTATTCTTCATATGTCTTTCGTTTGCAGCGGCAAATGTAATATTATTTCATTGTCATTGATGCGAATAATTCCTATTTTAGCGAGAAATCGCTAGGAAAATGAAAAAGATATTAGCAGCATTGACATTGACCTTTATCGCGACGGCGGCATTGGCGCAGACGGGGACTTGGAACGGCAAATTGGACGTCTCGGGCACGACGCTTTCGCTCGTTTTTCACATTGGCGACAGCACCGCCACTCTCGATGTGCCAGACCAGGGCGCAAAGCAGATTCCGGTATCGGTAAAACGCTCCGCATTTGGTTCCATTGAGTTGGAAGTGCCGTCCATAAATGCTTCATACAAAGGACTTTGGACAGGTAAACTCATCACCGGGACGTTTACTCAGAATGGAATGTCATTTACTTTGCCGTTGGTCCCGGGAGCCCCAGTTCTAAGGCGACCGCAAACCCCTGTAGGCCCCTTTGCTTATGTCAATGCCGATGTTTCATTTTCCAATGGTGATGCTGTTCTGAAAGGGACATTGACAATGCCGGAGAACTGTTCCCGCCAGACTCCTGTGCTCCTCATGGTTACCGGAAGCGGGCTGCAGAATCGCGACGAGGAAATGTTTGGTCATAAGCCGTTTGCAGTGATTGCCGATGCGTTTGCCAAGGCCGGCATTGCGACATTGAGATATGATGACAGGGGATTCGGTGAGTCTACAGGAGATGTCGTTTCGTGTACCACGGAGGACTTGAAGAATGATGCTCTTGCCGGAGTCGGTCTTCTGCGCGAGAAGTTTGACCATGTCGGAGTGCTCGGACACAGTGAAGGCGGAAGCATTGCGCTGATGTTGGCTGCGGAAGGCAAGGCTGATTTCGTGATTAGCCTGGCAGGCATGGTGGCCTCCGGTTCCGAAACGCTTCTGGACCAGAACCGTCGAGCGCTCCAGATGACCGGGATGCCTGAATCCGAAACCAACAACTATTGCAGATTTCTTGCTGACGCCTACGCGGCTGTTGTCAATGATATGCCGTTGCCGTCTCCTGACAACTACTGTCTCCCTGCCGGGCTCAAGCAGAATGCATTCATGCTAAGTGCTTCATTGAAAACTCCTTACATGAAATATTTCTTGGGAATGAATGTGTCGGATATCTTAGGCTCGGTCAAATGTCCGGTAATGGCTCTCAATGGCACCAAGGATACCCAGGTAGACTGCGATCGCAACCTGTCACTTCTTCGCCAAGGCCTTTCCGGAGGCTATACTTTTGCTGATGAATCTTCGGTCAATGTTGTCAAGGCCGAAATCGGGCTGAACCATCTGTTCCAGCACTGCCGGACCGGTGAAGTGTCAGAGTACAAAGAAATCGAAGAAACCTTCTCCCCGGATGTTCTCACCGAAATGATAACCTGGCTACATCTCCGCTTATCGCAAAACAGTTTCTAAGTAATCTTTAAATAATAATTTGGTAAAAATTCTGAAAGCGGGACATAGCTGTCTGATGGAATTCTGCTCGCGAGGGCTACCTGGCGGGACGCGGCCACGGCTGGATTTGTAACCTATTGATAATCAGATGCTATTTTAATAGTAGCGTGGAAATGCGGCCTATTTTTGGCTACGTTTCCACGCTCTATTTTGTAACTAGTTGAATATCAATGTCTCCCGAAACGGAGTGTGGCCGCGTCCCGCCAGCTGCGTGGATGACCATCCTTCGGGGCTCTGTGCGATTCCTGCTTTTGTTCCGAATCCACGTCCTCAAAAGAGTAGCAGGGCAAAAATGGAGGAGCGTTTTACCCGATATTTACGTAGTCGCGGATGTCCTGCGGGGATACCGGGTTGCTGCCCAGGATCAGCAGGCGCTCGACTACGTTGCGCAATTCGCGGATGTTTCCCGTCCAGCTTTTTTCCTGGAGCATCTTGATGGCTTCCGGAGAAAAATCCTTCTTAGGCATACCGGATTCTGTGCTCACCTGGTCGTTGAAGTACTTGACCAGCAGCGGAATATCGTCACGTCTTTCGTCCAGTGACGGCACGTGGAGGACGATTACACTCAATCTGTGATAAAGGTCCTCCCTGAATGCGCCCTTCTCGATTTCCGCTTTCAAATCCTTGTTCGTGGCAGCCAGAACCCTGACATCCACGATGATATCCTTGTCGCTGCCGACACGCGAAAGTTTCTTTTCCTGCAATACGCGCAGCACTTTCGCCTGGGCCGCGAGGCTCATGTCGCCTATTTCATCTAGGAACAATGTACCGCCGTCGGCCTGTTCGAATTTTCCTTTATGCTGTTTGATTGCAGATGTGAAGGCGCCCTTTTCATGTCCGAAAAGCTCACTTTCGATGAGTTCTGACGGGATGGCCGCGCAGTTGACCTCGATGTAAGGCATGGCGCTGCGGTTGCTCTGCTGGTGCAGACTCCTGGCTACCAGCTCCTTACCGGAACCATTAGGTCCTGTAATCAATACACGGGCATCAGTCGGCGCCACTTTCTCTATCATCTCCTTCAGATGCTTTATCGGTGCGGATTCGCCTATCATCTGCTGTCCGAACACTTTCTTCTTCAGATTGGTGTTTTCGGTTATGATCTGCGTGCGCTCCGTCGCGTTTTTGATGGTGATCAGTATCCGGTTGAGGTCCAGCGGCTTCTGGATGAAATCGAAGGCGCCTTTCTTTATGCATTCTACGGCCGTTTCAATGTCGCCGTGACCGGAAATCATGATGATGGCAGAGTCAATGCCGTCCTTGCGGAGCTTTTCCAGCACCTCCGTACCCTCCATGTTGGGCATCTTGATGTCGCAGAAAATCACGTCATAACGTTCCTTCTCCGCCATCTCGATGGCCGTAGGACCATCTTCAGCCACTTCCACATTGTATCCTTCATCTGACAGGATCTCGCTCAATGAGTTCCTGATAGCTCTTTCGTCATCAACAATCAATATTTTCATCTCACTACTAATTATATTCTTGTGCCTCGCGTGTGGGATACCATTGTTTCAGTCTGTTGCAGACCAAGACCATTGTAGGCCCACGCGCTTTTATATTCGTTACCCCCTCCCTAAATCCCTCCCCTCAGGGGAGGGACTTGAAATCCAACTACTAAATTTCGTTTCGTGCCTCGCGTGCGGGATACCATTGTTTCAGTCTGTTGCTGACCAAGACTATTGTAGGCCCACGCGCTTTTACATTCGTTACCCCCTCCCTAAATCCCTCCCCTCGGGGGAGGGACTTGCCCACGCC
>OHSM01000467.1_pt1 | contig 14181 bp, 9 predicted proteins | sample 1578671 | NCBI WGS metagenome assembly OHSM01 (sample SAMEA3879591, study PRJEB24766) | human gut metagenome | biome: human-associated habitat; feature: feces | place: USA | collected 1985/1987 | reverse complement strand
GATGAATAATATATTCTTTGCTTTGAATCATCTATTTTACGTTTAGTGCTAAATTTAATATCCTGTCAAAGTTAATCAAATAATCATTAGCATAGACTGTAACAATCTTGTCAGGCACAATGCCTTTTGCGTGGTGCGGCTTCCCGTCCATGCAACGCATTCGCATGCCCGTCATTGTGAATGGAAACAATGGAAGATTGAATAGTGTCATATCACCAGTTGTTCCTGCTGTTGTTTGACCAATGATTTCTCCCAGACCATACTGACGGACTATCATTAAAATTGTCTCTCCCCAACTTACAGTACTGGCATCACATAAAAAAGTGACAGGCAAGTCAATGTGAGGTGATTTTGCTGTAAGAGTCTCATCTCCGGTGCGCCACGTTATATTTTTCTAGAAAGGAAAACAATTAATCGGGACTTCAGTCGAGGGAGCCTTGACATCAGAAACAATTAGATGTGCAAGTACATCTTCAAATTGAAGCGAAGGCAGGCCGCGCAAGTCAAAACAAAGTCCTTTGACATCCGGAGCCAACTCTGATAAAACTCTTTTTTCATTTACATCGGACGATGCAGCATCAATATAGAGAATGCCGTTATCATATTTTTGAACTGATGGCTTTGTTTGTTGCGAAAACGAAGGTTCTTCTGGAAGCCTTGCATAGAGAGTATCCAATCGAGTATCTCCAGAAAGGCCACTACTTTCAACGATAAACGGTGTGTTGTATTCTGAAGCACAGAAAAGTTTCCCCGCGGCAATCTGGTCGCGATGCGCATCTGTTGCGGCATTGGTAATCATCCTGCAATTATGCATATGTGCAGAAGCTGGCTGAGAATTAATGCTGTTGCACACACGCCAAGGTTCATCCACGTCATTTCTTTTCCGTATAAGCAATGTGTCGTTCACTAGTTTAGTTTCAACAGCTGCATAAAATTCTGGCAGATATGTCGATTGCATTCCGGAAATAACCATATTGTTACGCACAAAAAGATGTCCGTCCTTTATCGGATTAAAAAATCGGCAAATACAATTATACCATTCAAGAACCGGTTCAAAAGAATTAACGGTCTTTATCTGGACAGCCTCTTGCATATAGTTCTTCAGATGACAATCCCAATCAAGCTCATCCTCTTCATAATAAGGGTAGAAATGACGAATAATATTCCACCGTACAGTCAGGTCGGCAACCCTGACAACTTTATCTGACAGCAACCCGAAAATTACGCTGCGTCTTTTCGGCAAAGATTTATCCTCACTTTTATGACCATCCCAATATTTCCTGGCATCTTTAAGTAAACGCTCGGTTGCCTTGCTGTCAAACATTTCCTTCTGCAAAGAATGCTGGATATTCAGATATTTATCTTCGGACACCTCGTAGCTGTAATATTGCCCGTCAACAGGTACGATGGCAGAATTTGAAGAGTCATTGGAAACAGAAAGTTTCTTGTAATATGGTATATATTTGGCAAGTTCAGGTGAAAGCACTTTTGCAAGAAAAGGAATGTCTAATTCTCCGGAACCGCTGTAATAATAATAGTTGAAAGGACTGTTATTGTAGAAGGCAGCGCCTTCTTTACTGGTATCCGGAACAACCGAGAAAAACAATGAGGGGGCAAGAGGTTTGAATACCGCCTCCAGCGATTGTGTCTCGGCTCTATTTGCGAGCAGCGCGCAGACTTTCGTCCAATCGCTCTCGGACCATTTCTGAGTATATGGATTCGGAGAAAAATACCGGACGATACCGTACACGCGAGCGAATTCGACATAATGGGATACATCCGCAGCCATCACATTGCTAATGGATGCATATATGCAAATAGACAGCAAGATTAGATTCTTTTTCATTACATATTGTTTCACTACTGTCCGGAGAAAATTTCTCCGGACAGTAGTGTTTAAAGATACTTGTTTTCTACTTGTTAACATTCTATTTATGTGTCTGTAATAGCAAAATTCAATAAAATTCTATATAGTAATGAATATCTATCACTATAGGCATATCATGGTGGCTAATACACCAGGTAAGTTAAATATAATATGTGCTACAACACATGCAAAAAAACCAATGTTCACTCGTATATATGTTATTACGCATCCACCAAGAAACGGCCATACGGATAAACATAAGGCGTACGGAAATAACTCTATACTTAACTCTGTAAAGGCTGTCAAATGTAACAAGCCGAATAAAAGTGCATTTATCCAAATAAACATCACAAAATATTTAGAGATGAATATTTCCCACATGTCGCTACCAGTAAAACGATATAATGATATTGCTGTTAATACTCCAAATCCTAATAATAGAAATATGAGAAGAAAATCTTTCTGTATAAAATACCAAACTATGATGGCTGGTAGGAGACCTACCCATAGGAAGAAAATTTTCCGTTTGGAAGAAAGCCCTAATCGAAATATCAATTCTTCACATAGGGGAGCCGTGACAAGAACTGATAGCAGAAAATGCAAGTTGTCATTACTCTTTTTTAGGTATGTAGGATCTCCCCCAAAATTTGTCATTGTCTCAGGATCTAATCCTATGCAATTGTATATGAACACGCATAAAGCTAGTAGCATACTAAAAATAATTATACTACAAAGATAAAACAATGAAGCATATCCGATTATCCATAATTTTGAATGATAAAGATAATCCTCTGTTCTATTAAGAATGAATTTTGGGGGTTTCATTTTTTTGAGGTTAATATAATATATTTCTTATATAACTACAACTTTAAGAGAGATAAAGGTTCTGCATCATGGCAGAAGAGCAGAAAGCCTCTTCAAATACGGACTAACGTACGATTTATGTATGGATAACTCAAGATGGGCAAGATCGTTAGTAACATATTGCTGTTCATAATCCTTATACATAGTGTATCTTGTGTGAACAATCAGCCGGAGGTATCTTCTACACTTCCGGCAAATGTATTTATTACAGATAATTCGCATATTGCCATATCTGTCCTGATAGATTCTTTAAATTTTAATTTTTTGTTTGATACCGGGGGCAGTGGCAAATTGATTGTCTCGGATACTGTTGCATCATTATTGGGGATAACAGATTTATTGAGTATCAATTCAAAAATGGGATACGGATTTTCTCCGACACCCCCATTGAAAGTAAAAGAGGTGACAAAATCACCTCTTGATGTGACTATTGGAGGTATGCTCTTAAGCTATGAAGAAATCATCATTGACAATTCGACAGCTGCCTTGAATGCTGACGGTATAATATCAATTCCTAAAGGAGATTGTCACATATGGCATTTAGATTTCGACAGGATGAGATTGGAACTTTCTGATTCGTTATCAGTGTCACAGACTGCAGAATATGAAGATGGTACTTTCGATTTGTATGAGCATAGAGGAAATTATTTCGTGAAAGATATTCCGTTGGTGTTTGACTCCGGACATTCTGGAAATACATATCATTACATCGATGACTATATGATTGACACTGGAAGTCCATACGAGATTGTATTGATGGGAAAAGGCGGACACAAAGGGAACTATGAACAGCTGATTGCCTACCTCGCTGACAATTCACTCAATTTTGAATATCTAATGCGCACAGGAAGTGAGGTGATCCATAATAAAATGTACTATATCGCCGAAAGCGGAATGGCCTGTGATACTGTGCAGATAATAAACCAAAATAAGTCACAATCTGGCTTTTCCATGAATATTTTGGGTGTTGGTTTTATGTACCGGTACAATCTTATTTTCGATTTGCACTCTAAAAAACTGCAGTTAAAGAAAAGGAACTGTTCAAAAGATTTCAATGAGACAGTTCTGTCTATCTGTGGATCTAATATGGATACGTATGCAACTGCCGCGCACACAAATATTGTAACGAGCATCAATCATAACTCCTTATTATATAAAGCCGGTATACGTAGATTTGATGAGATTACCGGGGTAACTAGCAGGTCGATGGAAGGTAACACCTCGAAAATATTTAAAATGGCGGAAAAAGGCGACACCCTGTACTTTTCAATTGTCCGGAACGGCCATAAACTGAACATCCCTATTGTCAAGTAGCTTATTTCAATATTGCATTACACCCCAAGGTAGGATCTTATCTTTAGCATGACTGTGAACGGGCGCAGGAGGTAATTGTATTGGTAATTGGTGATTTCTGACCATTAACGTTGGTCGTAGAAGCTGTTGTCCAGTAAGTTGCGTCCTTCGGGGATATGCTCAAATTTCCAAAAGAACTCGATATCCTTTTTTTCTCCGAATCGCTTTATTTCAAGTCGCATCAAACTGTCTTTATATTCATAGAAATATCTACTGGCATATGAATCCGTGAATTGATTGTCACCTAGGTGTGTCACGATATCATAATTGCGCAGACCCGCTTTGTAGGCTGGCATATTGCGACCGACATCAATGGCAACTGCTGCCGAGTCGTTTTTGAAAGGTATCATATTTATGCCGGAATAAGATGCACCATGGTTCTGAACGTATTCATAAAAATCCTCCTCTACAGTGTTTTTTTTCAAATAAGCCTTACGTTCATTTAAATCAAAGATGATGTTGAATTTAGATAATAATCCTAGACCAGCAACAACTTCATCAAACCCATAATCTGATGTTATAAAAGAGATTATAAGTGTGTCTTTGACTATTCCGGAATCTGTAATATGATATGTTTTAGTGGAAGTGATTTCTTCATAATGAAGAATCGAATTATCTTCAAAAAATGATTTTTCTTCCTTGTGGTTTTCTGGATCACCTATCATTGCCATAGAAATACCATATGTTCCCGTATCTATTAGTACATCAAAACATTCTGACAAAGTGACATCATTATTTCCGCAAAAAACAAAAGGGAAACCTTTAAGACATAAATAGCCGTCATTATAATAGACATCTGCTGTCAGGTCAAAGTTTTCAGCGCATATAAGTTCTTTATATCCGTCTTTTAGGTCAAGACGGCAATTCTCAAAATCGAAATACCATATATGAGTGTCAGAATCCGGAATATTAATAATTACGTCAACACCATATTCTTTTTGCAAATCTGCCACAAAAAACTTATCATATCTAATGGTATCTCCAGCGAAACAAACATCAATACTATCTTGAAACAGTTTCCATCTGACTTTTCTTTTTGAGTATGAATAAAACACATCTTCTACTGTCATGCCACCAGAAAGACGTATTGAGTCAAGTTTCGGGAACTTTGACGCTATTCTTTTATCAACCACCAATCCGGGACAACCTGTATCAAGTAAAGCATTTAAGCAAATACTGTCAATCTCAGCATTCAACTGAATATGTGTCACTCCACTATTTTTGTCGTATCGATAAGAAAAATTAGCATGCAATTCCGTTCCAGTTTTTATATCCGGTCTAGAATTACATGAGCATATTAACGCTATTGATAATATTGCTCCAATAATTTTCATAAAAAATACTCAAGTTTCGCAAGTGAATATTTTATGAAATAAAAAGGGCTAAAGTATCTGATAATTTACCGATTGTCAGTATATTGTAAAAGCAAAACAACAAAAAAATAGAACACTTTAGCTATGAACAAAAATAGACAAATAATCGGTGAACTGCAAGTATACCTATATACAATTGGTCAGGTTGATCATTCTGTTTCCGTTCTTTTCAATAAAGAATGCAGGTCGTTATGCCAATAGCGGTCTCGGGCAATTGTTTGGCTGCAAGAAGGATACTTTCTATCGCTTCATGAACAATGGCCGATCATTGACGGCTCGATACAAGCAGAAGCGGGGAAAAACAGTGACATTAATCCAGGATTCACAAAGAAGCAAAAAACAGCACAATACACCCAGCCGCGCAATAAGGATGAAAGGGTCAATGTCAGAAAAGGCGGCACATCATAATAATATTCCGCCTTAACTATTTAATTATTAAGCGATTAATCACTAATGATCCTCCTCGTTAAAGAGAAGGATAAACCTCATTTCAGATACTTGTAGCACGGTTTTCAAACCTTTAAGTACGATTTTCAGTACTAATCGTATGTTATGGAAGTATCTCTATTTCTTTAGCTTGTCCACCAGAATATCCACGGTAGTACATGGATTGTGTGAGGCATAATCAGTTCCGGAATAAGCCAATCTAAGATTTTGGGCCCTCAATACTGCATTTTCTTGGCTTCCGTATTTCCGGAGGATGTCATACATCACATCTCCTCCCTTCTTATATGTGAACTCCGGTATATGCCGCCTTATCTCTCTTTCGAGGATGTCAATGTACTGTCGACGACTCACCGACGTTCTCAGGTCAATGAAATGCAAGCAGAACCAAAGCTCGAAGGATTCATTAGACCAGGCACATTGAAAACCGGCTTTCTCGGCAAGCTGTATCGCTTCATTGAAATCCTCATTGTCATCCTTGTCGAATACCAGCCATTTATAGTCGAAGGTGTCCAAATCTCGAATTCTAAGCGCTTCCTCAAGCAACTTTTTTGTGCTACGGTCAGCGCCGACAACCTGCACCCGCGAGCGTCTGCTCGTAAAGTGTCGAAAATATTCAGGTTCAGTCTTAGTTCCCTCGCTTACTATCAGAAAGCTATAAAAAAGCTCTCTGGTACCCTCATTACGCCGTGACTTTGTTCCTGCGTGTCTTGAAGATAGTTCTTCACGCTGTTTCTTTGTCAGATGTTTTGCCATAGCCCAGTTCTCCTACAAATATGGAATCGCTCCATACCGCCCATTGATATAGTCCTTTTCATAACTGCGGTCGTTGCGGACCTTTACGCCGGAAGCATCCTTGAATTCGACAAGCGAGTATAGGTCTGTGGATGCCGTCTCATCCTTTTCGGTAAACCATATCTGATCACGACGAAGGAACTTGTTGTCAAGAAGATTGGTGTCATGAGTCGTGAATATCAGTTGCGAACCCATCGGATTGGTTTCTTTGCTATTGAAAAGGGATATGAGCATTCTGGTAATCATGGGGTGCATACTGCTGCCGAACTCATCGATTACAAGCACGCGGCGGCTGGACAGGGCCTTCACGAAAATCGGTGCCATGTCGAAAAGTTTGTTCGTCCCGTTGGACTCGGTGTCGGAAAGGGACATTGATATCTCACCGGCCACTTTCCCGCTTGCATCATATACTTTATGAGTCGTCACTGCCCTGATGGAAGGGTTGTCCACCCTTCTGATAGTCTCAAATCCGAGTTTGAACCTTGAAAGGAAAGAGTTCAGTTCGTCGTCTGAAATCGAGATCGCCTTTTCGGAGAGAGTTTCCGATTTATCTCCATCGAAAACGGCAAAACCTTTAAGTTCGCGCATAATGAGGCCGGCAATTCTGTCATTGAACGCGTCAGCCACAGAAAGGAATAGAGCATTGTCTCTGGTCCTTTCCACCATATCTTCCGCAGATTTGTAGTGAGATGTGACTCCAATGCCGTCTTCCGAACGGACAAACAGACATTTTTCACGACCCTTATTGCCGGTTTTGAAGTACAGATACTCTTCGCATATCCTATCCTTCTTTGCGGAAAATCCATAGCGATACCAATCATCATCTATGAGAAGTTCTATCTCGAAGCAGGAAGGCTTTGTGCGGCTATCCTCGTCAAACATAAAAGGCGCCATCGGCAGTTCTTCAGACGAATTGTAACTCGCAGAATCATATACAGTCGTGAGGAATGTCCTTATAGCCTCTATCAAATTGCTTTTCCCGCTTGAATTGGCTCCGTACAGCACCGCAGAAGGAAGGACGGACAGTCCAACCGTTGAGAACAGAGACTCCTCATATTCTTTAATTGTCGCAGCTGTTAAATCCAATGTCTTTTTCGTCTTGAAAGACCGGAAATTAGATAATGTAAAACTCAGTAGCATATCAGTCGTTTTCTGCAAAGTAAGTGAAAAAACCGCACAAACTCAAGTTTTATGAGAAATTTTCTCATAAAATATAAACTTTTGACGCAAAATCAATTAAATAATTTGATTGCGGCACTTTAAATGTACCACCCGTATCACTTTGAAATGTACCGCCTGTAGCGGAATCAAATGTACCCCCAGTTAACCAGTGCCAGCATGGTTGGGGCAGACCTTTGGAATGGTCGCAAACGGTTTGACAATGTAACTTTGTGGTAATAAGAATACCACAGGGTTATGGCAAACGTAAAAGCGACAATGACAGACATCAGAGTAATCATCCGCGAGCTCTCACGCGGGACATCACTACGAGAGATGGAACGAAAGCTGCAACTCAGCCGCACATCTCTAAGGAACTATCGAGACCGCGCTGAAGCGACCGGCAGGAGTATGGCTGATCTCCTTTCCTTGAACGATGCTGAGCTGCAGGCAATCATGCAAAAAGGCGATAGCCATCGTGGCAGGGACGCAGACAGGTATGCCTTTATGCAAGAGAATGTTGAAGGCTACGCAAAGGACATGAGGCGCAAGCACATGACATATGACGTTCTGTACGAGGAATATCTTAGGAGCACGGACAACCCTTACGGATATACACAGTTCAAGGCAATCATCCAGGAACACGAAAAGCACCACGACTACAAGTACCATAATGCGTACGAGCCTGGCCGTGAGATGCAGTTTGACTTCGCCGGCGACAATCTGTGGATAGTCGATAAAGATACCGGAGAAGCGATACGGGCGATTGTACTGGTGTGTGTCCTGCCGTATTCAATGCTCAGCTATGTGACCGCATTGCCACGTGCAAAGATGGAATATCTCTTCCAATCGCTTTCAAGGGCCGTCAGATACTTCGGCGGTGTGGCAGAGATCTCAAAGACGGACAACATGCGTCAGTGGATAAAGAAGACTGACCGTTACGAGCCAACTCTGAATGAGGCCGCCAGCCAGTGGTGTCTTCACAACGGTACCGAGCTGGATGAATGCCGCTCCAAAAAGCCACGGGACAAAGGTCCAGCCGAAAGCCTTGTCAATCAGACATACAGGTACTACTACAGCCGTATCTGTCGTGACACATTCTTCTCCTATGATGAGCTCAACAGCAAGTTGGATGAGTTGAACGATATGTTCAACAGCAAGACCCGCAAGAACAAGACATACAGCCGCAGGGAACAGTATGAACGAGAGGAACGTTCCTATATGCTACCGTTGCCTCCAAAGCCATTCCTCCTGAAGTATACCAAGGAAATCACCATCAACACCACCTATCACTTCCAAGTCGACAAGAACCACTTCTGCAGCGTACCCTATCTGCATATAGGCAAGAAAGCCAAGGTTATATACGATGCGGAGAAGGAGGAAGTCTGGATTGGTCTGGACAGAATCGCGGCTCACGACAGGAAGCACTCCAATGGATACACGACAGTTGAATCGCACATGCCCGAGAAGCATATAGCATACAAGCGTTCAAAGGAAATAAATGCCGCCTATCTGCTGTCAAAGGCCAGCCAAGTGGGCCCCCATATGCGTGAATCCATTGATTGTATCCTTAAGTCCGCATTGTTTGTACAGCAGGCCTACCGTTCCTGCCAAGGTGTCCTTCGCCTGGCCGGAAAATACGGGGCGGAACGTCTTGAGGCGGCCTGCAGAAGAATAGAGCCAAAGACGGCCTCTACATATAAACGCATCGAAGCAATACTTGGGAACAATCTTGATGACACGCCTCCGGCACAATCGGATATGATGCCATACATGCCGAAGAATGACAACGCAAGAGGGTCGTCTGCATATCAATAGGATATCCACGCTGGCACGCAAATAAATACAAACTAATGAACACACAAGAAACAATCCTCCAGTTGGAGGGACTCAAACTCAAGGGTATGGCAGAATGCTACAAGGCCCTTCAGGGCATGCCCGTAAACCAATGGCCAACTTTGGACACATTCATGGCAAGGCTTGCCGAAGCCGAACAGCAGTACCGGAACCGCAAGCGGACTGAGATGTACCTGAAGACCAGCAAACTGCGCTATAACGCCGTTATGAAAGATGTTATCTGCTCGGAGGAGAGGAACCTGAACAAGGAGATGCTGCTCAAGCTTATGGACTGAACCTTCATTGACAGGGCGGAGAATCTACTCATTGACGGCAAGACAGGATGCGGAAAGTCCTTCTTGGCATGTGCTGTCGGAAGGCAGGCATGCTTCATGGGACACAGAGTGGAATACTTTTCCATGAACAAGTTCGTCGAGCGTATAGCGCTCGCCAAACTTGACGGAAGTCTTCTTAAGGTCATCAATCATATCGAGAGAAATGACCTCGTCATCTTTGATGACTTCGGACTGCAACCGCTCGACAACAACTCGCGTCTGGCCCTGCTGCAGATACTTGAGGAGTGCTATCAGAGGAAATCAGTGATCGTGACATCACAGCTTCCTGTCTCAAAATGGTATGACTACATCAATGAGCCAACCTTGGCTGACGCCATCATGGATCGCCTCACCGCTAACACAGTTCGGATTGAACTCAAAGGTGACTCAATGAGAAGGAAAAATCAAAAAAAAATAATAACTTTGCCGAACCGAAAGCGACCATATCCGAAGTGCTACATTTGAAAACGCTCCAGAAGGTACATTTAATGTGATATAGTCATGTAAATTACTAATATTCAGCACATTAGCACATTAATACTCTTCCTCGTTAAAGAAATTTAGCTATATTGATTATCAATATATTAACTCCATCTCAATGAAATTTGCACAAACAAACCGCACCGTCTGAGACGGTCTGAGGCGATGGGAGGAAAAGGTAAACAAACAAAATGGAAAATATATTTCATAAATGTTAGCTTACGATATAGTAATCACATCCTCATTTACAACCAATAAAATAAAAATAAAAAAAGCAATATTTAATACACACTATGACGAACTTAGTAAGTTGTACAAATATGCCAAAATCATATCATTATATTCAATCTTTATGTTTATTAGTCGTTATCATCCTTAATTCCTATTTTCGTAAATAAGGGATAGCAATATCATAGTTACCAACATTAATCCTCCCACGGATAAGTTTCTATAGATCTATACCATTGGGAAGCATCATACATTTTAAATTCAGTACTTTCACACATTTCAATTAATTTATCTATTGATATTTTTTCAAATACAAACTCATGGTATTGAGGATTATTTCTTCTATCAAAAACTTTTTCTATTTGTTGTTGCCAATTAGCCTTACGAATTTTATTGGTAAGAGCTAATTGCATTAAGTAGCAAAGATCTGAAAGAACTGCAATATCATCTTCATTATTAAGATTCAAGACTTGTATTGCATCTCTAAGGAACTGAGTTATAGGTGAATCATATAACAAAATTATACCATAAGTGCTTTTAATACCATCATAAGTAAGTGTAGAATTAAAATTCAATTTTTTGAGTTGGATAAAGCAGGCCTCTGAGTCATTATGCATACCAATTCTTTTTGGAAGCCTAAACCAGTCATTATCAGAAGATATCTTGTTCCAGCACAAATCAAGCCTTCGCTGTTCCGGCACAACTTTTATATCCGAAATTTGGAACTCAGACAACAGTATATCATCAATGAGATTGTAAAAGCGTTTTTTATTAAGCAGAATATCAATATTTTCAAGATTGGCATTTTCCGAATTATAGAGTTCTGTTAAAATGGAAACAACAGATTTATTGGACTTAATTTCCTTAAGAAGCCTATTCGCCGAATCAAAAGCTTCACTTTCAATTGTCCAATAATGTCCATTGATTTTTAGTTCATCAATAGAAATAAATTGACGCTCATCATCCTTTTCCGTCAATATTGTAGGAATTTCACAGAGTTTCTTAATAAGAATATCTTTATTGGAGAATTCAGCATTTGAACCAAAATTACGACGAGATAAAAAGTTAGTAAGAAGCCAATCCGACTCTTCAGCTGCCCATGTGATTGAAAAATCATTGCATAACTTTTCTCTCTCATCCGAAATATTTTTTAAATATAATGCATATATCGTCTCAAGGGTTTTTTCTAGATTGTCAGAATTAATGTTTGAGCGCGCAACATTTGTTTTTGGGGCCTTTTCTCCAGTCATATTTGCAAATGCAATGAAGCGCTTACTTGAAAAACCAGGAGTATTGGATTCTATACGGATACCTTCAATACTTATTCCCGTCGGTACTATTGGATAACGATTTAGGTCTATCCAATTTGCGATATCAACCATAGACCATTCTCTAAAAAACGAATTATATTTTAATAATACACATAATTCAATTCCCTCATCTGTATATTCTGCGACTTTATAATTGGATCTATCAGTTTGTGGTATAACAGATTCGATTAATGCATGTAATAATGAATTTGGGGAATCATATCCAATTTTACAATCTTCTTCTCCGTTACTGAAAATAAATTCGCATTGGGGGACAATAATCCAATATTTAAGTATTTCTAATGGATTAAAATTTTTAACATCAGGACGAACTTTAAGTTTTATTGAGGTGCCAACTTCCTCCAATAACCTCAGATTAGAATTTTTCTCTACACCATATTTAAGAAGGTACTTACCATGTACATTTCGAATTTTAAGTAGAAGAGGCTTATCTTCAGCATTCATTGTTGTCAAAATATCAACATCATCAGCTATCAAAAAACATGTAAGAAGACCTATTCCAAATCGACTTATTGAATTATATCCAGGATGTTTCTTCTGAAAATCTGGATCTTGATATCTTGAAGAACCAACTTTTAACAAATGATTCTCAATAATATCAAGGTTCATTCCCGTACCATTATCCATTATCATTAGCTCTCTAGCTTTTTCATCCCAAACTACTTTAATTTTGGGAGAATATAACTCGTTTTCTACAGATGTAGGTGTAGTGTGCAACTCATAATTTCTAACTTTTACAGCGTCGATTGCATTTTGAGCCAATTCACGCAGTGATACAGAAAGGTTATTATATAAAGTTTCTCCTACTAAAAGGCTTAAAACTTTATTTTGATCAATTGTAAAGGATAATTGTTTTCGTTCAAAATTTTTAGTTTGAATAGAAGAATCATCAATATCCTTCCATGGGAAGTCATATGATGAAGCATATTTTTTCCGAGCAATCTCGTTTATACGAAAACTGTTTTTTAATTGCGTTCTAACATAATTAAGATATTCAATAAGAGAGAAAAAGCCTCGTTCATTTTCAAAATATGCATTAACCTCAAAAGTATCGGTAGGCATATCTGGACACTTATTACCATCCGCATCAATAGCTATTTTAGGCGTAACACTTGCCACCGCCCTTTGTTTTGCCCATTCATCTTGACTTATAGGATTCGTAGGAGCAATAACTCTGTATTCAATAATAGGGGTCCTATCTTGAGTAATATGTAAAAGATCGGCGGTTCTGAGTATTAGTGCCACATAAAAAACATTCGCTTTTTCTTGTGGAGTAGTTCCATAAGACTGTGAAACTTTATACTTATCAAAGTCATCAAGGTCATTTAAAGAATGGCTTGCACACACCTTTGCTAAATCAACTTTAAAAAGAGGTGGCAAATTCATTACTAATTCCGCAATAATTCCTGTAACATTAGAATCATAAGAAACGAATGGACTATTTTCATCTAAAATCCAATTCGAAATTCGTTCGCCATGATGTTTTCTTACATATTCTTGGAAAACAAATCGTTCCTGTTGGTCAGAAGCCAAAGATGCAATTGATGATAAATTATAAACACTTTCTAAATATTTCCCTTTGAACTTCAGAAACTCCCTAGATTTATCTCTATTCTCGTATTCCTTTTTGGTTACCAACATGCCCAAATCATGAAAATAGAAAGACAATACAATTAGTAACCAGTCAGCGCTTGTCAGTTGTTCCTTAACCTTCGCAGGAATAATATAATCTAAAGACATAAGCATTCCATTGATATGACTTATGTCATGTTTAGTGTATTCATCGAATACACCATTACGTCCAATTAAACCTAATAGAGTTTGAATTTTCTCTTTTATGCCAATTATATTTATTGATGAAAAGGCTACTAAATTGGTAGCCTTCATAGCCATTCTTTCTGCAAAACTATATTTTTCGTCATTCATATTGCATTCATTCATATTGCATTCATCCATATTGCATTCATCCATATTGCATTCATCATATTTCATACAAAATTACAATTTTCCATTAATACCCACAATAATATCAATGAGGCTGACCCAAAAAGGGTTGGTCTCTTTTTTTTATATAGGGTGTCGTAGAGTTGTCGGAAGGCTCCGACAGAGTTCCGCTT
>OHSM01000454.1_pt1 | contig 14591 bp, 17 predicted proteins | sample 1578671 | NCBI WGS metagenome assembly OHSM01 (sample SAMEA3879591, study PRJEB24766) | human gut metagenome | biome: human-associated habitat; feature: feces | place: USA | collected 1985/1987 | reverse complement strand
GCTTTCAGCTGTTGAAAAAAATAAAAAATAAAAATTTTTTCAAAAAAGTATTGACAAATTCCCGGACTTGTGCTATAATATGAGTGCTGAGGGGGAAGGATCCCCAAAGCGGGAAGGGGTATAATATGAAACATTCTTACAAGATGGAAGACATGACCGGGGGGCGCGGGTTCTGCATTCGCTACACGTTCGAGGATCAGACCCCGAAGGGTGAGCGCCTTGTCGTTGATTTGGTGAGGTGTGAAAACCCTGGGGGCGCTCGTTCTCTTCCGAATTTGTGGAAAAAACACGGGTACATTGACAGGGTTCTCAAAAGTTGGATTGGCATTGATGTCTACTTAACGGACAAGTCCGGGAATTGCCGCAGAGACTATGACCCAATGGTTTTGGATAATAACGGGCACCGGATCAATTTTGAATGGGTTCTCGAAGACACGCCGGAAAACAGAGACCGCATTATCGCGGAAATTTGCCGCAGGGCGTTTGAGGAGGTTAGCGACTGATGATTATCGAGCTAAACGAGGAGAAGGCGCGCAAGGCGCGCCAGGGGATTATAGATGGCATGTATGAAGCGCTGCGGGACAGAAACGGCAGGCTCCATAACAGGGCGGCACATGTACGGAACTGCCGCATGATTCAGGATTGGGTGGATGATGGACTCATTGACGAGGACGAGGCGGACAGCTTGCGCTGGCGAAACGATTCTAACTTTAACTTTTGGCAGCGCGTCGAAATTCTTTGATTTTCCCGGAAATTCCGCACCCGTCCGGAAATAGGCGGGAAAATGGAGCAAACATGTAGAAAACATGGAGGATGTATGGACATGGTATTGGTAAGAATTCGGGACATTCAGACCGGGAAGGCTATGGCGCGCATTGTTTCGCGGGTTGAGCTCAAAATGATTCCCCGAAGGGTTAAAGGGGAAGTGGAAATAAATTGGTACATCGATATTACTTTTGGGCCCATCGGTAACTTCTCGAAATTGTACAGTTGCGACGAGTGGGAGTTCGTCGAGGCCCTCCCTATTTGTAAAGGCGATCTGCACAAACCGTACATTGAAAAGATCCTGCAGGACGAAAAGTGGGAATGTAGGTAAACCGGAAATTATGGTTCTTGTCAGAGTTGTTAAAAAGGACACCGGAAGGCGTATGTCCGGCATTGCATTTGATGTGGATGTGAAAGATCTATGGGGTTGCGGTTTAGAACCGGCTCAATATTTGGTGATAAAGTGGAATAGCTTGGAATCTCCCGCGATTCTGTATAGGTGTTCCGATTTTATACAAATTGAAATAAGGGAAATTTCCTGGAATGAATTAAAAAGCACAGAAATTCGGAAATTTCTTGCAGATGAAAGGTGGCATGGCTGACTATGATTGAATATTTGGTTCAATACAAAGGCGAGGTAAAATCTATTTTCGCACCGGATCCGAAGACGGCTGCCATGCTGGCCGGTGTACGAGAACATCCAAAATATAATCCGACGTCGTGTTTAATAAAGCGCGGGAGAATAACCAACGTGGTGACATTTCGGACAGATACCGGGGAGCTTGTGCACGTTTGTGAAAGAGAGGCGAGACCTCATTGCATAGATCTGCAAGAAATGAAAAAAAATTTACAGGAAGAGAGAAAAGACGCCAAGCCGATGGATGATTGGTAATAAAATGAGCCGGCGAGATCTCGCCGGCTCTTTTCAAACTGTTATTTTTGCGCTCGTTTTCACGGAATAATATGGGCTATTTGATCCATACAAGATAAAAACAGTATTTTCACCTTCTTTCAATGTCACGGCGTCTTCCCCTGTAGCAGTGTTGGAAAGGGAAATATACACATTGTTGGCATCAATGACACTTGCCCCGATTGTTGCACTGTGAGCCGACCAATAGTCATAGATGCTTCCATCATTCCACACCGTCTTAATCTCGAAGTTTTGGGGCGTTACTGAAGCTCCAGCCGTGAAAGTGCCCTGCGCCTTGATTTGAAGGCTTACACACTTCGGGAAATCGTCCAGAAAATCAGTTGCTTCATTTTCTCCGATTCGGAGATCTTCCGGAATGGTTCTCTTGTCAATCCCCATCACTTCCGCTATATAGTTTGCAAAAAGCGGCGCTATATAGTCGTGGTGATACGCGTTGTTCGGATGCCCCGGATCTGCTGTCATGTCGTAAGCTCCCGCGAATGCATCCCCAATCGTCTTTGCATAGTTAAGCCCTTCTGCCTTGCACCTCGTGTTGAACTTATAATTGAACAGGAATACATACTTTCCATAGTCTGGATTTGATGGCTTACACACTGCGAGCGAGGCGAACATATCATAAAAGGGGATCCCGTACTTATCCGCTTTGGCCTTGTTCATGGCGGTTGCCTGGCGCCAGTTCGGGCTATTTACGCTTGACGTGAAGTAAGGCGTACCAACGATTATAATGTGTGCGTTCGGTGCCTGTTCTTTTGCAACCTTAATTGCCTTGTCAACATATCCAGCATATGTCCCGGCTTCGATCGTGTCATCAACCGTCCCAATGGTTATACCTCCGTTCTTCCAGTACCAGTCATTCACGCTTCCGAAAATCGTTATCAGGTTTGTATCTGACGGTATGTTTCCCTCCATCCTTTGATAGAAACACTGGTTGCTATCAGATCTTCTCCAATATCCGGTCCCACCTTTTCCAAGAACGGTAAGACTTCCGAGGCTTACGTCATGGGCTATCACTGCGTGGTATTTGTAGGTGGCATTTATTGATGGATCTGTCAGGCTGTCCCCAACGCATACCCACTTAACATCAGACCATGATATGCCGGTGTTGTCCGGAAATACCTTTTCGCCGTTCTTATTATAAGCAGACGGCGCTATTCCGCCCATATGGTCGTAAATGGATGTGAGCTGGTTTCCGGATTTTCCAAAAATCACGACGACACCTCCATTGTGTACGTGTAGCCGTCGGCTGTATAGGAGTTAACCGCGATATCTCCTGATTGGAATTTTGGTAAAGAAACGGCGGTTACAATACCGTCGGAAATTGTGACAGTAGCGTATGGAGCAGCAGTTGCGCCGTACACCGCGGTTTTCTTTGACGCGAATCGATAGTATTCCATTGTCCAGTTATCGCTTTCTTTGGTAAGAATGACCTTGTAGCATTTGTTGGCGCCCCCACTTGGTTGTGTTTCATTTTGGCTTGTGAAAGTAATTGATGCGGGGTTCCTTACGGGGTTGTCCTGTACGATATTGGAGAAGGTTTTGGTGCCCGTGCCTTGTGCCGTACCGCTGGAAGAGGTGGCGCCGCTTGGAACTCCCACCACAACAGCCTCTGTCCTGAGTGTAGCCGATTCGAGGAAGAGGGAAAGACCGAAGGTATTATTTCCTTCGAGAAGCGCATTCCCAAACGGGACGCACTGGAGGATTCCTGTAACGTCCATATTCTGCCCGTACTGGTCTTTAACCGTGTACGACCAGTTATCCGCCGTAACCACCGTTCCGACGCTTGTAGATCCTGTATAAGTCACTGAAAGCGTAGTAGGTACGGGCTTCGCCTTTGCTCCTGTAATCGTATACGCAGCAGACAGGGATCCATAGCTCACTGTCGTTTCCGTTGATTCTCCGGTAATGGTAATCGGGGAAACCGTGATAGGCGCCCATGCCCTCATGGTCTGCTTGTTCCCTCGCGCAAAGGTTATAACATAGGTATAGTATCCCGATGTGGTGATTTTATCCCCAATATACAGGGTCTTGGTCGGCGTGTAGCTAACCACTTCTATACCGGTTGCCACATTCTCCTCGGCGGTCATCGGAACGGACGCCGTGAATGCCTTGTAAGTCACTGTGGCAGTGAAAGAGGTTGTCGTGATGACTTCAGGGGACACGGTATAGCCGGACGTCACAAGCTGCTGTGTCCCGTCGCTGTACAAGGCGTACACATTGAAATCCGCTGTAGTAAGGCTATCTTCGACGTAGCGCGTCTTTGATACTGCCGTGGCTGTTATACCGGTAACTTTCGCTCCGGCTCTCAGAGCGGCTATAAGGTCGTCTGCGGCGGTCTGCCCGGCGCTCTCGCTTGTATAGGCGATAGTCTGGAACACTGTCTCAAGAAGGCTTATTTCCTCCTTCGTCCACTTGTCCGCGGCTGCCGCCTTTGAAGATATAACAAGCTCTTTATTGTCGGAGCTGGCGTCAATTATGATATTCTCCCCGGCTCTGATAGGGATTGTCAGAATCTGCTCGTAAGTGTCTGTTCCGTTGATCCTTCCGTGTCCGAAGATCTTCAGACCGTCCTCGATGCTGTAAGTGATGCTGTCTATGGTGTACGGCGTTTCCATCTTTTCGATAGTATCTATTCCTTCTCCGGGTTCTCCTTGGGCGCCCTGCAGGTCGGCATATATCAGAGCCGTTGCATAGGGGGGCGTCAGATCTGTGACGATGGAAAGCCACCTGCCGGATAGCAGCACAAGGTCATTCACGGCGGGATCTCCATTGAAACTTGAAAGCGGGACATGGTAGGATTGCCCAATGGAAGCCGGGGAAGGGGAGAACGAAGAGACAAACACGGATCTGCCATTTTCGCCCGGAGATCCCGGAGATCCCGCAAGCGGGAATACTCCGATATTTACCCACATTCCATCGATTGCCACGTAATAGGTATATGGCGGCTCCTGTCCAACGGCAAACGTTGATCCATTCGCATAGAGAGAAGCGGCAGGCAATCCGCCCGCCGCGTCCACTCTCCCGACAATGGATTTTACGACGTCCGTTGCCTGACCAGCAATCCAAGTCAAGTACATGACCTGCTGCTGCAGGTTTCGCCCGTAAAATCTGTCGAAAATCATCTCTTTTCCACCTCCTTATTTTCTGCGTGGATCCGCACTTCCCCCAGCTTGATTTTATACTGGCACTGCGGGCAGTTGATGAAATACTCATTATCGGACGTGTCCAGGTATTCCTGAATCGTCTTGATTTCGTGGGAAAGCTCCTCAGTCCTGATTTTGGAAACAAGGTAGGAGCATACGGCTGAAAGGATAGCTACAACGTAAGGCAGCATCTGCTGAAAGAATTCCATGTTTTATCCTCCATATCCTGGGACATCCGGGTAAATTAGCGGTTCTTCGGGGTAGGTAATTTTTATGAAACAGTCTGCAAATTTTGAGAGGAACGGCTCCGTCACATCCGTTCTCAGAATTTCCAGCTGTGCCTCATAGGCTGCCGCATCGTCTCTTTTTGATTTGGCGGTTCTCTGAGTGTTTATGTATGTCAGCTCGTCTATAGTGTCAGTTGTTGGCTCTGTTGAAGGGTTTGCCGCCTCGTTGTAGATCATGGACGTGCCGCGCTTCAGATCTTCCAGGGAAAGCGCCCGGATCTTGTCCTGGAGCTCTACTCTTTTCGCCCACGCGCCGCCATATTGGTACACTACCGAGAAGATCCGGTATTTACCCTGGAGTTCATCAGACGCTGCCAAGTGGCTGTTGGCGTATCTTCCGAATAGCAACCAGTACAAGGCGACCTTTATTTCTTTGTTGCTGTTCTCCATCTGGGAATCAAGGGGAAGTTCGCAAGCGTCCCAGTCCGCCGCCCATTCTTTATAGGATGGCCATATCTCGGAAAAAGTTCGAGTCCGGAAGCTGCCGTATAGATCAGAGCACCAAAGCGTCAAGTCACAATTCATCTCCCGGTTCCTCGCTTTCCTCTTCTGACTTGTCCGGATCCGGCATTGCATCATCATTTATCCGGACGGACACATTCCATCCGAAGATCTGATTTGCCAGATCCCAGGAAGTCTTCCGTTGAATCAATCCATCCTCCAGGACAAGGCCGGTTGCCCCGCCTGACATTTCCTGCTCCCCCTCCAGCATATGTGCCTTCTTAATGAATGCACCCTCATTTCTGATGCCGTGCAGGGAAAGTCTGTAGTTATCAAGTGATGTATACATCTGCATGAAGTCAATCACGCTTCCGGCGCTTCCGGACGCGAGATCCTGAAAGTCCATAGATCCCACAATGGGGACAAACCGGTCTGCATTTATGGCAGCGCGTCTTGTTGTCGAGTTTGCCGCAATTACATTGCTGCTTTCTCCTTCATTGTTTACGCGCATGCCCTGAATTCCGGTTGAATTCTGCAAGGCAGTTCTCGCAAACGGGATGATGTCCGACATGCAGTCCAGAAGGGGAGACATAAGCAGGTATCGCGGGGTTATGAGCTCTGAGCCGGGCTCTATATAGTCCCGGATAATGACGCATAGGCTTTCCGGGTCTGCGTTCGGGGGAATCTCTTCCCCCGCATATACCGGTATCAGCTTGAGCCCGGAGATCCACGGCGTGATCCTCTCTTTCGATCCTTTTTTGCCGCCGGCTGATACGCCACCACGGAACGGTAGAGGAGTAACACCACGGAAACGCCCGTACACGTCAATATTCCCGTCCAGAGCGTACGGAAGTATATACCCTACTCCATACCTCCGGAACAGGATTGCTTGCCCTGTGTAGTACAGGACACGCTCTACAATCTCATTGTTGAGCCCTTCCGGCAATCCATCGTTCAGATAGCGCCTTGTGGCGTCCTGCTCGTCCATGACTCCAAGCTGACGTCGTATTCCGCTTTTAAGAGCCGATGTTCCATTTCCGGAAATTGCGATAGGCAATCCTGTTTTCGGATTTATCCCTGCCGCAATGATCGGCTCTATGTTCGGCAAGTATGGAATGCCCATTTACTCCTCCCCTCCTTCTTTGTAGAAATAGCATCCGCTGGATAGCTCGGCATTGATGACCTGCGCCATGTGCGTGTCAACCTCTGCTCTCAGTCTGAGCACCTGCGCCCTGATGTACCTGTACTTGTACGGATTTTCCCGCAGGTATTCGTTCAGCCGTCCAATGACTCCTACGGTCATACCCGCATACTTCCGCAAGGCTATATATGCATCCACTTCGTTCTGAGGCGCCGTGTAGATCTCCGCGACCGGCCATCCCTTATTCTGCTTATTGATACTTGACACCTTTGTCAGCGTGTCAGGTCTGGCTCGTATATTCCCCAGATTGTAGGACTGCATATCCATCATGCTGTCCCGTGCATTCTGCCGGAGCTGCTCTGCCTCTTGCATAGACAATGCAGAGCTTATCAGACCGCCTGCAGATTTAGCTGCAGATATCACCGCCCCCTTTGCTCCGCCTGATGCATAAGATCCGGCAGTGGCCATTCCTGCATTGACCAAGCCTGATACCATATCCCGGATATCTCGATTCCGTTCGATAGACTGCTGCAGATCCAGGGTCTGCACGTTTCGGTCAAAAATAAGCTGATAATTTTTGTTGGCGATTTCGTACGACGTCCACGCGCTGGACACTATATCGACGGAATAGTTCCCGCCGAGTATAAGTCCCTTTGGGTCGTATTGATACATTGGCGAGTATAGACCGCCCCATATTGGCGCCACGTGGATATATGGCTGATACGGTCTGACTGTCATTGTAATTGCCCAACCAGTCACCCCTCCGTTCTTTGCAACAGAGAAATCATACAAACTCGCGTAGTTTGGCGATGCCAAACGGACAAGCCGTGTCTCGTTGTCCAGCTTTATGTCATCCCATGCATCAATTCCGCCTGTTATAGCGCCTTTGTCGCAAGATATCGAGGGAAGCCAGCAAATTATGGTGTGCTTATTACCGGCTCTGACGTCGGTGTAATAGTCCGTATTCGGAAGGAATAATCCGCCGCTTTCAAGCTCCAGATCATGACCGCCCGGAAAATATGGCAATGCCTGCACATCGTATATCTTTTCCCCAAGTTGCCGTATCATCGAATACACGAGGTCGTCAGCAAGCGAAGTATCTACCAGAGTTCCGGTTGTGTCCGGATATTGTACATTGAGAGCATCGCGCGGGATTGCGAATACATAGTATGGGGCATCTCCGGTTTTAACCACTTGGTTTGATATGGAAATTGTTCCAGGATCTGATATCAGATTCCATACTGCCTTAACCATTCTGGCATTGTACGTAAATGAATACGTAAATGTGGAAGCGGCTCCATATTGATTTTTGCGAACATATGGTACCCCATCCAATAGGCCGTTAATGTACTTGTACCCTTTTCCCTCTCTCTTCATGTCCGATTCCTTGCTTGCTTCGGAAACCTCGTAGACGTTAAGCTGGTAAAATTCGTATGGATCAGATCCGACTCGTATTACCTTTCCGCCGGATTTCACAGTTGTTGAATACTGCTCTGATGTCGTTCCAGTCTCTCTGAGCATATCTTGCAGAAGAGATTTTTTTACATCATCTGCATGAAATACAGCTGAAAGCGTTCCGTTCAGTATTTCAAACGCATTACTTTTTATCACGGAAGGTATTATTTGATAAGCCGGTCTTGCACCGTTTCCGATTTCAGATGTAGAATAATGTGCCCCTACATTTACGGAATATGTGCGTCTACTTGTGAGAACGGGGGGTTCTATTGTCGGAATAACGTCATACAGCGGAACCTTTAACTGCCGTATATCGTATTCTTTCATCATGATTGAAGATTTCGCCGCATTTATAGCGCTTCCTGGATATTTGGAAATGGCTTCCGCTATACTTGTATAGCTCTCGTCGTATTCACGCTTTGTTGAATCTTCAATCGTTATAGAAATATCCCCGCTATCAAATGCATTTCCGGCAAGATATCCGACATACCATCGGGACTTAGTATAGTCCTTTATGGGGATCTCCCCCGTCTTGATCTGGGAAAAACTGTTTCCTTCCGGATTGAAAATCAGAGTTGACGCAGCGGGACACCACCCGCGCTCAATCTTCAAATAGGATCTTTCGATTTCCGGGTAGAAGTCCGCCAGGACGTCACGCCGAAGTCGGAGATTATACTGTCCGAAAAGGTTCCGGCTGCTTTCCATCACAAACCAGCGCTGTTGGACATAGTACGCCGCATCCGTGATCAACAGATAGTCCGGCTCGAATCCTTCCCCGAGATTAAGGACTTGCGAAGTTTCTACACCATCCGCAGGATTGAAGTTGACGCCCTCAAACCGTTTGAAGCTGGCTGCCCTCTGAATGTATGTGCTTTCGGTTATTGAGTAAAGGACGATACGGTTCTGATAATTCAGGCAGCCAGCAAGAACGGTTAGATATGCCATTATACCTTCCTGACAGTCAACATCGGGTAGTTGGCGAGGTAGTCAAGGGTATTGTGCCCCCAGGTCAGATACTGGTTTGTGAGCAGAGCCTGCGGGTTGTAGAACGATGTGCCAACCTCGAATGCCGACATGTACGGCACGGAGCGCCGATGCATGACCTTGAATAGTATTGTGTCGTCCTCCGTATAGGAGGTCTTGGCAGGAGCTGTGTCGTTTGTTTTGATGCTGTCTCCGGCGAAGTAGTGGTTTGCGCCGATTTCCTGCTCAATCAAGGATCTGACCTTCCCGTCTGCGGTTCCCTTCTTTGCGTCATTGTTGACCTTCCCGAAGAACCGGGACGGCAGCACATACTCGCCCAGTCTGTCCACAATGTCCTTGTGGTAGATCGTCGGCAGGTCTCGGTGCTCGATTCTCGATACTGCTTTAGCCGACCAGATGAACACAAGGTCGCTTGCGCGTAGGCTCCGCATGAACCCGTAGTCGTTGAACGAATACGTAGTGTCCTGGAGATCAACCAGCAGGTTGGCGATCATCTCACCAATCACGGCGCCTTCGATTCTTGCGGCGTCCTCTCCGGTCGCTGCTCCGACTGCCGAGGTCACATCGACCGTCTGCGTCTGCTTGCCGACAGCGCTTTCAATCGTACCGATGAATGCATTGTAGGTGGTCGCATCGTAGATCTTCTTTGTCTCCCCGATCCAACCCATCATTACTGCCGCAAAGCTGCTGAACGCCCCCTCGGTGCTCCAGGCTCGCTTGGTCATATATTCGTCAGTTGTCAGCGCGATCTGACGGAAGATGTCAAGCTTGATCACCTGACATTTCGGGGAAGGCGGTCTGTGCGTCTCCAGCAGGTTTCCCGCCATGGCGTCATTCGTCCAAGCATAGGACTTCAGGACGTCGGTTGCATAGTACAGTTTTCGGTCTCCGTAGAGCCCGCCGTCCACTCTGGACATATCCACAAGAGTGGATCCGGTTTCGCTGATGTTATCCGCGAAAACCTCTTGAGAAATGATCATGTTGTAAATCGCCGCGAAAATCTCATTCGCGCCAAGCTGGCCATTGAAATTTACTGGCATCTTTTATACCCCCTTACCTTCTGAGCTGCGGATCATATGTCCGCGCCATGAGCTGCGCTGTAAATACTCCGTCGTTCCCGTCTGCTGCCTCCACGCATTCCTGCATAACTGCCGCCACTCTCTCGGCAGCTTCCCTGTCTGCGGCAGTGGCGCGAGCGTGTGTCCCGTTCGGCAGGAACGGGTCATCCCCTCCGGACTCTATGACCTTCTCCCTGAGTTCAAGCGCGGCTGTGACGTACTCAAGGTTCGTCATGTCTTCGGGATTTGAAAGTTTCTTGCGGAGTTCCTCCAGCGTTGCGCCTGCACTCGCGCCTTCTGCTTCCCCTCTCTCTCCGCTTGCAAGGGATTGAATGAGTCTCTTGTTGTCTTCGAGCAGCTTCTGGTACTTCTCTTTCGACACCGTGGATTCTTTCAGTTTCTGAATTTCCGCAATGTAGTCCTTCTCGTTGTCCTGCTCCTTGTCCTGTTCGGTCTCTTCATCCGGCATCTTTCCTACCTCCTAAATAGATTTTATATAGGCGCTCAGGGGCACCCCGACTTGACGGACTGGCGCGTGCATCACGCCTCAGCGCTCGGCACCTCTTCGGTGCGACTCCGAGATTCGCTGATTGTTCGAGATATAAGTCGGCGCCACCGCGCCGTTAAAACTCTTAACGAGTTCTAACCATTTTCAATGCATCCGTGAAATATGCTTGTGTTATCAAACTATCAAATTTCAGAGCGCGGGCATCATATAGATCTATTATTGCCTGCCTTCTTTCCAGACTATAATATGTGTCTATGTAAGGACGCATGCAGAAGTCCGCCTCTTTGGGCAAGGATTCGTTTTTATAACGTTTCAGGACTTTCCCGTCCCATAGTGTGTACCAATCTTGCTTGTTGGTTGAAAACTTGACAATTCCGGTCGGCTTAACAGTTCGCCCTTTAAAAAGCAATTGCCGGTCTTTGGTAAGCTCGTTTGTGTAGTTCGACATCTCCCCGCCGCCCAGAATATCTGCAATGGATCCTTTCCGGTCGGCAAGGTATTCTTCCGTCGGCTCCAGGTTGTCAATTACGCAACGCTTGCTTCTCAGATAGAATCTACCGAATTTTTCCGGCAGGAAATTGAACGCCTTTAATATTGTGCTTGCCTCTTCAAGCGTATTGCCAAGAAGCCAAACTTCCACGCCGTGCTTTCTTGTTCGGCAGAAGTTTTCGCACATTCCGATGAAATTGTAGAGAATGTCAAACGACGTCCTCTTCTCTCCGATTTCAAGCTGGAATTCGTCAAGAATCAATATATATTTCCCTTTAAAGTCCTTGTCGAAGTGCGCAACGCCCTTATCCTTGCCAAACGAGGCAAGCGGATATACGCCGCAGAACTTCTCGCCATCATTATATACCACATTACCCTTTGTTGTCAAGTGTAATTTGTATTTCCTCTGCAAATCTGGATCTATCAATTCCTCGGCATCCCTGGCAAGAAGCGCTTTGCATGATGTGGGGGATATCCGCATCCAGTATATCTTGACATTTTCCCCGCGCTTTTCTTTTTCGGAACAGATCATCTGCGCCACGGAATAGCTCTTTCCGGTCATTCGACCGCCGCATATTACATGGAATATTGCCCATGTATTCCCGCGCTGGCTCCGGAGGCAGACGAACCGCGCGAGCGCCCGTTTTTTCTGCGCCCTTCGGTTCCTGGTTTCCTCCTCTGCCTTCCTTCTGCGTTCAGCCGCCCTTCCTGACACTTTCATAGTACAATGCCCTCGCTTCTCTGAATAGCTCGCTTCCGTCATATCCTAATCCCTCAAGAGTATTTATAATTATGTCCCACCGTCTTTTGCGGTCGATGCTTACGATAAAATAGGCATTGAGCGTCTGAGTAAACGCATCTATAAGGATACCGAATTCTGACCGTTGCTCTTCGTATTCCTTACTCTTTTTTAAATATTTATCGCTTTCTTTACCATATTTCTTTTCAATCTCTTTAAGTTCCTTATTTTGTCCCTTCTCTTTTTTCATCTGCTCACGTTTTGCTTTTTTTACAAAAGTCGTCCCGCGCTTCTTGAGTTCTCGCGCCTCCGCGTAGGTAGTTTGAATATGCGCGCGTATTCTCTGTTTGGCTATATCTTTTGAATTCCCCATAGATATATAATTCAAATACTGGTTGGTATAAGACGCTGGGCTGTCCTTAACATAGAGCGCGCGCCCTTTGCTTTTTCCCTGCTCGTAAAGTCTGGAGAAATAATTGTATGACTGCTCAACGCGCTTTGCAAATTGCTTCTTGCTCATTGTAGATTCAGGACGTATACTCTTATAGTCACTATAGAAGTCGTCGAGCTCTGATACTGAAAGCCGGAATCCCTGGCTTGTTACTTTGCGTCTGGCCATTATACCCTCCATCTCTCGCGGACTTCCGCCCGCTGTTTCTTCCTGATTTCGTCTAAATTTTTTGCAAATTCTTCCTCAGTGCAAACAAGCGCTCCATGCTTAACCATGGCCGTGGATCCGTCCTTGTTCCAGAATACATATTGATTTATAGCGTTTGTCTGGTCGTATTTAAGGCCTGATATCTCTGTGAATAGTCCGCCCAAAGTTTTGGAACGGCTTCCATACCCCCGGACAGATCCGGGGGTGTAGATGAAGCTGTCAACGACCATCTGATACACTATAGCCCCATCCGCAGTCATTCGCTTGTACATGTCCAAATGCTGCTGGACTGCCCGGGAAAGGATAGTTGTTGCCACATGGTACTGCGCCGGAAATTTGGCACGATCGGGATGCAGCGTCCCAATTGTTGACACCATCGCTATTTTAGCGTCAGGATCCCCCTCCTTCTTCCTCCGGTACAGGTTCTGCCAGATCTGTGTCATTGTATAGGGGGATGCCTTGCATAGTATTGTTCCGGCTGGTTTTCCTGGCAGCATGCGGGATACCACATTGTCAGCAGCTGCTCCATACTCTGACCACTTCCTGCTATCCACGCGCCCATATTCTGCATACTGGTTTGTTCCCACGTAGTAGGCATATGGATATTCCTCCGTCGGTTCCGCTTCTCCGTCAGTCTCTATATGCCCTTCCCATGTCGGAAGGTTCCCGCATCCCATTGCCGGATAATTGCTGGAATAGTCCTCCAGCCAGACATTCCGCTGTGTGACGTCGCTATACCTTGTGTCTATGTAGTATACCGGTTTGGGAACGAATTCCTTCATAGCCCGCGGACATGTCCCGTAAGCCTGCTTGATGTCAACGCCGTATTGATCTATCATCAGAGAATCAACCAGTTTCCGGCTATCCTGCCCAACGTGTCTATACAGTCCGTTGTTCTTCTCGTCATCAAACTGATTGCAGGTGTATATGTGGAACCTCCCGCCCTCATTGATAGCGAGGCTGTCATAGTCCCCCTCTCTGATGAGTAACCATGTGCCGGGGCGTCTCCATTCGGAGCGCAAGGTCTTATGCTTCGCCATCTTGGAAGGATCCAGGCATTCTGTCATTTTCCCGAATTCCTCTTGTTTAACTCCGTAGTGGTATTTCGCCTCTTTCCGGAAGTTCACATAAGTGATAGCCCTATCATTTTCTATTTTGGACATGGCCATCACCTCCATGTTAATTTCCGCAGAATTCAAAGCACCCACGTGCCAGATCTTCCACAATGCGGTTTTTTGCCTCGTCAAGGCATTCTGTGATTAAGGATATACATATGCGCACTATCTCCCCGTCTGACGTCTCAGCGGGAAGCCACGCGTGCCTGCGGCATGGGCTGACATGGCACCATATATCAACAGTGTCACTCGCCCTTCCCGTCACCTGGTCAACTACCCTACTCCTCCGGATGCTCACATATTGATTTATGACGATGTGAGATCCCGGATTGGTTTTGAGATAACGCAAGGCCTCTGTTAAATTTCGCGGATTATTTGACGCCTTATTTTTTAAGGCTATCAGCTCCGAAAGCTCCATACCTTATTCCTCCATCAGTGCGAATACAGCTTCTCTTGCCTTCCCAAGTCCAATAGAAAAGCAAATTACGACTTGGAAGGAAGGATTGAAGAAAAGCCCGATTTCCCGCAATCTGTCATTTATCAGATCGCCGTCAAGATTCGGTTCTCCTCCACATTCTCCACGTACTACATAAGAGCCTTCTCTCTTCTCCTCGATCCATACGCGCCTGAGCCCAGTATCGGAACGTGCCGCGTATTTTACGCCAGGCTTTATCATGGTTGCTTTCATTTTGATTTCCAAAATTAGCACCTCACTTTCGCTATTCATTATAGCATACCCGTGCGATTTTGTCAAGTAAAATTTGAATTTTTTTTTTTTGTCTTTTTGCGTGTGGCGCGCTAGCCCAGCGCGCCCAAGTACGCAGGCACAGCCCCGGGCGCAGGAGGGGTCGCCCGGGGCCGTCGTTCTTGGGCTCCTTCT
>OHSM01000442.1_pt1 | contig 14894 bp, 9 predicted proteins | sample 1578671 | NCBI WGS metagenome assembly OHSM01 (sample SAMEA3879591, study PRJEB24766) | human gut metagenome | biome: human-associated habitat; feature: feces | place: USA | collected 1985/1987 | reverse complement strand
TGCTTTTATAGTAGAATTGAAAATTTCTCAGAAAAACAGGAAAGATCATACCCGTTGAATAATGAAAGACAATTAGAAAAAAGAAAGAGATGTGTCAAAATTTGAAGTAATTATCAAAACTATCCGAGTTTTGCAGCAAGACAATAGCAGAATTACTTTTGACACATCTCTTTATTAAAAAAGAAGTGATGACCGCTTTACATAGAATGTTGCAATCTCTGTAAAGCGGTATATTTTTTTATTTTTTCAAAGCAGCAATACTTTCTTTTAAAGAAGCTATTTTGCTTTCTGCATCAGCCTGTTTCTTACGTTCCATATCAATAACGTTGGCTGGTGCTTTGCTGACAAATTTTTCATTGCTTAATTTTTTCAATACACTTTGCAAAAAGCCTTCCTGATATTTCAAATCAGCCTCCAGTTTTGCCAATTCTTCTTCTGTGTTGATTAAATTGCCCAATGGTATGGCATATTCGGTTGTACCTACCATAAATGAGCCGGAGCCGTCAGCTTTATTCTCTACGGCTTCGATAGAAGAGAGGTTGCACAATTTGGTAATAACAGGATTGAATGCAGCTACCGGATTTTCACCTACTACTTGCAACTCCAAAGTTTCTTTCTGTGCAATGTTTTTCTGTAAACGAATAGTACGGATACCACCGATTACTTCTTTCACTACTTCAAATTCTTTGACGATAATCTCATTGCAGGCAGTCGGAATGTTCAATTGCTGGACCATCAGGCTTTCGCCTTCTTTGCGGTCATAGATATGCTGCCATAACTCTTCGGTAATGAAAGGCATGAACGGATGCAGCAGCTTCATGCTGTTTTTGAGTACATGAACAAGGATGGCGCGAACATTTGCTTTTTGCGCTTCATCTTCGCCGTAAAGGCGCGGTTTCGCCATTTCGATGTACCAATCACAGAACTCCGTCCAAATGAAGCTGTAAATCTTGTCAACGGCAAGATTCAGATCAAACGAGTCAAGATTTGCCGTCACGGCTTCGGCAACTTCGTTCAGACGATGCAGGATCCATTTATCCGCAATGTCGGTTATGCTCATGTCAACGGGCTGCAGCTCACCGTCGCCGAGGTTCATCATCACGAAGCGGGAAGCGTTATAAACCTTGTTGCAGAAATTGCGTGCAGCCTCAACCTTTTTGGGCTGATAGCGCATATCGGTGCCCGCGGCAGTGCCGGAAGTCAGACTGAAACGCAGGGAATCGGCACCGTACTCTTTGATTATTTCCAACGGGTCGATTCCGTTGCCGAGGGACTTGCTCATTTTTCGTCCCTGCTCGTCGCGAACCATGCCGTGGATATAGACAGTGTCGAACGGAACATCGCCCATAACGTACAATCCGAACATTATCATTCTTGCAATCCAGAAGAAGATAAGGTCATAGCCGGTGGCAAGGGTGGATGTTGGGTAATAATACTTCAGCTCGGGGGTTTTATCCGGCCAGCCGAGAGTGGAGAACGGCCACATGCCCGAGGAGAACCATGTGTCAAGAACGTCGACATCCTGATGCAGGTTTGTACTGCCGCATTTCGGGCAGCGTTCGGGCGCGTTTTCTTCAACAATGGTTTCTCCGCAGCAGTCGCAATAATAAGCGGGAATGCGATGTCCCCACCAGAGCTGGCGGGAAATGCACCAGTCACGGATGTTGTACATCCAATTATAGTACGTTTGAGCATATCTTTCGGGAACAAAGCGAATTCGTCCGCTTTCAACCGCCTTAATGGCGGGTTCCGCAAGATCCTTTACGGCAACGAACCATTGCTTGGAGACCATGGGTTCGATAGTTGTGCCGCAGCGGTAGCATGTGCCGACGTTGTGGCTGTAGGGCTCGATTTTAACCAGTGCGCCGCATTGCCTGAGATCTTCAACAAATATTTTGCGGCATTCTTTGGTTGTAAGTCCGGCATATTTTCCGCCGAGTTCGTTGATATGCCCGTCTTCCGTGAACACACACATGCGGGGGAGTCCCGTGCGCTGACCGACTTCAAAATCGTTCGGATCATGACTCGGAGTGATTTTAACGGCACCGGTGCCGAAGTCCATTTCAACATATTCATCCGCAACTATGGGAATTTCCCTGCCGATGATGGGCACAACAACGGTTTTGCCGACAATTTCCGTATAGCGCGGGTCATTGGGGTTAACGGCTATGCCTGTGTCGCCGAGGATGGTTTCCGGGCGGGTCGTTGCGCAGATGATGGAATAGCTGCCGTCCGGCGCATCATAGCGAACATGCCAAAGATTGCTGGGCTGTTCAACAAAATCAACCTCCGCATTGGAAATCGCCGTTTTGCAGTGCGGACACCAGTTGACGATGCGGTCGCCGCGGTAAATCAGACCTTTTTTATATAAATCAACAAAAACTTTCGTAACTGCTCTGCTGCATCCGTCATCCATTGTGAAGCGTTCGCGCTCCCAATCGCAGGAAGAACCGAGCTTGCGAAGCTGAGTAACTATGCGTCCGCCGTATTCTTTTTTCCATGCCCAAGCATGTTCAAGAAAACCCTCTCTGCCGATATCCGTTTTTGAAATGCCTTCGGCCGCAAGCTTGTTAACAACCTTAACTTCGGTTGCAATGGATGCATGATCCGTGCCGGGCAGCCAGAGTGTTTCAAAACCGCTCATACGCTTGTATCGAATCAGTATGTCCTGCATGGTTTCATCAAGTGCATGTCCCATGTGGAGCTGACCCGTGATGTTGGGCGGGGGAATCACAATGGTGTAAGGTGGTTTATCGGGATTCGGCTCGGAATGAAAATATCCGCGCTCTTCCCATTTTTTGTACAGCCTTTCTTCAACCGAAGAAGGGTCGTAGGTTTTGGGCATTTCATCGGGTGCAGCTGCGGTGTCTGCAATTTTCTCCGCGTTTTCAATGCCCTGATTGCTGCAATGATCGCACATTTTAAGTACCTCCGAAAAATAAAATCGCACCTCTCATCTTCAAAGGACGAGAGGTGCGCTCGCGGTACCACCTTTGTTGAACACAGCGGCCGGTCGGATGCGGGCAATCATCAAAAACAGAAAATCGCAGCGCAGAATGCCGAACGAATGCGTTCCACTTGAATCGCCGTAACGGGGCGTGCCGTTCGGGTTGCTACCCCCGAATGCTCAGAAGCGACCTTCACACACTGTCCCTGCAATTTTCCCTTTCAGCCGAGGGGAAAAATCTCTTTTGCCGACAGAATGCTACTCCTCTTCGTCAACGCAATATTAAACAAACTTAATTATAACCGATGCATAAGGCCGTGTCAACAGCAATGCGGTAATATATCAAAATCGTCAATTTTTTGCTCCGCAGTGCGGGCAAAATGCAGCAGCGGAATTCAACTCGGAACCGCATGCAGCGCAATAACGCTTTGCCGAACAATCGGGTTTTGCGGAGTCATCGGCGGGAAGCCTGTTTCCGCAGCACGGGCAGAAAGCGGAAAGCTTGTCAATCTGCCGACCGCAGCTCGGGCACTTAATTGTGCCGTCAACGGCATGAAAATCTTCGCGGCTGCATTCATACTCATTTGCGGCATCACCGCTTCGATTGTCGAACGAATCCTCGGCGAACTCGGTGGAGGAATCATCCGAGCCGCAGCAGCATTCTCCGTTGCTGTCGCTGTTGCCGTTAGTGTTAGTGTTGATTTTGGACTTAACGCTCGAAAGCTCTGCTGTAAGCTTTTCAATGGAGGCATGAATCTCGCGTATCCTGTCAAATACGGGAACGAGTTCTGCCGGCGGTTCGGCATCGTTTTGGTGTGCTTCCCAAACCAAAAGCCCAAGATGCTCATAAAGCTCTGAAAGCTTGCTCTTTTCTTCAGAAACCTTGTATGTTATTTTTGCGGAATCAACAAGACCCTTCGCCTTGTCGCCGATTTTATCAAAAAAAGCCATTTGAAACCTCCTTATTTATATTGTGCGCGTGTTACCGAACTCTTAATCGGTGCCTGCATAGTAATGCGCCGATTAAATCATTTATATACGTTTATGCGGGAAATACATTGTTTTGCGGGTTTGCCGAACAAAAACATAACGCCGTGGAGACCGTCGGCGCCCCGTGAACAATGCCCTTGGCAAATTATATGCCCAAGGAGGAACAAACAGAATCAACAATGTTTCCGATAAACGGAATATCCGATCTGTTGCCCATTGCAGCACGGTAGGAGCAGTACAGCGTAAACAATGCAACAATTGTGCAGACGATCCAATGCACAGTCCTGAAGAATCCGAGCTTCCCGAGAAGGATTCCGAATATCAACGAGGATACAAATGTGACAATATGAAGAAAAATAACCTGAACACACGCTCTGCGCACGAATGAGTTCTTTTCAATGAAAATCAGCACAACAGCGCAGACAAACGTTACGAGGGCAAGAAAGCCCCAGAAGCCGTTCAGAATGCCGAACACGGCAGTGAAAAGATAAACCAACGAGGCCAGCGTGTTTGCCTTCATTGAAGGAATAAGTGATGAATTTCCGTTTCTCATATTTTTACCTCCGTATAAGTTGAACAGTATTGCGAACCGGTATATCCCAACCCAATAATTATATAACAACATGGCGCGGAATGCAACACAAAAAAGGACATAATCCGATCAATTTGTTGTCAATACATAGTCGCACGGCATAAAAATCCGCACAGAAAACAACCGGTTGCCAAAAGCTCCGTCGGCTGCATCAACGAAATGCGGCAACCGCAAGTCCTTTGGGAAAATGATTCTTAAGCACGCCGTCAACAGCCTTGCCGAAACCGAGTGTACAGCCGTCAACGGAAACCGCAGCAAAACCGCGCATATTGACAGGAACGGGGACAGTGTTGCCCGAAAGGTATCGGCGAAGTTCATCCGATTCAGGCAGAAAATCAATTTCATTGCGGAAGTGCAGCCCGTGGCACGCAACAAAAAACGAGTGGCAGGGTTTGAACCTGCCTTTAAGCAATTCACCGACTTCAACCCCGAGGGACAGTATGCGCAGCCTGAGCAGGTTTTCATGAAAGGTGAACGGTGCATAAACAATTCTGCCGTCAGACATACGGCGAATTTCATGAAGAAATTCATTTAACCTTGATTCATCACTGAAATCAAGAAAGGAATCCCTGAGGAACTCTGTAAGCGCCGCAATTTCGGCTTTATCCTTAATCCGCGGCACGGCAACAGCATCCGGTATGCAGTCGGAACGTTTTGCACGTCCGCTGCGCATCCCTGCTTTTTTTTGTGCGGTGCAGGCAGATTCCGCGGAAGCCGTGAATGCGGAAGTGTCGGGAAAGCTGCTTTGGTTCCTTTGCAGTCTTGCAGCAAAATGCCCTTCTCCGCAGCATGTATGCGGATAAAGCCTGTGCTGCATCTCAACAGTGAATTCCGGATGTATACGGCAAAAATCCTCAATTACATCTTCGTTTTCCTCACGTGAGAATGTACATGTGGAGTAGATAAGCTTTCCGCCGGGCGCAACGCAGCGGCATGCACTTTCAAGAATTTGCTGCTGACGCTTGGCACATGCCGAAACATGTTCCGGTGACCATTCGGCAATTGCGGTCGGATCTTTTCGGAACATGCCCTCGCCGGAGCAGGGGGCGTCAACAACAACACGATCGAAATACTGCGGCAGGGCTTCCGCAACGGCATCGGGATGAGCGGATGTTACAACGGCATTCACGATGCCGAGCCGCTCAAGGTTGCGGGCAAGCAGTTTTGCGCGATTCGGGATAATTTCGTTTGAAACAAGAATTCCGCGGCCGCAAAGCCTTGCGGCGATTCCTCCGCTTTTGCCTCCGGGTGCGGCACAAAGGTCGAGCACGCGCATTCCGGGAGCTATTTCGGCAGCTTCGACAACGCTCATGGCGGAGGGCTCCTGCATATAAAAGAGCCCGGCGATATGATAAGGATGCGTTCCGATATGCTCCGGGTTTTCGGTAAGTATCAACCCTTCGTTAAGCAGCTCCGATTGCTTGGTTCGCCACGGACAAAGGTCAAGAAAGCGTTCCTTTGAGATTTTAAGTGTGTTTATACGCATTGCGCGGATGGGTGCATCCGAATAACAGGCAATAAAACGCTCATACTCAGCCGTGGTTTCGAAATCGGTGCGCATTCTTTTGATGAATGCGTGAGGGAGTTTGCTTTCGATGCCGCTGCCGCTGCAAATCTTGTGCGGACATTGTGCGTCATGGGACAAATCGGATAAAGTCTCGCTCGAAAATGTATTGTTTGAATCCAAAATTCGCATTCCTTTCAATATCTGAATCTGAAATTAAAAATCTGTTCGCAAAGATCAACCGGTGCGCTTTCGCTGCCGAGCAGTCAAAAAGCGGCGGTCAGGCTCGGCTTGGGAATGAAATGCTCCGAAACGGGGTTCATTCTGTGCCGTGCGCAAACCGCCGCAGGGTTTGATTTCTCAAAGAGAAAATGCAGTGCGGCGATTACGCCGCAGCCATTATATCATGCAGTGCAGCCGTTCTGCAATGCCGTGTGCTTTATTTAAGCAGGCTCGCCGTGCTTGTTTCCGTGAACTGAGTGGTATAAAGATCATAGTAATAACCTTTGAGTTTCAACAGTTCGCGATGCGTACCGGATTCGGTGATTCTTCCGTTGCGGATAACAAGAATTCTGTCCGCTGACCGGATTGTGGAAAGCCTGTGAGCAACAATGAAGCTTGTTCTGTTTTTCAGAACGGTCCGGATCGCACTCTGTATAAGCACTTCGGTTTCGGTATCGATGGAGCTCGTTGCTTCATCAAGAACGAAAATACGCGGGTCGGCAAGGATAACCCTTGCGAATGAAATCAGCTGCTTCTGACCTGTCGAAAGCCTTGCGCCGCCTTCGCCGACTTCGGTATCATAGCCGTTTTCGAGCTGTTCAATGAATTCATCGGCATGAACCGTTTTTGCGGCAGCACGGACTTCTTCATCGCTTGCATCCTTTTTGCCGTAACGGATATTGTCCCGTATGCTTCCGGAGAACAGGTGCGGAGTTTGCAGAACATAGCCGAGCCTGTCCTGAAGCCAGAGCTGACTGCGCTTGCGGTAATCCGTACCGTCAATAAGAATGCTCCCTTCGGTCGGTTCATAGAACCTGCAAACAAGGTTCACAATTGTGCTCTTGCCGGCACCTGTTTCACCGACGAGTGCGATGGTCTCGCCCTGTTTAACCACAAGACTGAAATCTTTCAGCACTTTTTCGCCGCCGTTGTATGCAAAACTCACATTGCGAAATTCAATATCGCCGCGGATGTCCTCCCAGTTTTCGCGTTTGGGGTTCATGCAGTCACCGTATTTTTCAATAACTTCCGGAGTGTCCGTAATATCGCTTTCGGTGTCAAGCAGCGAAACAACGCGTTCGGCACTCGCCTGCGCACTTTGCATTTCCGCGAATATACCTGCAAGCTGCTGAATCGGGTCAAACAGGTTGGTGGTGTACGAAATGAAGGTTGAAAGCACACCGATGGTCATTGCCGCACCGAATACAGTGGGTGCGATAACGGTGCGCCCGCCGGCGTAAAGCGCAAGAGCGGTTCCTACCGAACCCAAAGTCATAACGATGGGGGTAAACATTGCCGAAAGCACGGCAGCCCGGATCGAGGCTTTCCGCATTTTGCCGGATTCTGCTTTAAACTCTTCAAAATTGCGTTCTTCACGAACGAGCGTTTTCGTCGTGACCGCACCCATGATGCCCTCATTGAATGCACCTGTAATGCGGGAATTCTGTTTGCGTACGATTCGGTGCTGCTGAAGAATTCTTTTTTGAAACCATGCGCACAGAATCGCAATCGGCGGAACAACAATGAGCACGAGAAGGGCGAGCTTCCAATTCATTGAAAGCATCATGACGGTGCAGCCGATAACAAAGCCGCCGGACCAGAGAATATCCGTAAGACTCCATGCGATCATGTCGCTGAGGCGGGGAATATCGCCGATCATTCGCGCCATGATGTAGCCGACTGCGGTCTTATCATAGTATGAGAATGACAACTCCTGAAGCTTTTTGAATGCGTCCTGACGAATATCATAAGCGATCGCCATTTCAAGCTTTCCGGCGCGTGAAATAAACATCACAGTCCCGAAGGATTGAAGCGCAATGACAATAAAATACACTGCGGCGAACGGAATGAGCCGCTTAATATCACCCTGCATGATTATGCTGTCGATTGCGTATCTGCTCAGCTGCGGGTAAACAAGGTCGATGGCCGCAACTATGAACATGAACACGATCAGCGGAATCAGCAGTTTTTTTTGACGCAGTCCGTAAGCAAGCAGCCGCTTCCAGACCTTCATGTCAACTTTTTTATTAAACTCCTCTTCTTTAAGAGCAGTGGTGGTAAGTTCTTCTGACATTAGTTTTCCTCCTGTTCGGATCGGAGCTCATCTTCAAGCAGATTCTGAATATCCGCAATGCGTTTATACAGTCCGTCCTGCTTAAGCAGCTCCTCGTGTGTTCCCGTCTGCACAAGCCTGCCGCCTTCAAGCACAAGAATCTTGTCTGCACGGCAGAGCGTTGTGATACGGTGCGAAATGATGAATGTTGTGCAGCTGCTGCGGCGCGAATGCAGTGCATCGCGGATTGCCGCATCGGTTTCGGTATCAACCGCGCTCATCGAGTCGTCAAGCACGATGATTGGGGCTTTCTGCATCAGCATTCTTGCAATTGCAACGCGCTGCTTTTGTCCTCCGGACAATGTAACGCCCTTTTCGCCGACGACAGTGTCGTAACCGTTTTCAAAACTCTGAATAACGTCATGCACCGATGCAACGCGGGTGGCGTCAAACACATCTTCATCGGCTGCGTCGGGGTTGACAATGCGAACGTTTTCCATGATCGTTCTGGAGTAAAGGAAGGGTTCCTGTAAAACGATGCCGATATTGCGGCGCAGATGATGCCGCTCTATGTCGTTGATATTCACGCCGTCGATAAGAATTTCACCGCTGCGGCATGTGTACAGCCTTTGCAGCAGCTGCACAAGGCTGGATTTGCCGGAACCGGTGGAGCCGAGAATAGCAACGGTTTCGCCGCGCTTTGCAGTGAAGGTGATGTCCTTAAGGACTTCCTGTCCGTCCTCGTAGCCGAAATCAACATGGCGGAACTCAATGTCGCCGTGAATTTCCGGAGTCAATGCTTTCCCGGGTTCCTTTTCGGGGGGGACTTCAAGAATCTCGTCGATTCTGCCGAGAGAGACGCTTGCCTTGCCAAGGTCGGCAAGGGTTCGCCCAAGCTGACGAACGGGCCAGACAAGCATTGATGTGTAGCTTGAGAAAACAAGCATTTCACCAACCGAAATTTCTTTACGGAGAGCTAAAATGATGCCTGCAACAAGACTGATGCCGATTTGCAGATAGCCAAAGCCGTCAGTGCAGCCCCAGTAGTAGGCAAGCATCATAAGAAGCTTATCGTTCTTTTTGCGAAAATCAGCGTTCTTCTCCGTGAAGTTTTCAAATTCGCTGCGTTGCTGCCCGAACGCACGCACAACACGCATTCCGGAAACGTTCTCTTGAATAACGGCAGAAAGCTTGCCTTCGGCCTCGTCCGAAAGAGTGAACTGATCCTTAACAAACTTGAAATACACGAACGATGCAACGGCAAGGAACGGCATTATCATTACGGAAAAAGCTGCAAGCTTCGGATTGAGCGTGAACATGATTATTGCAGCGGCAACGATCATGACGATTGTGCGAATGATTTCAAGCAGCTGATTTGTAACAAACCTGCGGATGGTGTCAACATCCGATGTGCAGCGCTGAATGATATCGCCGCTTGAAATATGCTTGTAATAGTCGTAAGGCACGTTCGCAAGGTGCGAATAGAGCCTGTTGCGCATGTTGTAGGACATTGTTTCCGCGCCGTAGGTAATCTGACTTCTGCGAATATAAACAGAAAGTGCGTTCACACCTGTTGCAGCTATTAAAGCAATGCCCATGATATAGAGATGCTGTTCAAGAAAAGGGATTCCGCCGATTGAATCTATAAGGCGTTCGATCCAAGGGGCAACCGCAATGCCGCCGCTGTACCCTTCTTCGGCATAGCCGATGAGAACATAGTCGATGGTAAAGCTTGTTATGAGCGGTATGCAGTATGCGGACAGAGCCGCAAAAACTATGCCGAGCGTTCCGAGAATGAAATGCCCCGCCGTGCCGCGGCAAAATTCCGAAACAAGCTTCCAATTGATTGCGCGGTGCTTGATCTTTTCTTTTTGTTTCTTAGTCTTTTTGTCCATAGTTCCTCCAAAACTGTCGGTTGAATCGAAAACATGCAGCCGCTGTTTCGGTTCGGATGCGCGCCTTGTGATGCCGCAGCGGGTGAAGTGCTTTTTCGTTCGGCACACATGAATTCCGCACGGAGCAGAAAGCGGAACTGCGGTGCATGCCGAAGTAAACGTTTATGAATTTGAAACGCCCCGAAAGCATGTTCCGGAAAAGGTTGAATACATGCCTTTTCGGAAAAGCGGCTTTGAAGCAGATTTCGGTTTTGAAAAGAGCGTGCGAGCCTGCGTTTATTAAACAAGGCCGAGTAACGGAAATCGGCTTTGGGCTGTTCGCCGAAGTGAACTGCTGCGCTTAAATATATGAATTGCAATGATAAGGTCTATGGGCAAAAACCGTATCTGCCGACGCGCAAGCGTGTGTTCGAAGGCTCTTTTCTGTTTTCAAGTTTCGAAAAAGCGTTGACTTGCAGCAATTGCGGCAAAAAAACGAGCCGCAATCGTGCTTGCGGCTCGGATAAGGCTGATAACATCAAACCCTTGTTATTTGCTCTTGCGGCAAAAGTCAGGCATTGATGCACCGAAGGCGGCCGACTGCACAAACGGAAAACGGGTATACACCGAAGCCGTTGATTCCTGAGATAATCCTGTTCATGCTTTAACCTCCTTCGTCTGATGGTACTCTGTTTACGGGGATCCGCCGCATGATCCGACGTGCCGCCTGCAATGTTGATTTTAAACAACGATGCGGCTGATCGGAACGGATGCCCGGCAACATGCTGTCATTATATTCCCATTTTTCAAAAAATGCAACACTAAATGCCCGGATAATAATTATATATTGCGTCAACCCCGTGACCGGGCTTGACAATGCGGAGCAGTTGAATATAATACCAATTATCGGTAATAATGATTATGTACACCGATCGGTTTAATGCGTGAGCAATCCTGCGGCATAGGCAAAGCCCGAGCTTCGGGGAATATCCCGGGTGCCGCGCTTCCTTACGGCAGACTGTGATTCTCATCCGACATTGAATTCGATTTCAACACAATGTTATTGCATTGCATCAAGTATGCATCAAACTTCGTACTGCTGCACGGTTTCTGCGTCGGAACGGAGGCAGGGCAGTGCTTTTGCACAATTAGTTTCACACATACGGGTGCATCAGCATAACTGAAGTGTTATCCACATACAGGAGGTATTGTTATGAAAATCAGACCTTTATTCGACAGAGTTGTTATCAAGAGCTGCGAAGTTGAAGAAACCACCAAGAGCGGGCTCATCCTTACCGGAAACGCAAAAGAAAAGCCCCAGATGGCGGAAGTTATCGCAGTCGGCCCCGGCGGTGTTGTTGACGGCAAGGACGTCACGATGTCCGTAAACGTCGGCGACAAAGTTATCTATTCAAAGTATGCGGGCAATGAAGTCAAGCTTGACGGCGAAGAATACATCATCGTTCGCCAGAGCGATATTCTTGCCGTTGTTGAGTAACACGACAAGACGCTGAGCATAATTTGATTCGGGATACACCCGTTTCTGTCTGATCAGTGGTCGCAGCAACTTTTAAAACTTTACTGAAAGGAAGTATTTTTTATGGCAAAACAGATAAAACACGGAGAAGATGCACGCCGCGCTCTTGAAGCGGGTCTTGACACTCTTGCAAATACGGTTAAAATCACTCTCGGACCCAAGGGCTGCAATGTTGTTCTTGAAAAGAAATACGGCGCACCGCTTATCACAAATGACGGTGTTACCATTGCGAAAGAGATCGAGCTTGAAGACCCGTTCGAAAACATGGGTGCACAGCTCGTTCGCGAAGTGGCTGCAAAAACAAATGACGTTGCAGGCGACGGCACAACAACAGCAACAATTCTTGCTCAGGCGATCGTTCGCGAGGGCATGAAGAACGTTGCGGCAGGTGCAAACCCCATGGTTCTCCGCAAGGGCATTGAAGCAGCAGTTGAAAAAGCTGTTGCAGGCCTTAAGGAAATCAGCAAACCCGTTTCCGGCAAACAGGAGATCGCACAGGTTGCCTCGATCTCCGCTTCCGACGAAAGGGTCGGCGCACTTATTTCCGATGCAATGGAAAAAGTCGGCAACGACGGCGTTATCACCATCGAAGAAGGCAAAACAATGAAAACCGAACTCAACGTTGTTGAGGGTATGCAGTTTGACAGAGGCTATGCTTCCGCATACATGGTAACCGATTCCGACAAGATGGAAGCTGTTCTTGATGACCCCTATATTCTGATTACCGAGAAAAAAATCAGCAACATCCAGGAGATTCTGCCCGTTCTCGAACCTATCGCACAGCAGGGCAAAAAGCTGCTCATCATTGCGGAAGATGTTGAGGGAGATGCGCTTGCAACTCTCGTTGTGAACAAACTTCGCGGCATCTTCACATGCGTTGCGGTAAAAGCCCCCGGCTTCGGTGACAGGCGCAAGGAAATGCTCAAGGATATCGCAACCCTTACCGGCGGTGAGGTTATTTCCGAAGAACTCGGAATGGATCTTAAAGAAACCACGCTTAACCAGCTCGGCAGGGCACGCCAGGTTCGTGTCGACAAAGAGAACACCACCATTGTCGAGGGTGCAGGCAATCAGGAAGCTATTGCTGCACGCGTAAAGCAGATTCGTGCTCAGATTGCGGAAACCACTTCCGAATACGATAAAGAAAAACTCCAGGAACGCCTTGCAAAGCTTGCAGGCGGCGTTGCCGTCATTTCCGTCGGTGCTGCAACCGAACCCGAAATGAAGGAGATTAAAATGCGCATAGAGGACGCTCTTAACGCAACCCGCGCTGCGGTTGAAGAGGGCATCGTGCCCGGCGGCGGCATTGCGCTTCTCAGCGTTATCGACAGGGTTAAGGCGCTGGAGACAAAAAACGAAGGCGATTTCCGCACCGGCGTTGCAATTATCGTCCGCGCTCTTGAAGAGCCCATCCGCCAGATCAGTGCAAATGCGGGTCTTGAAGGCAGCGTTATCGTTGCAAACGTCCGCAGTGCAGGCAAGCTTGGCTACGGCTACGATGCAGCGAAAAATGAATACGGCATGATGGTTGAAAAGGGCATTATCGATCCCACCAAGGTCACAAGGAGCGCACTCCAGAATGCTGCTTCCGTTGCGGCAATGGTTCTGACCACCGAAAGTATCGTTTGCGATATTCCCAAGCCCGAAGCACCCGAACCTCCCATGGGCGGCGCAGGAATGTATTAATCAGTTGAAAAGCTGAACGAATGAATTATCCGTAAAGCAAAAACCGACAGCGGAGGAAAACGTATCCGCCGGTATCGGTTGACAATATGTGTACGATTAACGCCGGCAGGATGCATTGATGTGTTTTACCGGCGTTTTGTTAATTTACATATAAAAAGAGGTTCGAAAACGTAAAGTCTGTTTTCGAACCTCAAAACTTAAATACAGAGTGTTGAGCGGACAGTGCAAAAACTCACTCAGCCGCAGTCGATCTTTCGGCAGTTTCCTCGTGCAGTTCGAGTTTTTTCGTTGCACTGTCCATAGCATAGGATGCTGCAACACCGCCGGCAAAAAGAACAACAAGAACCACAATCCTCAGGAAACCTATGCCGGCTTGGTTGCGCATAACTTCCTGTATCACACAACCAACAATTGTTGCGAGCAGTATGCCGAACAGTGTATAGAAGGATTGACGATGGAAACGATTAAGCACCTTCCGAACAATCAGCAGCATCGGAATCGCAACAACAAGAATTCCGGCAATAGAGGACAGGCCGAGGACGATATTCTGCCCGGGATTGCTGAGAAACTTGGTGAATACTTCCATGAAACTCTTATAAACGTTCATGTTTATAAGAATGAATGATGTGCTCACGCCGGGAAGGACGGTACCGATCATGATTATCCCGCCGCAAAGCGCAGCAAGCAGGGGAGTAAGTTCACGGCTTGCCGCGACTGCTCCGGTACCGGATTCGCCCGTAAAAAATCCAAGCAAAACAAGTGTTATTGCAAACGCAAAGCCAAGGATAATATAGAGCCAATTAGTTTTTTTAAACGGTTCGTTACCATTTGCTTCTTTCAGAAAAGAGGGGATACTGCCGATTACAAGCCCCATAAAAAGGCAGACGATTTCTGTCTGATATTTTGCAAACAGACTGTCGATCAAAAACATGAAAACCGCAAAACCGATAACGCCGCCGATGCCGAGCGGAAGCAGAAAATTAAAATTCTTTTTCGGTGCTTTGAAAAAACCGGTGATTGCTTCAATCGTCGGCTGATACAACCCCATCGAAACGGCAAGAATTCCGCCGCTGAGTCCGGGAATGATTGCTCCCGCACCGATCACAAATCCTGCGAGAATTTTGCTGAGAAACAGATTCAAATTTTTCCTCCAATTTCGAATGCGGCCGAATACACTTCAGCATATTGACCGCTATTCCTTAGTAACAGCAACATTATACCATAAAGATACAGAAAGATAAACCGTTTTTATTTGCGGCAGCATAAATGTTCAAATTGATTCTTTTACAGCGGATGCACGCGGCATTCGAACAGTGATGCAAAAATATACCAAAACATTTTTGAACAAGTTTGTATATTCGAGCATTTTCGGGCGAATTTTTGCCTCGAAAAAGGGGTTGAATGATATATAACGCTCGCGGAGGAGTTGGAAATTTGCCTTTAAAATGTCTGAAAGTAATCTCAAATATGCGATTATACTGCAATTACT
>OHSM01000428.1_pt1 | contig 15176 bp, 7 predicted proteins | sample 1578671 | NCBI WGS metagenome assembly OHSM01 (sample SAMEA3879591, study PRJEB24766) | human gut metagenome | biome: human-associated habitat; feature: feces | place: USA | collected 1985/1987 | reverse complement strand
TCCCCCAGGAGCCGGAGACCCCGGGCCAAGGGGAGAACACGAAGACCCCCGACCAGCCGGAGGAACCTTCCCAGGACGAACCGCCCGCCGCAGACGAACCGCCTGCGGTTCAGTCGGAGCCTGCGCCCCAGGCGGCGGTGCAGGCGGCGGAAGTCCCGGCGGAGAACGCCGTGGCACAGGTGGGGAATGTGAACTACGCCAACATTACGGACGCCTTTGCCGCAGTGAAGAAGAACGGCGGCACGCTGACCCTGCTGGCGGATTGCGAAACCTCGAATACGAGCGATAAATTCGATATTTCCGGCAATTACACTTTGGACTTAAACGGCTATACGCTGAAGGGGCGGCTGTATCTGAGCAAAACCAGCACGTCCTTGACCGTCAAGGATTCCGGCACAGGCGGAAGAATCCAAGCTACTGCCGGCTGGTCGCCACTGTGGGTCGATGGCGGAGATGTCACCATCGAGAGCGGCACCCTTGCAACCGAAAAGGATACAGTACAAGCACTGGTTTTCGGTCAAGAGGCTGCCTGCGGCACGCTGACGATTACAGGCGGGTCGTTTGAAACCGGGTATGTTTACATTGGATACGACGGCGGCAAGACCGTGATTTCCGGCGGTGCGTTCCATGAACTGCGCGTCAACGGGGACTACTCCAAGCGAGTGACCCTGTCCGGCGGTACCTTTGACACGGTGATGCGTCGCAAGAGCGGCAGTACCATTGCGCCCACAGACCTGTTAGCGGACGGTTATGCCTTTGTCGACCGGGACACCGGCGCGGAGGTCTCTACATCGCAGGAAGCTGCCCTGACCAACGTCAAGGTCGTCTCCGAGAAGACCGCGAACGCTTCGGCTTCGCTGACGGTGGATGGAACCGAGACCCCTTACGGCACCTTTGAAGAAGCCCTGACCGCCGCACAACAGCCGCAGGGCGGCACGCTGACCCTGCTGAACAACGTGAACCTTGTGACACAGGTCTACGTCAACAGCGGCACGTTTACCCTGGACTTGAACGGCCATACGCTGACGAGCGCAGATTTCAATACCATGATTGTCAACGGCGGCAGCATGACCATTCAGGACAGCGCGGGCAACGGCAAACTCGGCAACAGTAAAGACGACACGGCAGTCTGGTGCGGCGGCGGGAACGTCACGATTCTTGGCGGCTCCTTCCCGTCCGCGCTTTACTGGGAGTCCGGCACCGTTTCACTTCAAGGCGGGGCGTTCCGCTCCTTGGACAGCAAGGCTGGCTCCTGGCTGTCGGCAATCCCGGAGAGGAAAGCCCTGGTAAGGGACGACGACCACAGTGTTGTGGATGCCAGCGCAAATACAATTCATACGGCTGACGGCTTTTACGTACTGGCCAACCACGAAAAACATGATTGGCAGGCGGGCAAATGTGCCTGCGGACGGGAACACACTGACCACACCTGGAAGGACGGCAAATGCACCGTCTGTCATCTTCCCTGCTCCCACGGGACAATCGGCGGGGACGGCGTGTGCAAGACCTGCGGCACCCAGTTCACGGCGAAGGCGAACGGCGACTATTACAAGCATCTGTCCGATGCCCTGGCAAGCGAGAACGTTGATGATGTGACCCTGCTGGCGGACGATACCCTGTCGGAGGATGTGACGCTCATCAAAGACATCTTCTTCTACCCGAACGGCCACACCGTCAGTGGCGAGGGCGCAATCGTGGTGCCCAGCGGCAAGAGGCTGGTTCTCGGAGAGAAAGACGAAACTGAGAAAGCCGGAAACGCCGGTGCGATTCTGGTAGAGAACGGCGGCACGCTGATGGTCGACGAAGGTTTTACAGGAACTGTCCAGACGCTGACCGTCTCGGAGACGGCAGAGGTCAAACTTAGCGGCGGTACGTATGGAACCATCACCGGCTCGAGACAGAAGGCGGGGACACTGCTGTATAATGATAATAATCATGCCTTGGCGTTCCAAAAGCAGGACGGCTCGTTTGCGCGGTATGACCAGAGGATTTCATCTGAAACGCCGCTGGAAAACGTGACCGTGGATTTCTGCCGGCATGAACAGCTGACGGAAGCGTGCGGCGAGACCTGCGAATACTGTGGTGGAGCGCTTCGATGCAGAATCGGGGCGGCTGGCTATCGGGATATGAGCAATGCGATTCGCGATGTTCCAGACGGCGGAACCATTACGCTGCTGCGGGACTACTCTGCGGTCAACAATATCTCGGCAAATGTCGACCGTGCGTACACCATCGACCTGAACGGCCATTCGGTTCGGAAGGACAGCGGCGGTATCAGCCTGGCGGTGTATGCCGGTACGCCGAAGATCATCGATTCCAAGGGCGGCGGTGTCATCGCCGGGCTGGAAATCAACAGCAAGCTCGGCCTGACGTTGGCCGACCTGCTGCCGAAGGGCTGGGACTTTCAGAAGAGCGACGGAATCTGGCTGAGTACGACGGAGCTGGAAGGAAAAACGGTGTCCAACGTCACCGTGGCGCAGCTTCCCATCCAGAGCATGAAGTATCCCACCGAGATGAGCATGACTTATGGTGGTACGGGGACGCTGATTGTCAATGTGAAGGGCACTGGCGCTGTAACCTTCCAGTGGTACAAGGTGGAGGACGGCAACGAGAAAGCAGTTGGCAGCGAGACAACAAAGAATCAATTTGATTTTTCTGCACTAAAGCTGCCCGCAGGCAAGCACATCTTCCGCTTTTCCGCCACCTGCAACGGCTACAAGAAAATGAGCCAGGATATTGTTGTAACGGTACAAAAGGCCGACATCAGGTCAGGCCTCATCACGCCTCCCACAGCGCAGGAAAATCTGACCTATACCGGACAGGAGCAGGAGCTCATTACCGCGGGCAGCGTGACCAGCGGCGGCACCATGCAGTACAGCCTGACCGAGAACGGCACATACAGCCAGGACACCCCTACCGGCACCGATGCCGGAGCATATACCGTGTGGTATCGGGTGATTGGCGATGCAAACCACAACGATACCGCACCCGCCAGCGTGGCAGTCCGCATAGGGAAGAAGCCGCTGACGATCTCCGGGGTAACGGTTGCGCCCAAGCCTTATGATGGCACGACAAACGCGGACATCTCCAGCGTGACCTTCGACAACGTGACCTTGAACCGAGGCACAGACTACACCGTGACCGCCAGCTTTGACGATGCCAGTGTGGGCAACGGCAAGAACATCACTGCCACAGTGACCCTGATGGGGCAGGCCGCGAAGAATTACGCCCTGGAGCAGAGCAGCTTCCCTACCACTGCCAGCATCACCAAGGCCGCCGCGCCTGACTTCACCAAGGAGACCGCGCTCGTCATTGTAAACGGCCACGAAAAGACCTACACTGTGACGCTCCCCACCCTGCCCACGCTGGAAACGCACAAAGAGTACGGTACGCTCACCTATGAGATCGGCGAAATCAAACTAAATGACGGCTACTACACCAGCGGCGCGAAGGTGGAAAACGGCAAGCTGACCCTGCCCATTCAGAAAAATGACGTGGAAACCACCGGCTCTGTGGGCACAGTGACCGTAGTGATCAAGAGCGCAAACTATGAGGACATCACGCTGACCGTCAACGTCAGCGCGAAGAACAGGATCACTCCCACCGGCACACCGACGCTGAGCAAGAACGCCATCATCTACGGCGACGCCCTGAATACCATCGCTCTCTCCGGCAAGCTCCATGATAATGTCAACAACGTGGATGTCGATGGAACCTTTGAATGGGTGGACGGCACGCATATACCCGTGGTTGGGAACGGTACCTATGCAGCCGAGTGGATTTTCGAACCGACTGACACCGAGAAGTATTTAACGGTTTCGGGAAGATCGAATATCACTGTCGAAAAGGCTACGCAGTACGGCAAGGTCAGCATGGCAGGCTATACTTACGGTCAAGCGCCAAGCACACCGACCTTGACAGACCGGACGGGCGATTTGAATGCTCAAGTGACCTACAGTTATGCCGCTGCGGACAGAGGCTCCGTTCAGACGTGGGATATTCAGAATCCGCCCGCGCTGAACGCCGGTACCTACCGTATGTACGCCAGCATTGGTGATACGGATAACTACTACGGATTTGAAGCTGTGTATTGCGAATTTGTGGTAGCGAAGGCAACGCCGACATACACCGCTCCCACCGGGCTGATGGCAAAATACGGTCAGACGCTGGCGGATGTGACGCTGCCGGACGGCTGGAGTTGGATGGATAGCAGCGAATCTGTGGGCGGCGCTTCGACTGCCGCCAAGACCTTCCAGGCAAAGTTCACTCCGAAGGACACCGAAAACTACAACACAGTGGAGAACATTGAACTTGAAGTCACGGTGAACAAGGCAGATGGCGGCAACCTCAAAACGGTTGAGCTGGAGCAGAAGTACACGGACGCCTCGGATCACACCTACACGCCGGACTGGGCCGGACTGCCCGCCGGGCAGGACTGGACGTTCAGCAGCGAGGCGAGCATCGTCCTGTCCAAGCAAGACTTCGCAGCGGACGGCAGCTTGCTGACCTATGCCATCTCCGGCGGCAAGGCGGGTGACAAGATCACCATCGCCCTCAAGGCGTCCTGTGACAATTACAAGGATTTCACCATCACGCTGAACGTCACTCTGACAGAAAAGGACGATCAGAAGCCGTTGACCATCACCGGTGCGGGTAGTGTGGTCTACGGTCAGACACTGACATTGACCACCACTGGCGGCTCCGGCACGGGCACAGTGACCTACCGCATCGACACAGACGCGAGCACCGGCGAGGCGACCATCGATCCCGAAACCGGCGTTCTGACTCCCGTCAAGGTCGGCTCTGTCAGCGTCATCGCGACCAAGGCGGGAGACAACGACTACAACGACGTCACCAGCGCTCCCTTCGTGCTCATGATTAAACCGGCCACGCCTACCGGCGAGCCGAACTACACCAAGATCACCACCAGCGGCAAGACGCTGAAGGACGCGGCGCTGACCACCAAGGGAAGCACTCTGAATCCCAGTGACGGCAAGCTGGAATGGGTGGATGACAAGGGCAACGTCCTGCCTGATAGCACCAGGGTCGAAGCCAACACGACCTACAAATGGCACTTCACGCCCACGGATACCAACTACACGACCCTGACCGGCGAGGTTGAGCTGTATCACAAGTCCAGCAGTGGCGGCGGTTGGTACGACAGCTACTACACCATCAAGGCAACTGCCGGGGCTGGCGGCTCCATTTCTCCCTCCGGCAATGTCAGCGTCCGCGAGGGCCGGGATCAGACCTTCACCATCACCCCAGACAAGGGCTATGCTGTCGCCAACGTCAAGATCGACGGCAAGAGCATCGGCGCGGTGAAGTCCTACACCTTTGAGAATGTCAGCAGAACCCATACCATCGAGGTCATCTTTATGAAAGCCAACGGCAACCCCCAGACAGGCGTGTTTGTGGATGTAGCCACTGGCAGCTATTATGAGGATGCTGTGGATTGGGCAGTGGAGAACGGCATTACCAAGGGAACCGATGATACCCATTTCTCCCCGGATGGCATCTGCACTCGTGCGCAGGCCGTGACCTTCCTGTGGCGCGCCGCTGGCAGTCCCGAACCCGAAACCCGCGCCATGCCCTTCAACGACGTCCCCGTGGGCAGCTATTATTACGACGCTGTGCTATGGGCGGTAGAAAACGGCATCACCAAGGGCACCAGCGACACCACGTTCAGCCCCAACATGACCTGCACCCGCGCCCAGATCGTCGCGTTCCTGTGGCGTTCCGAGAAGTCCCCGGCAGCGGGTACAGCCAATCCCTTTGCCGATGTGAAGTCCACCGCCTACTATGCTGATGCGGTACTGTGGGCGGTCAAGGAGAACATCACCAAGGGAACCACCAGCACGACATTCAGCCCCAATGCGGATTGCACCAGAGCGCAGATCGTGACCTTCCTCTGGCGCTGCAAGAAGTGACCGGCTGACATACGGCTAAACATCAAAGCCGCTGGCATGACCCCATAAGCGAACATCGGACAGCGCAGCGGACGGGCATCTCGCCCTGAAGCTGCGCTGTTCTCTTTTCGCTACAAGAAACAAATCAATGACATTTTGAGCTGCGCCGCTATCCCAGCGCGGCAAGGAGACAGCATTATGAAAAGAATCACAAGAATCATTCGTCCGATCATCTGCATGGCCGTCCTTCTCTTTGCCATGACCACGGCAGTCATGGGCTGCTATCAGAAAGGGACGGAGCCTATCGACATTCCCGACAGAACGCCTTCCGGCACATCTGCGCCTCAGCCATCAGCGACTCCCGCGGGCGAAGTTATCCCCTCGGTGGACAGGCAGGCAGAGTTGGCGGAAGCCAGAGCGAAGAATCCCGACACCGTGGCATGGCTGTATATTCCCGGTGCGGAGGTAGACGATCCCGTGATGCAGGCGGAGGACAACGGCTATTACCTGAAGCTGGATGAAAACGGTGAGTATGCCATGTGGGGCTGCTATTATGCCCATTGTGAAAACGAAATCGGCGGCAGGGATAAGCTGGACAAAAACACCACCATTTTCGGCCACTCCGCCAGCAACTGCGACCCGGACGGTGTACGGTTCACCAAGCTCTACCGCTATATGGATGCAGACTTCGTAAAGGAGAATCCCTACATCTACCTCTCCGTGGACGGAGACGACCTGATCTTCCAGATCACCGCCCTGTTCATCACGGATATTGAATTTGACTATATCAATCCCAATCCCATAGGCGGCGAGCTTACCGACTTCTTCCAGACCGTGGAGAGGAAAAACTGGCTTGACTTTGATGGCGTGACCTTCTCCGAGGAAGATACCGTTCTGACCCTCTCCACCTGCTGCCGAAAGTATGACAAGGCCAACAGCGGCAATCAGCGGCTGGTGGTCATGGCAAAGCTGCTGCCGGAGGGGGCGACCGCGCAGGAGTTCAGCGTATCCCTTGTGGATAGTCCTGAAATGCCCTAAAAGAAATCAGAATACGACGATAACAGGACACCCATCCTTGCGGTACTGAAAAGCAGCGTATGGTATAGGGAAAACGGCGGCTGCTCTGTACGGGGCGGCCGTTGTTTTTGCTGTCCCAACATTTTTCAGATGAAAGGGACCTATGCGTATGACAGGAGAGCACAGGAGGTGCCGCTAATGCTGCGGCAACAAGCCGCGCCGGGAGCATAGCCGGACGATACCCGGACACCGTAGGATACCTATGCCCTCCGACAGCCGCCGACAATTTCCATACTGAACCGCAGCGAAGCGCCCATACAGGCTTTTATGCCTGTGTGGGCGCTTTTTGTCGTTCCCGGCACTTTTTCGCCGTGGGCTGCCGCTCCCCGCCGCCCTTCGTTCAGACCTTTTTACCTACTCGGATCTGAACGGAGGAACAAAATGTTTAATAGAAAAAGCATCTATGCGCTGAATAAGAAAGACCCCGATGCCATCGTTTATATGGACGCCAATGAAGTCATCGTCCGCCTGACCCGCGAGGACTTTGCCAGCGAGAAAGAATTTCTGAAATGGAAAGCCCTGTCGGACGAGGACTATCACGCCTCCGAAAAGGAAGCTCACGTCTATGCCAATCACACGCTTGCGTTGGATGAGCTATCCGAGGAAGCGGCCTCCATTCCTGCCGTGGATGTCTGCATGGAGCAGGCGCATGACCGGGCAGAGGCAATCCACCGCAGCGTCAGAAAGGTCACGCAGATTCGGAAGCACCTGACGGATACGCAGTTCCGCAGGGTGTGGATGTATTTCGTGGATGGGATGACGGTTGATGAGATTGGCGCAGCCGAGGGTGTCAGCCATCAGAATATTTCCAAGAGCATCGGCGCGGCGATGAAGAAAATGAAAAAACTTTTCCCTGATTGCTGAAAACAGGGTGCAAAAGTGGCCCAAAATCGGCGATAGGTGAAGGGACATTCTCCACGAAGCCTTTCACCGAACGTTGAAAACTGAATAGACCATGATGCAGGCACAAAACCCGCGTGATAGCGGCATAAGGTGCGCCGCCACGACGTTGGCTTCAAGGAGGTGATTCCGGAAAAGCCATCCGAGCGATCTACGCAGCCTTAGACCCGATTCGGCAAATCGGGCGCGATGACAGCGCGGCGGATAATGAAACTTGCTCACGCCCTCCCACAGACTTGAGGGGGAACCCTGCGGTATGCGCCAGCCCTTTGAGGCAGCGGTATCGTGGAGTTATGACAGCCCTGCCAAGGGCGGCCTGCATCATGCCCACTATCCGGGGCGCGTGGCAAATAGGATAGTTCTTCTCAAATGGACAAGCAGAGCGGCTGCGCCGGTATTCGCCATTATGTTATGTGGCTCCAATTCTGCCCGCGCAGCCGCCTCTCAAAGTCAGATACCATGCGCTGACGGCCTTTCCCGTCAGCGCATTCATGTGACCTTGAGGAAACCCACCAAACCGAGAAAGGAGATCGCCATGATGCAGCCAACGCCAAACGAATCCCGAATCCACACGGATGAGCTGGTGGACATCCGGGAAGTATCTGTTGACAAAAATCTTCCCAAGGAAGAACGTATTGCCGCCTTTATCCGCCAGATCAAAAATCCCTACCGCTTCCGCTGCGGCGATTTCGTGGTAAACGCCTGCTTTGCCGGGAACGGCGTTACGTTGGAGGAATGTCTGCAAGGCATTTTGCGCTGAGCGACATCCTCGCTTTTTTCCGCAGAGAGTGTTATGATCGGCGTGGAAAAGGATGAAAGCCAAATAGCCAGATAACCACTCTTTTCATGCGGGAGCAGTCCGGGAGAAAGGAGTGCTTTTTCATGCCTAAATACAAAGCAACCGCTTATATCCGCCTGTCCTATACCGACGATCATTCCAGCGAAAGCGACAGCGTTTCCAATCAGCGCAAGCTCATTGAAAACTTTGTAGAGCGCAACCCGGATATTGAGGTCGTTTCCGAAAAGATCGACGATGGATACAGCGGCATCATCTTCGACCGCCCCGCGTTCAAGGAAATGATGCAGGATGTCACCGATGGCAATATCAACTGCGTCATCGTAAAAGACCTCTCCCGCTTAGGGCGCGAGTACATTGAAACCGGCCGGTATCTGCGCCGGGTATTCCCGGCCTATGGGGTGCGCTTCATTGCCATCACCGACAGCATCGACACCGCCCACGACAGCGGCGATGATCTGACCGTATCGGTCAAGAACATTATGAATGAAGCCTACTGCCGGGACATTTCCATCAAGACCCGTTCTTCTCTGGACGTGAAGCGGCGCAACGGCGATTTCGTCGGCGCTTTCCCGGTGTACGGTTACATGAAAGCCGAGGACAACAAGAATTTACTCGTCCCTGACCCCTACGCCGCCCGCGTTGTCTGCGACATCTTCCGTATGCGGCTGGAGGGCGCAAGCGCTTCCAAGATCGCGGCAGAGCTGAACCGGCTGGGTATTCTCTCCCCGCTGGCTTACAAGAAGAACAACGGCCTACCCTACGCGAAAAAGGGCTATGCGGACAAGGCCGACTGCAAATGGTCGGCAACCACCATCATCCGCATCTTGCAGGACGAAACCTATACCGGAACGCTGGTGCAGGGCAAACAGGGTACGCCGCATTACAAGATCAAGCAGATGGAGCAGCGCCCCGCCTCCGAGTGGGTGCGTGTCCCGGATGCCCACGAAGCATTGATTGCCCGTCAGGATTTTGAGCTGGTGCAGCGCATCAAGGGGCTGGATACCCGGACTTCTCCCAACGAGGATACGGTGTACCTGTTCTCCGGTATTCTGATCTGCGGGTGCTGCGGAAGCCGCATGACCCGCAAGACCAACCGTGCAAACGGCAAGGAGTACCACTACTATTATTGTCCTACCGGCAAGAAAAAGGGCTGCGCCCATCCGGTCATGCTGAAAGAAAGCAGCCTGATCGACTGTGTGCGGGACAGCCTGAAAGCCTATATCGGCAATATTGCTTCGCTGGAGGCGCTGCTGACCGGCATTGACCAGTCCAGCATCAATCAGGCACTTGCCAAGGAATACAGCGACCACATCACCGACAACGAGCGCCGGTTGGAGCAGGTGCTGGAGTTCAAAGCACGGCTTTATGAGAGCCTTGTGGGAGGTATGCTTACCAAGGAAGAATACGCCTCCTACAAAGCCAAGTACACCAAGCAGGCCGAGGACATCCGCGAGAGCGTCCGCGTTCTCAAGGAAAAACTCACGGAGGTGCTGGAAAATCGAAGTGAGCGCAACCGCTGGATTTCACAGTTTACGCAGTTCTCCACGCTGGAAACCTTAGACCGCAGGGCGCTCATTCACATGGTACAGAGCATCCGCGTCCGTGGGAAGAAGGAGCTGGATATTACCTTTACCCATGAGGACGAATACAAAAAGGCGTTGCAGCTTCTGGCGCTGGCAGCGCAGCAGAAAGATTACGAACAGAGAAAGGTGGGGTGAGCATGGCGAGAAAAAGCAGGAAAGAAACGGCTGCGGTAGTCGTGCAGGAGGCCGACGCCGCTTGCCGCGCCGCGATCTACGTCCGCCTTTCGGTGGAGGATACCCACACGCACAGCGTATCCATTGAAACCCAGCAGATGATTATTGCCCGCTATCTGGAGCAGTACCCGGAGATCAGCGTATACGATACCTATATCGACAACGGCGCGACCGGGACAAACTTCCACCGTCCGGGCTTTCAGCAGATGCTCTCGGATATTGAGGCCGGTCACGTCAACTGCGTCATTGTGAAAGACCTCTCCCGTTTGGGGCGGAACACCATCGACACCGGCTACTACATCGAGCAGTATTTCCGCATCCGCAGCATCCGCTTTATTGCGGTCAATGAAAACTTCGACACCGCCGCCCCAGAGGATGCCCATTCCGGTATCATCATTCCGCTGCGGAACATGATAAACGAAGCCTACGCTTTGGACATCGGGCGCAAGATCAGGGCGCAGCAGCGGCAGGCCATGAAGGACGGCAAGTTCATCGGTGCGCGTACTCCCTACGGCTATCTGAAAGCCGAGGACGATTGCCACCAGCTTATCATCGACCCCGTTGCCGCCGTCGTGGTGCAGCGGATGTTCCGTTGGGCTTCCGAGGGCGCTGGCCTCAATACCATCGCCGTGCGGCTGAACGAAGCAGGCGTTCTTGCCCCCAGCCACTACAAGAAGATGCAGGGCAAGATCACCCATGAAAATTTGCTCGGCAGCGGCAAGTGGCAGACCCGAACGGTCGGCGTCATTCTCCGCTCCGAGGTCTACACCGGAGATCTCGTTCAGGGGCAGACCAAAACCGTGGATCACCGGCAGGTCAAGGCCGATGCCGAGGAATGGACGGTGGTGCGGGACACCCATGAGGCCATCATCAGCCGGGAACAGTTCGCGGCGGTGCAGGAAATTCTCAATCAGACCGCCAGCCGCGCCAAGGCACGGGAGGTCAAAGCCTACACGCCGAATCTTCTCAAAGGCAAGGTGTTCTGCGCCCATTGCGGTGGCAGCCTGCACCGGCAGAGAAACATCCGCAAGAAGTCCGATGATGTGTACTTCTACCATTGTCTGAGCCAGAGCCGAATCAGTAAAGACGCCTGTCCCGGCGTGACCATCCGCGAGGATGCGTTGCTGGATATGTTGGCAGATATGCTTCAGGACGCGCTTGATACGGAGCTGGGGCAATATACCCTCTCCCTTGCGGAGCTGCCCCGGCAGGCCGCTGACCGCGCTGAGCTGCGGGAGAAGATCACCAGCCGCAGGCAGGAAGTCCAGCGGCTTCGCGGTATCGTGCGGAGTTTATATGAAAACCTCGTCCAAGGCGTTCTCACCAAGGATGAATACTTTGACTACAAGGAGAAGTACGAAAGCCGCATTGCCGATCTCGCCGTGGAAATGGAGCAGTTGGAGGACGGCCTGCGGACAATAGATACACAGATTGAGCAGCACCGGGCGCTGGAACAGGATGCCGCGCAGATCAAGACCGACCGTGCGCTGACCGGCGTACTCATTGACCGTCTGATTGACCGCATCGAGGTATCCCACGACAAGCAGATCACGGTGCGCTATCGCTTCCAGAGCGAGTTTGAAACCTATGCGGAGGTGCTGGAACAATGCAGAAATATGTGATTGCCCTCTACATCCGCCTCTCTATCGAGGACTACAAGTACGACAGCTTGAGCATTGAGAATCAGAGCCTTGTTCTCCATGAATATGCGGCATCCATGCCCGAAGCTCTGAACGCGGAGATCATGGAGTTCATCGACAACGGGTACAGCGGCACGAATTTTGAGCGTCCGCAGGTACAGAAGCTCATTGAGCTGGTGCGGGCCAATCAGATCGACTGCATCATCGTCAAGGATTTTTCCCGCTTCGGGCGCAACAGCATTGAAACCGGCTACTTTATCGAGCGCGTGTTCCCGCTGTTCCATACCCGCTTCATTTCCATCAGCGACGATTTTGACAGCAGCAAATTCAAGGGCGACACCGGCGGCATGGATGTGGCGTTCAAGTACCTCATCAGCGAGTATTACAGCCGCGATATGTCTATCAAAACCAAGAGCGCCAAGTACGCCAAGATGCAGCGCGGCGAGTATCAGAGCAAAATCTGTCCCTACGGCTACCGCAAAAGCACCGATGGTAGAATAGAGCCTGCCCCGGAGGCCGCTGCCGTTGTGCAGCTCATCTTCCAGCTTGCCGCCGAGGGCATCAACGCCACCGCCATCACGCGGGAGCTGTTTCGCAGAAGCATCCCCACTCCCGGCCAGTACAAAGCCGCACACGGCAATCACACCCATGATATTTCCCGCTGTCACGAGATTTGGAGTGCGTCCACCATTCTCCGCATTTTGGAGGACGAACGCTACACCGGCGTGTATGTGATCGGCAAGCGGGCGGTTCTCGAAGTAGGCGGCAACAGAAGCCGCCTGAAGGACAGAGAATCATGGTACATCATCCCCGACCATCACCCGGCCATCGTAGAGAAAGCCGTGTTTGATACCGTGCAGGCCAGCCAGCTCCGCTTTTCCCAGCCCAACAAAAAGAAGCGGGACTACCCGCTGAAAGGCAAAGCCTTCTGCGGCTGCTGCGGTCATGCGCTGTCCCGCACCATGCAGAAAACCTCATACTATCACTGCCGCCATTCCGAGGCGGACGTAGAAAGCCGCTGCCACAAGATGCGCCTGAACGCCGCAGAGCTGGAACAGACGGTATTCCTGACGCTGAAAAAGCAGATGGAAGCCGCCGCACCGCTTGCCCCGGATGGTACGCTTCGGGTGTATGCTTCCGTGCCGGAACGCGCCGAATATGAGCAGCAGATCGAGACGCTGCAAGACGGCAAGCGCACACTTTACGAACGCTATCTCATGGGCGAGATCGACCTGAACACCTACAAGGCGGAAAAGGCCGCGTGTGACGAGCTGCTGCTGAAAACGAAAAACGCCTATGCCGCAGTATTGGCACAGGCGAAACAGAAGCAGGACGAACAGACGCGACAGGACAGCCGCAAGGAAGCGTCCAAGGCGATTTTCGATGCGGACACGCTGACCACCGAGCTGGCCGAGCTGCTGATCGACCGGGTGCTGGTATATCCCGATAAGCGCATCGAGATCGCATACAAAATCCAGGACATTTTTGATTGAGGTGGCAGTCATGAAAATCGCTTTCTATTGCAGAGTGGACGGACAGGGCTTTGGCTTTGTCCTCCCCGATGAAGCTGACAAGCTCCGCGAGTTTTTCGCCGAGCATCAGGATAAGCCTGCGCTTGAAAATTCATCAAGCGCAAGCTAAAAATTTTTGTCGTGTGCTTGACATACGGGTGCCGAAGATCGTGAAATCTGATCTTTTTCAACTTATTATTTGCAAGGACGATAGCGAAGTTCTGTGTAATGAAGTTTGGTCTTACAAGCTCGCCCAACTCATTCACATAAATGTAGTCCAAATACTTCCTGCTATACGCGCTGCCACATACCCGCCGATTGGTTTCTTGCTCCGCTCTCATACGAAGCAGCAGCTCCTCAAACGGTTTTACCAACGGTAGCGTGCGATAACTGGACTTTGTTTTCGTCCGCTCCTTGTCAATCATAGTTACCTTACCGTCCAACATGACTTCTGTGACGGTATGCTTGATTGTGAAGGTTTTGCGTTCAAAATCGATCGCGTCCCATTTTATGCCGACGATCTCACTACGGCGCAAACCGTAGAATGCGCCAAGTATGACGGCAAACTCGATATGCTTGCCTTTGACGACGGAAAACAGGTTTTCCAGTTCCTTTTCGTTGTAGGTGGTAGCTACATATTTGTTCTTCTTTGGTCGTTCGACTCTATCTGCTGGATTGAAGTCGATCAAGCCGAGCTTCAGTGCGTATTGGAGCGCCTTTCTTATGTTGGCGTGACGATGAATCACAGTATTGGCGCTTACCTTCTCCACATTCAAGCTATATAGATAGTAGTCTTGAATATGTTTAGGAGTAAGTTCCGAGAGCGTAAGCCCCTTGCCCTTAAAATAAGGATTGATGCGGCTTTTGATTACCATAGCATAATTGGCATAGGTTATAGGCGTATTTCTTAAGGCAACACCTAAAATAGTCGATTGGACAATACCCTGGATACTGTTGCTAACGGCAATCCTATCAGCTAATGTGCTTCTCGGTTGGGGTATTAACTCTAGTATACAGGGGGTTCTGTCCTGCGGAATCTCGGTGTTGGGGAATCAACTCTACAAGCAGGCGCAGTTAGGGGTACACGAAAGCGGATTCCAGAAGAAAAAGTAAATAGTAAGTGTTGTCGGATAGGAGCCGCGAAACAGCCGACGGGTAATATCTTCATTTTATAGTGGCAGGGGTGGGGCCGGAAGATTATATATATAGATGCGCCTCTATCGGCGCAGCGCTTTTTATTATTCTGCAAAATGTTAATTTTATTTTACTTATGGCGGATGAACGTGACATAATTTGAAAGGCAATATATAATAAAACAATAAAGCTGCGCAGGAGGTCAACATGAGAATGAGGGTTTTTATTGCATTGCTTTGCTGCCTTATGCTGTCCGGCTGTCAGCATAGTGCGTCCTTGCCTGCTGCCGATAAGGTTGAAACAGAGGATATGGCAGAGTGGGATACTGAAAAACCGGCTGACGGAAAGATCATTGACTTTGATGGAGACGATATTGAGGACGCTGCGGCATTGTCGATAGTGGATAAGGACTATGCAAAGCTGACAGTTACCCTCGGAAGAGGAAAAAC
>OHSM01000427.1_pt1 | contig 15197 bp, 9 predicted proteins | sample 1578671 | NCBI WGS metagenome assembly OHSM01 (sample SAMEA3879591, study PRJEB24766) | human gut metagenome | biome: human-associated habitat; feature: feces | place: USA | collected 1985/1987 | reverse complement strand
ACTGCGGTTCTCCCGTGGGAGAGTAGGTAGCCGCCTCTTCAAGGTCAGACTCACAGGGTCTGACCTTTTTTTGTGCCCGTATGCGAGCGGGGCGCGGCGCTGGGGAGCGAGCAGAAGGAGCGGAAGTACTGCGAAGCAACCGGATGATGGCTGCAGGTTGGCCGATGAGTGGATGAAAGGAGTGGAGGCATGTATTGGCCGGTTTCATTTGGGGCTGTCAGATGCCGAAAGTTGTGGCGGGACGGCCTGGAGCGGATGGTAGAGGGCCCTCGCGGGGCCGGAAGGCTTGCCGGTGCGGGGCGCTGCTCCGCCCGGGTTCCCGTCAAGTCGTGACCGAATCAGTTTCTTTTTCGTATCTTTTCACTATCTTTGTCTTTTGCCCCGTGTGCGTTTCTTTTCGGCATACGGTCGGCCCGGATGAAGGTATGACGACTTTGACTTCGCGAGAAACGAACGATTTCGACCGTTTCGACCGCATCTACAAGGAGTATGCGGCCCGGATGGTCGTTTTTGCCCGCCGTTTTGTCTCCGACGAGTTCGCCGAGGACATCGTCCAGGATGTCTTTGTCCGCATCTGGCAGCAGGAGCGCTTCCTCATGCCCACGTCCGAGCTCCGCTCCTACCTCTACCGCAGCGTGCTGAACGGCTGCCGCAATGCAATTCGCCACGAGATGGTAGCCGACCGCTTTGCCCGGAATTCGCTCGCCGAACTGCGGCTGGGCGAGGTGGAGTATGAGCTGCGCGTGCTCGACGAGCCGCGCGATGAGCGCACCGAGCGGCTGCTCCGCTCCATCGAGGAGCTTCCGGACCGCTGCCGCGAGGTCTTTCGCCTCTCGTGGTACGACGAACTGCGGAGCGACGAAATCGCCGCGCGCCTCGGCATCTCGCGCCGCACGGTCGACGCCCAGCTCTACAAGGCGCTCCGGTTCCTGCGCGAACGGATGCGCGTGCTGCTCCTTTCGGCCCTCGCCCTCTCCCTTTTCTGCACGTTTCGATGAATTTTTTGTTGCCGGCGTAGGTAATTCGGCCGCACGGAGTGTTCTATGGGTAAAAACTGCAACCGATGAAGGAACTCTCCCCCGAGCTGGAATCCGCTCTTGTCGCCTATCTTGAAGGCGATTGCACGCCGCATGAGGCCGACCTGCTGAAGGCATGGCTCGCCGAGGATGCGGCGCATGCCGAGTTCCTCTACGGTATGAAGCACCTCTACGCCGGGCGCAGCGCTGCGTCTGAGGCCGCCCGCGTCGATGTCGACGCCCTGCGGCGCAGGCTGCTCGAGCGTCACGAATTTGCCGGTGCGACCGCTTCGGCTCCCTCCATTAAATCGATGAAAACCAATCGTCCGCGCAGAGTGTGGCTCCGCGCCGCAGGCTATGCCGCAGCCGCTGCAGCGATGCTGGTCGTGGGGCTGGTCGTCGGGCGCGGATTCGACGCGCAGCGTTCGGCCGACACCTACAACACCATCCGCGTCGATGCCGGCAGCAAGTCGCAGCTGGTGCTCGCCGACGGTACCCACGTGACGATGAAGGCCTCGTCGAGCCTGCGCTATCCCGCCTCGTTCGGCTCGGGTGCGCGCGAGGTGTGGCTCGACGGCGAGGCCTATTTCGACGTCGAACACGACGCCGAGCACCCCTTCATCGTCCACTCGCGCCGTCAGTCGGTGCGCGTCCTCGGCACCACCTTCAACGTGCAGGCCTACTCCAACGAGGAGGTCAACACCGTGACGCTGCTGAGCGGCTCGGTGGGGCTCGACCTGCTCGACAACGAGGGGCGTCTGCTCCGCACGCTCCGCCTGCACCCCAACGAGCAGTGCAGCTACGACACGAACGACGGCACCTACCGCCTCACGCCGCTCGACGCCTACGAGCGCCAGTGCTCGTGGGAGGACGGCGTCTACCGCTTCCGCGACGAGAGCCTCGACCACATTGCCGCCCGCCTGCAGAACTACTACGGCGTGCGCATCATCCTGGAGGACGAGTCGCTGGGCGACATCCGCTATACGGGAACCTTCTCGCTCACGGAGCGCCTCGACGAGGTCTTCTCGATTCTCAACTACGACCACCGTCTGCACATCGTGCGCGAGGGGAATACCTTCCGCATCTCGGCGCGGCGCCGGTAGCCCGGCACCGAAGCCCGAAGACCCGAACAACCAGCCAATTGACCGATAGAACAACCGACCGATAGAACAATAGAACAATAGAACGACCAACCGATAGACGAACCGACCGACTTACCTGCAAACCAACCAATCGACCCCGGCCCGGCCAACCGACCGGCCCCGCACCGAAAACCGCACCGAAAACCGCATGCCGCGCCCGCCGCGCGGCGACTACGAATAACCGAAACCGAGACGTTGAACCTTAAACCTTTTCTGCCTATGCTCCATTGACGGACCATTCTCCCCTTTTCCCTATCCATAAAAAAAGAGACGGAGCCGGACATGCTGCGAACATTCCCCGGCTCCCGAATCACTCACAATTCGTCCACACCCGCAGGCGCCTCTTCGACGGTGTCTCGCGGCGTGCGGGTATAAACTACTCACTTAAGAGCTGTTAAATTTATGAAAAAAAATCTGAATCTTGTCGTCCTGACGCTGCTTTTCCTGCTCGTGGGCGGCAAAATGACGGTTTCGGCGCAGACCGACGCCCTCTCGCGGCGGGTCAGCGTCTCTGTGGACGGCGGTACGCTCGACGACGCCGTCGTACAGATTGAGAAACAGACGTCGCTGATGTTCTTCTACAAGACGCAGGACATCGACCCCGACCACCGCGTGACGCTCCACGCTCGTCAGGAGCCTCTGTCGACCGTGCTCGACCGTCTGGTCGAGGGGACGAAGCTCGGCTGGGAGCTCTCGGGCAACCACATCATGCTCACGCCCCGCAAGGTGGATGACCAGCCCCGCGTGGTGACGGGCCGCGTGACCGACAAGGCCGGCGTTCCGGTCATCGGCGCAACGGTCATCGTCAAGGGTACGACCGTCGGTGCCAGCACCGGGACCGACGGCTCCTATACGCTCCAGGTTCCCGCTCCGGCCTCCGGCGCCGTGCTGCTGGCCAGCTACCTGGGCTACAACGACGCCGAGGCTGCCGTGGGCTCCCGCACGACGATTGACATCACGCTGAGCGAGTCGTCGCTCAACATGGACGCCGTCGTGGTGACGGCCCTCGGCATCAAGCGCTCCGAGAAGGCCCTCTCTTACAACGTGCAGCAGATTTCGTCGGACGACATCATCGGCAACAAGGATGTCAACTTCGTCAATGCGCTCAACGGCAAGGTGGCCGGTGTGAACATCAACGCCTCGTCGTCGGGTGTCGGCGGCGCCTCGAAGGTGGTCATGCGCGGTACGAAGGGCATCGACCAGTCGTCGAACGCCCTTTACGTCATCGACGGCGTGCCGATGTACAACCTCAGCGGTGAGGGCGGCACGGAGTTCGACTCGGCCGGTACGTCGGAGGCCGTGGCCGACATCAACCCCGAGGACATCGAGTCGGTGTCGGTGCTGACGGGTGCCGCCGCAGCGGCCCTCTACGGCAGCTACGCCTCGAACGGCGCCATCGTCATCACCACGAAGAAGGGTATGGCCGGCCGCACGACCGTCACCGTGACGAGCAACACCGAGGTGCTCTCGCCCTTCGTGATGCCCCGCTTCCAGAACCGCTACGGCACGGGCAACCTCTACGCCTCGGAGGGTCAGACGCTCATGAGCTGGGGCAGCCGCCTCCAGCCGCAGGACCGCACGGGCTACTCCCCCGCCTCGGACTACCTCCAGACGGGCGTCGTCGGCACCGAGACCGTCTCGCTCTCGACCGGTACGGACCACAACCAGACCTACCTCTCGGCTTCGGCCGTCAACTCGCGCGGCATCGTCCCCAACAACGGCTACGACCGCTACAACTTCACGGCGCGCAACACCACCTCGCTGCTCAAGGACCGCATGACCATCGACCTGAGCGCCTCCTACATCATGCAGAGCGACTGCAACATGATTAACCAGGGTACCTACGCCAACCCGCTGGTCTCGGCCTACCTCTTCCCGCGCGGCAACGACTGGAACCGTGCGCGGATGTTCGAGCGCTACGACCCCGAACGCCGCATCTACGTCCAGGACTGGGACGAATGGATTGGTGCGGGCAACCTCACGATGCAGAACCCCTACTGGATTAACTACCGCAACCTGCGCGAGAACGACCGCCGCCGCTACATGCTCAGCGCCAACATCTCCTACAAGATTCTCGACTGGCTCTCGGTATCGGGCCGCATCCGCATCGACAACTCGGTGAACAACTACACCGAGAAGTTCTACGCCACCTCGAACTCGACGCTCATCGAGGGTTCGAGCAACGGTCTGTACGGCATCACCAAGACCGAGGACCAGCAGACCTACGGCGACGTGCTGCTCAACATCAACAAGACCTTCGGCGAGGACTGGTCGCTGCAGGCCAACGTCGGTGCCATCATCTCGGACATCCGTCAGGACTCCTTCAAGAACCGCGGCCCCATCATGGAGTCGGGCATCGCCAACCTCTTCAACGTCTTCCAGCTCGACGACACGCGCGTGCGCCGCGAGCAGGCCGGCTGGCGCGAGCAGTACCAGTCGCTCTTCGCCTCGGCCGAAATCGGCTACAAGGGGACCTATTACCTCACGCTGACGGGCCGCAACGACTGGCCCTCGCAGCTGGCGGGACCCCAGTCGGTCAAGTCGTCGTTCTTCTACCCCTCGATTGGCGCCTCGGTGGTCCTCTCGCAGCTGATTCCCAACATGCCCGAGGAGCTCTCCTACGTCAAGCTGCGCGGTTCGTGGGCCTCGGTGGGTATGCCCTTCGCACGCTTCCTGGCCAACCCCATCTACGTGTGGGACGCCGACAACAAGGTCTGGAAGACCGAGACCAACTACCCGTTCTACGACCTGAAGCCCGAGCGTACCGACTCGTGGGAGGTGGGTCTGACGATGCGCTTCCTCAAGCACTTCAACCTCGACGTCTCGTACTACAACACGAAGACCTACAACCAGACCTTCGACCCGCAGATTTCCGTCTCGTCGGGCTACTCGACCCTCTACGTGCAGACGGGTTCGGTGCGTAACCGCGGTGTCGAGCTGGCGCTGGGCTACAGCAACAAGTGGGGCAAGTTCTCGTGGAGCTCGAACTTCACCTTCAGCGCCAACCAGAACCGCATCCTCGAACTGGTCGACAACTACCGCCACCCCGAAACGGGCCAGCTCATCACCAAGGACCGGCTCGACGTGGGCGGTCTGAACCAGGCTCACTTCATCCTCAAGAAAGGGGGCTCGCTGGGTGACCTCTACTCGATTATCGACCTCAAGCGCGACGCCAACGGCCACATCTACGTCGACGAGAACAACCAAATCTACACCGTCTCGGACAACCTCGACGACATCAAGCTGGGCTCGGTCTTCCCGAAGGCCAACATGGCATGGCGCAACGACTTCAGCGTCGGCAACTTCCGCTTCGGCTTCATGGTTTCGGCGCGCATCGGCGGCATCGTCTACTCGGCCACGCAGGCCCAGCTCGACTACTACGGCGTGTCGGAGGCCTCGGCTGCGGCGCGAGACGCGGGCGGCGTGCGCATCAACGGCGGCTCGATGCTCCCGGCCTACAACTGGTACGAGGTGGTGGGCGGCAAGAACATCCCGCAGTACTACACCTACTCGGCGACGAACGTCCGCCTGCAGGAGGCCTCCATCGGCTACACCATCCCGCGCAAGAAGCTGGGCGACGTCTGCGAAATCACCCTCTCGCTCGTGGGCCGCAACCTGTGGATGCTCTACTGCAAGGCTCCGTTCGACCCCGAATCGGTGGCCACGACGGGCAACTACTACCAGGGCATCGACTACTTCATGATGCCTTCGACGCGCAACATCGGTTTCAACCTCCGGCTTAAATTCTAAAACGTCATGAACATGAACAAGATATCCATCCGCAAGGCCCTCTGCCTGCTGGCCCTCGCTCCGGCGGCGCTGCTCGGCGCCTGCACGGGCAGCTTCGAAGATATCAACACCGACCCCTATGCCGCGGGCAAGGACGACATGAACAACGACAACTACATCGTCTCGTCGATTCTGACTGGCATGCAGGGTTGGGTCATTCCGCTCGATGTCAACACGCACCAGTTCACCGACATCGTGCTGGGCGGCGCCCTGGGCGGCTACACGGCCGACTCGAACCCGGGTCTGTCGACGCGTATCGCCATCTTCAACCCGACCAACGACTGGACGCGCGTGATGCTCATCCGCGTGATTCCCGAAATCTATACGGCCTACAACAAGCTGAAGGTCAACTCGGACGACGAGGTGGCCCTGGCGCTGGCCAGCGTCATCCGCGTCTCGGCCGTGCACCGCGTGACGGACACCTACGGCCCGATTCCCTACTCGCAGATTGGCGCCGATAACGCCCTCACCTCGCCCTACGACTCGCAGGAGCAGGTCTACGACCGCCTCTTTGCCGAGCTCGACGCGGCGCTCGAGGTGCTGCGCGCCCACTCGGCCGAGAGCATCAAGGCCACCTCGGACAAGGTCTATGCGGGCAACCTCGCCAAGTGGGTCCGCTACGCCAACTCGCTCAAGCTGCGCATGGCCATGCGCCTGAGCTATGTGGCTCCGGAGAAGGCCGAGGCGAAGGTGCGCGAGGCGCTGAGCGAGGAGGCCGGCGGGGTCATCACCTCCAATGCCGACAACGCCCAGATTCCGACCCAGAACAACCCCTTCCGCGTGGTCATGTACGACTACAACGGCGGTGACTCGCGCATCTCGGCCGACATCACCTCCTACATGAACGGCTACAAGGACCCGCGCCGGGCGAAGTACTTCACCATGTCGACCTTCACGGGCGGCATCCAGAACGGCTACATCGGCCTGCGCTCGGGCATCAGCATCCCCACGCAGTCGCTTCTCTACTCGAACATGGTGGTCGACTACACCACGCCGCTCATGTGGATGAACGCCGCCGAGGTGGCCTTCCTCAAGGCCGAGGCTGCGCTGCGCGGCTGGTACGGCTCGACGGCCGACGCGCGGACGCTCTACGAGGAGGGCGTGCGCCTCTCGTTCGAGCAGTGGGGTCTGTCGGGTGACTGCGAGGCCTACCTTGCCGACGCTACGTCGCTGCCCGCCTCCTACGTCGACCCGCTGGGCAAGGAGAGCAACACGGGCGAGACGGGTGCCATCACCGTCAAGTGGGACGAGCGCGGCGACTTCGAGACCAACCTCGAGCAGATTATCACCCAGAAGTGGCTGGCCATCTTCCCCTCGGGCTTCGAGGCGTGGTGCGAGTTCCGCCGTACGGGCTATCCGCGCCTGATGCCGGCGACGAACAACCGCAGCGGCGGCGTGATTCCCCAGGGGGGCTATGCCAACCGCATGCCCTATCCCGTCGAGGAGTACCAGGAGAACAATGCGCACATCAACGAAGCACTCACGCTGCTCGGCGGTCCCGACAACATGGCGACCCGCCTGTGGTGGGACTGCAAGGTCAAATAACCCCTCATCCATAGTCAAGTCATGAAACGAACTATCAAACACATAATCTGCGGTGCCGCGCTGCTGGCGGGTGCGCTCTCGGGCGTCTCGTGCAGCGAGTGGACCGAGAACGAGAAAATCGCGGTCAAGGACCCGGTTTTCGGGGAGTCGAACCCCGAGCTCTACGCCCGTTACGTGGCCGAGCTGCGCGCCTGGAAGCAGAGCGAGCATCAGCGGACCATCGTCTGGTTCGACAACAGCAACAAGCAGCCGGCCAGCCGCGGGGGCTTCTTCTCGGATGTGCCCGACAGCGTCGACATCGTGGCGCTCAAGGCCTCCGGCCGACTGACGGCGAGCGAACTGGAGCAGGTCGCCTCGCTGCACGAGAAGGGGACCCGCGTCATCGGGGCCTTCGACTGCACGGCGCTGCTCGCCTCCGGTGAGGAGGGCGACGGAGCCGGCGAGAGCGCGGAGGGAACCTCCGACGCCGCAACGCGCCTGCGCACGGCCCTCGAGACGCGCATGGCCGAGGTGGAGGCCGATGCACTGGACGGCTTCACGCTCCGCTACGAGCCGACCGACATCACCTTCGCCACCGACGAGGAGCGCACGGTGCAGCTGGCGCTCGACGCCGTGGTGGCCGAGGCGCTCAAGGGGTGGCGCCAGCGTCATCCCGAGGCTCTGCTCCTCTTCGAGGGCACGCCCCAGTACTTCTCCGACGTGGAGGCTGCGGCGCTCTGCGACTATCTGGTGGTCCGCTGCCTCGACGCCGAGTCGGTCTACGACTTCGGCATGCGCGCCCGCCGCATGTGCGGTGTTGCGGGGCTCCCCACCGACCGCTTCGTATGGCTCGTCTCGGCCGTACCCCCCGCCTCGACCGACACGACGGGCTATCTGCTCGACGAGTCGGGTGCCTCGGTGCGCGCGCTGGGCGCTCTGGCCGAGTGGATGCTCCGTCCCGAGGAGTTCGGCAAGGCCGCCGTGGGCATCATGGACGTGCAGTACGACTACTACAACTCGACGATGATTTATCGCTACACGAAGGAGGCCATCGAGACGCTCAATCCCTCCCCTAAAAACTAAAAGGCCATGAAAAGATTCCATACAGCTCTTTTGGCAGCCTGCGCGGTGCTTCTCTCGCTGACGGGCTGCAACAAGAAACCGGCCCCCTTCGGGGATTTCGACAACAGGGTCTACATCGACCAGAACACGAGCGTGACCACGCTGCTGGTCAAGCAGTCGGCCACGACCGACGAGCGTTCGTTCCACGCGGCGACCCCCAAACCGGTCGAGCGTGAGGTGAAACTTCTCTTCGAAGCCGACGAGTCGCTCGTGGCGGAGTATAACCGCTTCTACGGCGAGCAGGCCGAGATGCTTCCCGCAACCTACTTCGAGGTGACGGGCGGCGAGACCTCGATAGCCGCCGGCTCGACGCGTTCGGCCGACGTGACGGTGCGCTTCCACGACCTGGGGCAGCTCGACACGCGTTCGCTCCACGTGCTGCCCGTCACGCTGCGTTCGGCCGAGGGCATCGCCGTGCTGGAGAGCGCACGCACGCTCTACTACGTGCTGCGCGGCGCCGCCATCATCAACGTGGTGGCCGACCTCGAGGACAGCAACTACATCGCCTTCGACAAGGTGCTCGACGGACAGAGCGCATCGTCGAAGGTGCTCAACGGACTGAACACCCTGACGATGGAGGCGCTCGTCCGCTGCCACGACTACGTGCTCGAACCGGGCATCAAGACCGTGATGGGCATCGAGGGCCACTGCCTGATTCGTATCAGCGACAACGGCCTGGCCCCCAACCAGCTGCAGGTGGTCCTGCCGACCTCCTACGGCGGAGGCACCAACTTCACGGAGGCCTCGACCTGCCTCATTCCGGCCAACGAGTGGACCCACATCGCCGTGACGTGCGACGTGGCCGCCGGCCGCGTGGTGGTCTACATCAACGGCGAGGTGGCGCTCGACAAGAGCGGCAACTCCTTCTCGGCCATCAACCTGGGCCAGCCCAAGAACGATGCGCAGGGCAAGGCGCACTACTTCAACATCGGCTACTCCTACGCCTCGGGCCGCGAGCTCCACGGAGAAATCTGCGAGTGCCGCATCTGGAACGTGGTGCGCACGCAGGAGGAGATTGCCTCGCACGTCTACGAGGTCGACCCCGCCAGCGAGGGGCTGGTGGCCTACTGGAAATTCGACGAGGGTACGGGCGACACCATCCGCGACCAGACGGGCAACGGCAACAACGGTACGGCCAACAGCCCGCTGAAGTGGACCGAGGTATCGCTGCCCGAAACCGCCCCCGATGCCAACTAATCTACTGACTTACAAAAACTGGAATTCGTTATGAACCACATGAAGAATATGCGATGGGGAGTTCTGGCTGCCATCTGCGCCACGGCGCTGGTGTCGTGCGCCGAGGATGACATCATCCCCAACGGAATCGACGAGGGGCGCATCGACCCCGTCGGCGAGTGTCTGTGCACGGTCTACAACCCGCAGGGTGCCGCCGGCGCCACGCTGCAGCTCTACACCGAGCCGGTGTCGGGCGAGGTGCAGGTGGTGCTGAGCTCGGCCGCGGGCCGTGCCGTCGACCTCAAGTTCACCTACGACCCCACGGTGCTCGAGGCCTACAACGAGGCCCATGCCACCTCCTTCGAGGCGGTTCCGGCCCAGGCCGTCGAGCTCGAGGCCGACGGAGCGCTGCTCGTAGGCCCCAAGAGCACCCGTTCGGAGCTGCTGCGCGTGAGCGTGCGGCCCGACGAGGCGATGAGCGAGGGGAAGAGCTACGCCCTGCCGCTGCGCCTGAGCAGCCCGACCGAGGGGGTTACCGTCTCCTCGACGGAGGGCTCCTACATCTTCTGGGTGCAGGTGCGCGGCGAGCACCCCTCGACGCAGAAGAGCACGGGCTTCATCACCGTATGCTACGTCGAGGTCAACGAGAACAACCCGCTCAACGCCCTGGAGTGGAGCTGCAAGGCGAGCGGCAAACCGCTCTTCGACATCGTCAACATCTTTGCGGCCAACATCAACTGGCTCGAGGAGGAGAAGCGCGTGGGCGTGGTGCTCAACCCCAACGTGCGCCACATCCTCGACAACCGTGATATCTACATCAAGCCGCTGCAGGATGCCGGCATGCGCGTGAGCCTGACGATTCTGGGCAACGGCGACGGCTCGGGCGTGGCCAACCTCTCGGATGCCGCGGCGCACCAGTTCGCCCAGGAGCTGAAGTCGATTGTCGAGACCTACGGGCTCGACGGCGTCGACTTCGACGACGAGTACTCGCAGTACGAGGCGCACCTCTCGCAGCTCTGGCCCGGGTGCGTGACCTACGGGCCCGGCCCCTATGCGCGCCTGCTCTACGAGGTGAAGATGGCGATGCCCGACAAGCTGGTGCAGCTCTATCAGATTGGCCAGGCCAACTACGGCTTCAAGTCGGCCGTCGAGGGGGTTCGCCCGGGCGACTTCATCGACTACGCCTACTGCGACTACGACGTGCTGATGTCGCCGCCGCATCTGGGCCTCTCGCGCAGCCAGTGGGGCGAGGCGTCGCTCGACATGACCTACGGCTCGGAGTCGAACCCCGCCAACCTGCGGACCAACCGCAGCAGCGGCAACGGCGTGCAGATGGTCTACAACCTCAAGCCGGGCAACAGCCAGTTCACGCCGCTGAACGACGTGGCCAAGTACATCTACGACGACGAGGCCGTATGGTCGGGCGTGCGTCACGAGAAGGACTGGAAGTAGCCGTTAAGGCACGCTCCGCCGCGGAGGCGGAGCCGTGCCGCGCGGAAAAGCAGATTAACACGAAAAGAATCGCAACATGATGAAAAAGATATTTTGGATGTTCGCCGCCGCTCTGGCCTGGACCGGATGCAGCGACGACAACGGAGCCGAGGCTCCGGTTCCCTCCGATACGCTGACGCTGTCGGTCGAGACGCTTGCCTTCGACGCATCGGGCGCGGCGCTCGAGGGGACGAACGAAGTGACCGTAACGAGCAGCGGCGAGTGGCGTCTGGGCGGCCGCCAGCTGTGGTGCCGTCCCTCGAGCGAGGAGGGTGTGAGCGGCCAGGCGGTGAGCTTTACCGTCGAGCCCAACATCGAGCCCGAGGCGCGCGAGGTGCTCTTCACCTTCATCTGCGGCGGCGAGGAGCGCCGTCTGACGGTCACGCAGCAGGCCGCCTCGGAGTTCACGCTCAACGGCGACCGCTACACCTTCACCCCCGAGGGCGGCGAGTTCCGCCTGCGGCTCGAGTCGTCGAGCGAGACCTCGGTGCGCTTCGTGGAGGAGGTCGACTGGATTCACCAGGTCGAGACGCGCGGGTCGCTCACGTTCTTCTACTTCGAGGTCGACGCCAATGCGACGGGCCGCAACCGCGACGCGCAGCTGGTGGTCTCCAACAAGGAGGGTGACGAGCGCACGGTGACCGTGCACCAGGAGCGCAACCTGCTGCTCGAGGTGACCGAGTCGTCGTTCGAGGTGCCGGTCGAGGGTGCCGAGCTGCGTCTGCACGTGCGGAGCAACCTGCCCTTCCGCGTCGAGCCTTCGGGCGAGTGGATTGTGCTCCAGTCGGAGCCCCTCCAGTCGGAGGAGCTGCAGGAGCAGGAGCTCGTATTCACGGTACAGCCTGCCGAGGAGCCCTTCCGTTCGGGCTTCATCTACCTGCGCACCGACGAGGCGTCGCTTGGGGCCGAGATTGCCGTCGTGCAGGGCGAGCGTCCCCAGGGCATCGAATTCCCCGACGACGCCTTCCGCCAGCTGCTCATCGATGCGGGCTACATCACGGTGCTCGACGGTACGGAGTGCCTGCTTACGGAGACGGGCGAGGCTGCAACCCAGCTGCCGGACCTCTACCGCAAGAACATCTCCTCGCTCAAGGGCATCGAGGCCTTCAAGAACCTGAAGACGCTGGCCCCCAACGGCATCGGCATGAATCCCATCAAGGAGCTCGACCTGAGCGGCAACCCCAACCTGACCGACATCAACTGGTACAGTTCGTCCAGCGGCTGGCACTCCTACATCACGCCGGCGCCGCTCGAGGTCATCAACATCGGTGACGCGCCGATTACCGACGGACGGCTCGTATTCGAGGGCCTCTACTGCACGCCCGTTTACGCCGCATCGCTCACCGTTTCGGGCGCTTCGGTCAAGATTATCGAGTTCTCGTCGAAGTACTCCTCCTACGACAAGGCCGAGTGGCTCGACGTCACGGGATGCCCCAACATCCAGAGCATCACGCTCAACAGCTACTACATCAAGACGCTCTACGTGACGGCCGAGCAGAAGAGCGCCATCGACGGAGGCCGTATCACCATTACGGACCAGAACTACTACCAGAACCTCAAGGTCGAGGTTCGGTAGCGCCGCCCGCGCGTGAAGGCGCCCGCCCCGGGCTTCGGCCCGGCGGAGGTCGCCTCCCGCAGCGGAGCACCCTTCGGCCGGGCAGCCGCCCGGCCAGGAGACAGAGCGGAGCAGCGATTCTGCGGAATCGCCGCTCCGCTCTTTTTGTGCCCGGTCTTTGTCGGAATCTGCCGGTTCCGAGCATCGGTTCCGCCGTTTTTTCGTATCTTTGGAGTGCGAAGCGGCAGCGTGCCGCCCCGACCGAACATCGAATACCCGACCAACCTTCATATTCCATGCCCTCGGAACTTCACATCCCTCTGCGGCCCTCACTGCGGCCGCTTCTGTACATGCTTCTGCTCACCCTTCTGCTCGCGGCTGCGGGCTGCTCCTCGCCCGGCGCGGTTGTCACCTTCCGCGAGGCCGACGACCCCACGGCCGACACGCTGGCCGACTGGACGGCCGTCACCCCGGGGCTCAACGTCTCGTGGTGCTCCGTCGACGAACGCTACCCCCGCTCGGTTGCGCCGCAGCTCGACTCCACCCGCTGCCGCCTTACGGCGTGGCGCGGCGAGCGCTGCTCGGCCCAGCTGCTGCTCTGGTCGCCCGACAGCGTGGGCGCCGTGCGCTGCACCATCGGCCGCTTCCGCGGCCGGGGCACATCGCTCCCGGCCAACGTCGCGCGGCTGCGCTTCGTGCGCTACGTGCTGACCGACGAGTTCGGCCCCGGATGCGGCTACCGCAACGACGGCGACTTTGCCGCGTCGCTCTCGCCCGACCTGCTCGACACGCTCGACCGCTTCGACCTGGAGAGCTGCACGACACGCCCCGTCTGGGTGACGCTCGACATCCCGGCCGACGCCGTCCCGGGACTCTACCGCACGACGCTCACCGTCGAGGGGCAGGGGGTTGCCCGCCGGCGCCTGGAGCTCGACCTTCAGGTGCTCGACCGGCAGCTGCCGCCGCCCGAGGCGTGGCGCTTCCACCTCGACCTGTGGCAGCATCCCGCCGCCGTGGCCCGCGTTGAGGGGGTGGAGCTCTGGAGCGACGCCCACTTCGAGGCGCTGCGTCCGCTGGTGCGGATGCTGGCCGACGCGGGGCAGAAGGTGGTGACGGCGACGCTCAACCGCGACCCCTGGAACCACCAGTGCTACGACGCCTACGACCCGATGATTCTCTGGAGCCGCCGCGCCGACGGAACGTGGCACTACGACTATACGCGCTTCGACCGCTGGGTCACCCTCTGCCGCGAGGAGGGCATCGTCGGGGCCATCAACTGCTACTCGCTGCTGCCGTGGAACAACCTGCTCGAGTACCGCGACGAGGCGAAGGGAGCGTTGTGCGAGGTCGAGGCCGACCCGGCGACGCCCCGCTTCGAGGAGTACTGGACCCCCTTCCTCCACGACTTTACGGCCCATCTCGACGAGCGGGGATGGCTGGGACTCTGCAACGTGGCCATGGACGAACGCGACCCCGAGACCATGGAGCGGGCCGTGGCGCTGCTGCGCCGCGAAGCCCCCGAGCTGGGCATCGCCCTGGCCGACAACCACGCCAGCTACCGCCGCTATGAGGATTTGGAGGATGTCTGCGTGCAGATTGACTGCCGCGTGGAAGCGTCGGAGCTCGCCCGCCGCCGGAGCGAGGGGCTGGTGACCACCTTCTACGTCTGCTGCTCGTCGGCCTTCCCCAACACCTTCACCTTCTCCCGGCCGTGGGAGGCGCTCTACATGGGGTGGTTCGCCGCGGCGGCGGGCTACGACGGCATGCTGCGCTGGGCCTACAACTCGTGGCCGGCCGACCCGCAGCGCGATTCGCGCTTCACGGCCTGGCCTGCGGGCGACACCTTCATCGTCTACCCCGGGGCGCGCTCCTCGGTGCGCTTCGAGCAGCTGCGCGAGGGGATTGAGGACTACGAGAAAATCGACCTGCTGCGCCGCGAGCTGATGGCCGACCCCTCGGCCGAGGCCGCCGCATGCCTCGACGAGCTCAACCGCACGGTGGCGCAGTTCGCCGAGCCCGACCCCGCGCGCCCGTGGCCCGAGCTGCTCGCCCGGGCCCGAGCTCTGCTCGACAGCCTCGCCGCGCGGTAGCGGAGCCGGGGCCCTCTTCCCTTATGCGGACGCATGCCTCCCGAAAAGGCATGCGTCCGCTTTTTTGCGCCCGTCGGGGGATAAAAAACACCCTTTTCCAATAAATATAGGTGCCCCGATGTCCCCGTGCGGCGTGTAAACGGATTGTCACACGTTTCACATGCCGCTGCAACAAACTCTTCGGACTTTTGCATCCGGAAAAGAACTACTATGAGGATGCAGAAGAAAACCGCTATCGTAGGGACTGTCGTAAAAAGAATAAAACTTTATAATGAATTGATTGCCAATGTAA
>OHSM01000419.1_pt1 | contig 15373 bp, 12 predicted proteins | sample 1578671 | NCBI WGS metagenome assembly OHSM01 (sample SAMEA3879591, study PRJEB24766) | human gut metagenome | biome: human-associated habitat; feature: feces | place: USA | collected 1985/1987 | reverse complement strand
CTACTAACAGACGAATATGTACACCTCTGTCTGCCGCATCATGCAGTGCTCCTAAGATCAATTTTCCACTTTCATCTGATTGAAATGCAAAAGTAGAAAGAATAATGTCTTCTTTTGCATTTCGGATCAAACGCACTCTTTGTAAAAGTGCTTCTGGATTTTTTTCTATGATCACTGCTCGTTCCATATTCTCGCTGCGTTCGTTCCACGAATCATTTTGTGTTTCTTTTTTGATGGTATTAGACACTTCCGGCTGTTTTTTATATGCAATACAGATTCCAAATAATTCATAAAAAGCCACACATAAAAAAATTGACAGTATAACAAAAACAATTTTACATATCTTACGTTTTCCCATCGCACATCACCTGACTTTTTTTCATCTTATGTCTATACAATACAAAGTCAACCTCAATTTTACCTCAACAGAATTGATTTTATGCAAAAAAACAGGAAAAAGCAGCTGCCTGCAGTTTCCTGTCCATAAAAACTCATATAAAATTATTTTACTGCGATTTACCTATTTTCGTCGCTTCTACCGTCTTTCCGTTTACCTGATGTGCAAAGCTCCATGACTTCTTATAGATAATCCATAAAATTTTTAAAGCACAATTACGGCAGCATCAAGCCCGTCTACTTTTCCGTCAAATGCGCTATCTGTCAGCAGATTATATTTCTTTGCATACTCATTAAATTCCTTTACACTGCTGCCGCAATTGAAAAGCATTGCGATTGTCTCTTCGCCGTTTTTTCTGATCATAACAATCGTATCATCATCGTCATTTGTGATTGTCTCAATCATTTCGCCCTCTACGATGCATGCATGTGCTTTTCTAATCTGCATGAGCTTCTTATACCAATTATACATCTCCTTGTCCTGGTATTCCTCATCCCAGTACATGCCTCGTCTGCAGTCCGGATCATTTGCTCCCGGCATTGCATACTCATCACCATAGTAGACCATAGGCATTCCCGGCAGTAGCAGCTGAAAGGCTGCTGCGAGATGCTGCTTTTTCTTATTATCATGGCACAGATGTAAAAATCTTGCTGTATCGTGGCTGTCAATCAGGTTCCACATCAGCGGATAGCACTTTTTGTTTAAGCGCCCCTTCAGATATCCCAGATTCTGTACAAACTGGCTGACATTAATCTTTTCGTCTGCAAGCAGGTCTATCAGATTCAGGTAGAATGGATAATTCATGACAGTATCCCACTCATCTCCCTCTAGGAAGTCTCCTGCGTAGTGCCATATCTCACCAATTATCAGCATATCCTTCTTTACTGCCTTGATTGCCTTTCTGAAATTCTTCCAGAAGAAATGACTGATTTCATCTCCTACATCCAGTCTCCATCCGTCAATATCACATTCCTTAACCCAGTAGCAGGCAACATCCGTGATGTATTTTTCAACCTCAGGATTTTTCAGATTAAGCTTTGGCATTCCACCGTAATAGCCGAAGCATTTGAAGTTTGGAATTTCTCCCCATTCACCCCTAGGTGGCAGCTCGTCGATAAAATACCAGTCGAGATATTTTGACTTTTCGCCCTTTTCAAGTATATCCTGAAATGCAAAAAATTCTCTTCCTGTGTGATTGTATACCGCATCCAGCACTACCTTCATGCCACGCTCGTGAGATTTTTGTACAAGCTCCTTTAAGTCCTCTGTTGTTCCAAATGATGGGTCAACCTGATAATAATCAATAGTATCATACTTATGGCATGAATTTGATTTAAAGATTGGTGTCAGATACACCACATCGATTCCCAGATCTTTAATATAATCCAGATGCTCTATGATTCCCCTGAGATTGCCATGCAAATCATCCATAGGCGTAATCGGCGCCTTATACCACAGCTTTTTGTCCACCGGCTGTGTTGCGGCAAAGCGCGACGGAAAAATCTGATACACTACCTTGTTGGCTGCCCACTGTGGCACCTCAAACATCTCTTCCTCTCTGAGATTCTGCGGGCAGTCAAACATTCTGTCCCTGTTTGTGATGCACTCCTTATCGAACTCATAATTGCCGTAATATACCTTTTCACCCTGCATGTCAGTAAATTCAAAAAAGTATCTCAGACATATCAAATGCATCTGAAGCTGCGCTTCATAATAATCGTGAAACTGTGAGGTGGCTACCTTCTTCATAGGAAGAGTCATTCGCGTATCCTTGCGCTCCATTGGTATATACTTGTCCTCATAGTGAAGGATTACCTCCTTCATATCATCCTTTTTTACCTGCACGCGTATCACAAACAAATCCTTATCTATCGCATAGCAGAATCTTTTATCCATGTCATGAAAAATTGCTGAATATTCCATAAAATGCCCCTTTACTTACGTATTTCATTATTTTGTATTTTAACGCACTCTTTTAAACAATTCTATCATTATATCCATGACATTTTTTCACTATTTCTACTTTATGCATGATTTTAGCTTAATAACATTTAATTTTTTTGACTTTATTCTCTAAAACACTGCGTTCATTATATCACTGCACACTCAGATAGCTTGTCACACAGTAAAGTGTCTGTCCATTATATTCCACGCGTGACCAGCCAAACTCCTCATTGATTCCGGTCCTGGTGACTGTTTCCCCATTTTTTATCGTTGCGATGACTGTAGCATCCGGATTTGTGACACTTGGAAGTGCACGCAGATTAACCTCTATCTTTGCAGTGACAGTATCATTACACTCTTTGAACTTTGTCTTCAGTCCGTCTCCGCTGCCACTTCCGTCCTGTCCGGGAACTACATAGTTCATATCTGTTGTGAGGTAGCTTGAAATGGCATAGTATGTCTGTCCATTATATTCAATACGTGACCATCCACTGTCACTGACTCCTGTTCTTGCTGCCGTATCACCGTTATTGAGCGTTGCCTTAATTGTGCTGTCATTGCCCTGACTAGGAATATCCCTCAGATTGACGCTCTCCTTGGCAGTTACTGTCTCATTTACATCCGAAAACTTCATACCTGCTTCCGGATCAGCTGTTGCATTGTCAGCCGCATCCCCATTTTTTGCAGACTCTGTTTCATCAAACCCAAAGTATGCAACATTCAAATCTACCGGCTTATCAATCCCTGACACCTTTCCCTTATTGGTATACTGCCACATGGCATGTGTGCCCTCATAAGATGACTGTGGTGTTTCCGGGTAAGCTGTATCCGGATATTGTGACACCCAGATTTTGTACCTGCTCTCAAGTGTTTTAGTATCCCACTGGCTGTTTGCCGACAACTCATTCATTGCAGCGTAAAACATAGGTGTATATCCTTTATTATATATTTCCTGCAAAAATGCCTCAGCTACTTTGGTGCGGGCCTCTGATGACATGCCATACTGTCTGCTGGCTGAGTCTGTGAAGCCCTCGCAGTCAAATGCCACCGGATATGTAATCTGATATTTTGAGATGTAGTCTGCTACCCAGTCTGCCTCCTCAATGGCTTCTGTTTCATTTACTGCTGATGAAAAGAAATATACTCCGACCTTTATGCCATTTTTCTGCGCCTCCTGCATGTTGTATCTTGCATTTGTATCAACACACATCTCGCCTGTTTTCTGGGTTCTGTAGCCCACACGTATCATTGCAAAATCAATTCCGCCTGCGGCAACCTTGTCCCACTTTATAGTGCCCTGATATTTAGATACATCAATTCCGAAGGTCAGGTTACTGTTTTCCGCAACAGAGCTTGCAGACAGTATCTGTGTCTCATCCGCAGAAGCCCCATCATCAGATGTCACACTCATTGAGCCGGCATTGTCTCCTGTATGCTGTGGGTCGTCCTTGTCTGAACTATCCTCTGTGGCTGTTTCCGTCATCTGTGACGAACCTTTAGCCTCGTTTTTTGCTGATTTAATCACAAAAAATGTGGCTACTGCAGCCAGTGCAGCTACTATCGCAACAATTATAAATATTGCTATTATCTTTCTTTTATCGTTCATAGCTTTTCCCCTTCATCAATATATATACCATGTATAAACAACCTGTTTCTATACAACAAAATATATCATATAATATACTGATTTTCAAATACTTGTCCATTTTTAAGAATCTTTTTTTCGGAAAAAATATTAAAAAATCCGCTATACTCACCTATCATCGTATAGCGGATTAATAAAACATTATTCAATTTTCATCTTATTTTTTATTGCTCTAAGCTATTGTGCCATTTGCAATATCGTTCTTTGCCAATAAATATGTAATAGCCGGCATAAGAATGGCTGAAATAATTGCTTTGACAATATTACCGGCACTAAGCTGTGCTGCAATAGCATATGTAACCATACTTAAAATGAATCCCAGGGCTGCAAGTGCAAAAATAAGCACCAAACCAATCTTTTTGTGTGCGAAAAGCAAAATACCGATAGAAACAGTTATGATAATCTGTAGTATAACGCTAATGAAACACAGTACGACATATATCGCACCTAATCCTAAAGTAGCTCCTGCGACTGAAGCACCCAGCGCAACGACAATCCCGCCAATTGTTGCAAGAATATTCAGCACGAAAATAATCCATAACCATACGGTTAAACCTGTTGAAAGCTTATTGTTTTCCATAATTATCCTCCTTTAGTAATCCCAATTTTTTTCAACATATTCATTATAATTTACCGGAAAAATATTTCAATAGTTAAAATGTCTTATTTTGAACTTTTTCATCCCGGCCGGCAAAAAAATGTCATTGATTTAAATGACAGATGCATTTACAATATAGCTATTATGAAAAAATTATTTGTAAAATATGTCTCACAAAACATACTCGGCATGGTGGGTATGTCATTATATATACTTGCCGACACCTTCTTTATATCAAAGGCGGTCGGCTCAAACGGTATCACCGCGCTCAATCTGGTGCTGCCTGTATACAATTTGATTTTTGCCATAGGCGCAATGATCGGAGTCGGCTCCGCTATCAGATATGTCGTAGAAAAAAATAAGGGCGATACATCCAGCGAGAGCTACTTTTTTCATGCCCTGCTGTGGTGTATTATAATAAGCGTTATATTCATATTGATTGGTATTTTCATACCGGACAGGCTCGTAGGGCTGCTCGGCGGAGATTCGGCAATTATAAATACCGGTAAAAACTATACACGTATTTTCATGCTTTTTACACCGTTTTTCATGTGCAACTATGTGTGCAACGCTTTCGTAAGAAATGATGGCGCACCATCCATTGCCATGTGCGCCACACTTTTCAGCAGCCCTTTTAACATTGTTTTTGATTACATACTCATGTTCCCGCTTGGACTTGGTATGGAGGGAGCCGCTTTAGCTACTGCTATTTCACCGATTATAGGCATCCTGATATGCTGTATTCATTTCTGCTCAGACAAATGCTCCGTAAAGCTTAAGCCAACGGTTCCATCTGTCAAGAGACTCTTTTACTCCTGCCAGGTTGGTGTTTCTTCCTTTGTTGCTGAGATATCATCAGGTGTCATAACTATTGTCTTCAATATGATTATCCTGAGGCTTGCAGGAAATATCGGCGTGGCAGCATACGGTGTGGTTGCCAATACATCACTGGTCGCTGTAGCTTTGTTCAACGGAATAGCACAGGGTTCACAGCCTCTTATCAGCGACTATTACGGCAGAGGACTTAGAAAAAATGTAGGTTCGATACTCAGGATGGCTGTCGTTTCATCTCTCTTAATTGCTGCACTGCTCATTTTGTTCATATGCACCTTTGCACCTTTTGTGACATCTGTTTTCAACAGCGAGCACGATGCCAGGCTTGCTTCGTATGCCGAGAGCGGACTGCGCCTTTACTTTACAGGCTTTATTTTTGCCGGAATCAATATAGTAGGTTCTGCTATCCTAAGCGCCGTTGAGTCCGTAAAATATGCATTCGCGGCATCTATCATGCGTGGTTTTATCGCTATAAGCATTTTCGCATTCGCACTTTCAGCCGCCTTTGGCATGACAGGTGTGTGGCTTGCTTTTCCGGCAGCTGAATTTGTGACTATGTTTATTATTGTTAAGGGATTAAGGCAGCTTAAGCTGTAGATGCATGCTATAGGTGTAAGTGAACTATTTTCGTGCATACTTATTTTCCATGTGATATACTAATGCTTAAGAAAACCTATCACAATTATGATATATGATGAAAGAGGAGGGCTTGTATATGGCAAAAATAGAAAGAGTTATCAATAGGGATTTTGACCAGTTACTTTCCACGATTGAAGACGGAATAATAAATGGCAGTGTGTCAGCATCTCTGGAGGATGCCAGTGACTTTCGAAGCCAAGATGCGCGTTGCAGCGTCAGGGTATTTGAACGCTTCAGCTATACCGGTGGTAACAGGGTAAGTCTCAATGTTACACTTTTTCAAAATGGCGAGGAGCCTGTTCACCTTTCCGCAATTACGGCAGGTGGAAGCCAGGCTGTTTTTTTCAAGCTTAATACTTTTGGGGAAGAGGCATTTCTTGATAAATTGATTGAATTGCTTGATTAAAATAGACAAATTTTTTTCAAAAGTATTCTTTATGTTGGAAATCAAACATACAAGTTGTTTTTATAACGCTATTATTCTGTCAGAAACATAAAAAACTACTGATGGAGGAAAAAAATATGTTTTGTTTTCAATGTGAACAAACGGCCGGATGCACCGGCTGTACCGGAAATACAGGTGTCTGCGGAAAAAAGGCAGATACTGCACAGTTACAGGATGAATTGACAGGCGCACTGATTGGTCTGGCGAGAGCTGTCGATGACACATCTGCTGTTTCAAAAAAGACCTGGCAGACCATTATCGAGGGCTTATTTACCACAATTACAAATGTAAGCTTTGATAATGCAGCAATTGAAGATATGATACAAAAGGTCAGAGCAGAAAAAGCCTCTCTGGCTGGCGGCTGTAATAAATGTCAGTCTCCTTGTGGACGAACTGACGAATATGATATGCAACAGCTATGGAATGCTGATGAAGATATCCGTTCCCTGAAGTCACTTATTCTCTTTGGTATTCGCGGAATGGCTGCATATGCCTATCATGCATATGTCCTGAATTTTGAAGATCCCGAGGTAAATCAGTTTTTCTGTGAAGCCTTGTTCAAGATTGGTTACGCAGAAAGTATGGATGAACTGCTTCCAACAGTTCTCAAGGTAGGTGAAATCAATCTAAAGTGCATGGCACTTCTAGACAAGGCAAATACACAAACCTATGGAACACCGGAGCCAACAGATGTTACGCTTACGGTGGAAAAGGGCCCTTTTATCGTAGTAACCGGACACGATTTAAAGGACCTGCAGCTTTTGCTTGAACAGACAAATGGAAAGGGAATCAATATCTACACTCATGGTGAAATGCTCCCTGCCCATGCATATCCACTCTTAAAGAAATTCCCTCACTTGAAAGGAAATTTCGGAACAGCATGGCAGAATCAGCAAAAAGAATTTGATCATATTCCTGCTCCTATTCTCTACACCACAAATTGTCTGATGCCTCCAAAAAGCAGCTATATCGACAGAGTGTTCACAACAGAAGTGGTTGCCTTCCCGGGTACTGTTCATATCGATGAACAGAAGGATTTCACTCCTGTTATTGAAAAAGCACTTGAGCTCGGTGGTTACAAGGAGGATCAGACCTTCACAGGCATAAATGGCGGCACACAGGTAACAACCGGTTTTGGTCATTCAGCAATCCTGTCCCATGCGGATACGGTAATAGAGGCCGTAAAATCAGGAGCTATCCGTCATTTCTTCCTGGTTGCCGGCTGTGATGGTGCCAAACCGGGCAGAAATTACTATACAGAATTTGTAAAACAGACGCCTTCTGACAGTATCGTCCTGACTCTGGCATGTGGAAAATTTCGTTTCAACGATCTAAATCTCGGAGAAATTGGTGGTCTTCCGCGACTGATGGATATGGGACAGTGTAATGACGCTTATGGCGCGATACAGGTTGCAATAGCACTTGCGGATGCATTTGGATGTTCAGTAAACGAGCTTCCGCTTTCCTTTGTACTCTCCTGGTATGAACAGAAAGCAGTCTGCATCCTCTTAACACTGTTACATCTTGGTATAAAAAATATCCGTCTCGGTCCTTCTCTACCGGCGTTCCTTTCTCCTAACATTCTGAACTTTCTGGTAGAAAACTATGGGATTGCACCTATTACCACACCGGAGGAAGACATCAAAGTGCTGTTGAAGCAATAATATGTATTTTTTCCGATGTTCTAATACACTAATAGGGAACTATAAAAAACACAGGATATAGCGTCTTTGCTGTATCCTGTGTTTTTAAATTAACTTTAAATTAATTTGCAATCATTAGGGTAATCTAAGCTAATTCTCCCCATACATCTCCGGCCGCCTGTCCCTGAACAGCCCCCAGCTCTTTCTCTCACTCTCCAGCTCATCCAAATCAAAACTGTGGAGTATGAATCCCTCCGATACTCTGTCCATCTGCTCAACAACCTCTCCGGTTGCGTCTGTGATAAACGAAGAACCATAAAATGTCAGTGCAGAGCTCTGGTTTCCGTTTTCTGCACACGGTACAACCTCCTCTGTGCCTATCCTGTTTGCCGCCACAACCGGCATCAGATTGCAGGCTGCATGTCCGGTCATGCACCGTCTCCAGTGCGGCATACTGTCACATTCCAGTATCGGCTCGCTGCCTATGGCTGTAGGGTAAAAAAGTATCTCCGCGCCCTTTAAAGCCATGCCTCTTGCCGTTTCCGGGAACCACTGATCCCAGCATATGCCGACTCCAATGGTTGCATATCTTGTCTTAAAAGCTTTAAAGCCTGTATTTCCCGGTGTGAAGTAAAATTTCTCCTGATAATAATGATCGTCCGGGATATGTGTCTTTCGGTATATTCCAAGCTCCTCTCCATCGGCATCTATCACCGCCACTGAGTTGAAAAGCTGTCTGCCCTCTCCAGCCTCATAAAAGCTCACAGGAATCACTACGTTAAGCTCCTTTGCAAGTGCCTTCATGCTCTGCACCGCATCATTTTCAGAAAGCGGCTTTGCATAGTCATAATAATCGTACCGCCTCTCCTGACAGAAATACTGTCTCTCAAATAGCTCCGAAGGAAGTATTATCTGTGCTCCTGCCTCTGCCGCAGCCCTTATAAGCTTTGCTGCTTTTTCAATATTTTCTTTTACGTCACGGCTGCAGCTCATCTGGATTGCAGCAATTGTAACCTCTCTCATACTATTCACCTTTCTCATCCCGCCATCTCACAATGGGCTTTTCCCAAGTCTCCAATGTGAGCAAAACGATTACAACCAATTAAATTACTGTGGTATCTGCTGTGTGATACAGTGTATATTTCCCCCTCCGACAATTATGTCGCGCGCATATATCGGATACACTTTTCTTCCCTCAAAAAGGCTTCCGATTGCCTTAAGCGCAGGCTCATCCATCACATCACCAAACTGAGGAATGAGCACACCGCCGTTTGTGATGTAAAAATTCACATAGCTTGCCGCTAAGCGTTCTCCTGCCTCGCGCTCATCCTCATCCTCCTCAAAGGTGAAGCCCGAAAGCTCATATTCTGTGATACACACCGGATTCTTTGGAATGTAAACCTTGTGAACCTCAATTTTCCGGCCTCTTGCATCAGTTTCATTTTCCAATATTTCAAGGTCCGCTGAGGACATCTGATACTGTGGGTCATCCATGTCATCAGTCCACGCAAGCACCACATGCCCCGGGCTTGTAAATGCACATACGTTGTCGACATGCTCGTTGGTTTCATCATTGTATATTCCATAAGGAATCCAGATAATTTTTTCGGCACCGAGATAATCCTTTAATTTCTGTTCTATTTCAGACTTCGATAATTCCGGATTTCTGCCCTTGCTTAGCAGACAGCTTTCCGTCACTATCACAGTTTTCTCTCCGTCTGTGTGGATGGCTCCACCCTCTAAGACAAACGGATGTGCATCATACATGTCGTATCCGGCTTTGTTGCAAAATAAAGCCGCTACTCTGTCATCCTTTGTCCAGTCTGCATACAGTCCATCTACCTTGCCACCCCAGGCATTAAAACACCAGTCGATTCCTCTGACAGCGCCATCCTCATTTTTCACGAAGGTCGGCCCCACATCTCTGGCCCAGGCATCATCTGACTCCATTTGTATATATTTCACCGGGAAATTTTCCTGATAATTTTTCTGCTTTCTGACAGCTTCCACAACAGACCTTGCATTGTCTATCACATCTGCCTCAGCGAGCACATATACCTGCTCAGACTCTGATATTGCACATATCACCTCCGCAAAAGCCTCTCTTGCCCGCCTGGCACCGTAAATCCATGAGCCCGGGCGCTTTGGCCAGATGATGATGGTACCCTTGTGTGGAGCATACTCTGCCGGCATATAAAAGCCGTCTGCTCTAGGACAGCCTGCATTTAAAATCTTCATATTCGAATCTCCTGATAACCTTACAATCGTTATTTTCATCCATTACTGCAATGTCCGGAAGCGGCATGCCGTTAAAGGTATTATTTTTGACCATCGAGTAGATTGCCATATCGCAAAAGCACAGCCTGTCGCCGGTTTTTATCTCTCTGTCAAATGAATAATCCCCTATCACATCACCTGCCAGACAGGTACATGAGGACAATCTGTAGGTATACTTCTTCTCACCCGGCTCGCCACTGTCCATAAGCGGCGGACGGTACGGCATCTCAAGCACGTCCGGCATATGGCAGGCTGCTGAGGTATCCAGAATGAGTATCTTTATGCCATTGTTTTCAACTATATCAAGCACCGTTGTCTCCAGATATCCTGCATCAAGCGCAACCGCCTCTCCCGGCTCCAGATAGATTTCCAGGTCGTATTTGTCACGCATATGCATAATGCATTTTTCAAGTCTCTCAATGTCATAGTCTGCCCTTGTGATGTGGTGTCCGCCTCCCATATTAAGCCACTTTAGACCATACAGCAAATCTCCGAATTTCTCCTCTACCGCTGCAAGAGTCATTTCGAGCGCATCCGAATCCTGTTCACAGAGCGTGTGAAAATGAAAGCCCTCTATACGTGATAAATCAAGCCCGTTTTTAATAGCCTTATCGAGTGCCTCTCTCGTTATCCCAAGCCTTGAGCCCGGCGCACATGGGTCATATATCTCATGCCCCTCCTGTGTGGAGCACTCAGGGTTTATTCTGAGCCCGACACTTATTTTTTTATCAGCCTTTTCTATTTTATCCCTGTGAAGCAGATACTGCGATACGGAATTAAATACAATATGGTCACATATTTCTATCAGCTCATCCATCTCCTGCGGAAAAAAAGCGGGACAGAATACATGGTTTTCCTTTCCCATTTCTTCATGTGCAAGGCGGGCCTCAAAAAGCCCGCTTGCAGTTGTCCCGCTTAGATATCTGCCGATAAGAGGATATTCATAAAATGCGCTGAATGCCTTCTGTGCCAGAAGAATCCTTGCACCTGTCCTTTGCATGACACCGTTTAATATCAAAAGATTTTCAGTTAATTTTCCCTCGTCTATCACATAACAGGGAGTTCTTAATTCATTTATCTTCATACCGGCCTCCGGACTAATCCATATGTACTGACTCATCCTCAGTCTTGTAGCAGTCCACAGGAACCGGATTCTCCACTACCTGCCAAGGCAGTCCGAACTTATTAAGAGCCTCCATGTATGGATCCGGATCCATCTCCTCGAGATTGAACACTCCCGGCTTCTTCCAAAGTCCCTTTACTACCATCATGGCACCAATCATCGCCGGCACACCTGTGGTATAAGAAATCGCCTGCGACTCAACCTCCTTGTAGCACTCCTGATGGTCGCATACATTATAGATGTAGATTGATTTTTCCTTTCCGTCCTTGACACCTGTAAAAATACATCCGATATTTGTCTTTCCGACTGTGCGAGGTCCCAATGATGCAGGGTCAGGAAGCAGCTCCTTAAGCACCTGTATTGGCACTATTTCCTTTCCGTCCACCATGATCGGGTCTGTTCTTAGCATGCCTACATCCTCAAGACACTTCATATGTGTGAGATAGCTCTGTCCAAAGGTCATGAAGAATCTGATTCTCTTTATTCCCGGAATATTTTTGGCGAGCGACTCAATCTCCTCGTGGTGAAGCAGATACATATCCTTTTCTCCGACCTGGTCAAAATTGTACTGCGCTCTCCACTCCATAGGCTTTGTCTCTACCCAGTGGCCGTCTGTCCAGTATGAGCCGTTCGCAGAAACCTCACGCAGATTTATCTCAGGGTTAAAGTTTGTCGCAAATGGGTATCCGTGATCACCGCCATTGCAGTCGAGAATGTCTATGGTATGTATTTCATCAAAATAATGCTTAAGCGCATATGCAGAATAAACAGAGGTCACACCCGGGTCAAATCCGCTTCCAAGAATAGCCGTAAGCCCTGCCTCCTTAAATTTCTCCTGATATGCCCACTGCCATGAATAATCGAAATATGCCGTAAATCCAAGCTCCTTGCAGCGCTTTTCGTAGATTGCTCTCCACTTTGGATCCTCAGTATCCTCACACTCATAGTTGGCAGTATCGATGTAGTCAACACCGCACGCAAGACATGCATCCATGATTGTAAGATCCTGATACGGAAGCGCAACATTTAAAACCGCATCCGGCTTGTATGCATTAATCAGCTCTTTTAATTCCTCCACATTGTCGGCATCAACCTTTGCAGTCTCAATTTTTGTGCTTGTCTTTCCCTCAAGCTTTGCCTTTAAATTGTCACATTTTGACTTGGTTCTGCTTGCAATCATAATCTCGGTAAATACCTCGCTGTTCTGGCAGCATTTTCTGATTGCCACCTGCGCAACTCCACCACATCCGATAATAAGTAATCTGCTCATTTTTGTCCCTCCTGATTCGCTTTGGTTATGATATAGTTTTTCTAATTTGTTTTACATTGTTTCCTCTTCCTCGAGTAAATCCTCCACATATTTCGGAAGCATGAAGGCTCCCCTGTGTAAATGTGTTGTATAATACCAGGTTTTAAGTCCCAGTGCATCCCATCTTTTTGCATCCAGATCATAAAGCGGATGATATTTCTTCGATGCAAACCCAAACAGCCAGTAGCCTGACGGACAGGTTGGAATATGTGCCTGATATACCCTGCTTATAGGAAATGATTTATACACCTTTCTGTGCATTTTCCGGCACTCAAGCTCATCCTCATCATAAAAAGGACTGCCGTGCTGGTAAACCATGATTCCATCATCCTTTAGCGCCTTATAACAGCTTCCGTAAAACTCTTTTGTGAAAAGTCCCTCCGTATGTCCGAGCGGGTCTGTGGAATCGTTGATTATCAGATCATATTCATCATGCTTTCTGCGTAAAAATCGCAGACCATCATCATAAAACATGGAAATTCTTTCATCCTCAAGTCCACATGCTACCTCCGGGAAAAACCGCCTGCATACATCGACAAACATCTTGTCTGTCTCAACCACATCAATATGCTCGACAGACGGATATTTTATGAGCTCCTTTGCCACGCCGCCGTCGCCGCCACCTATTATAAGTATCCTTTTTGCATTCGGATGGACCGCCATCGGCACATGTGTGACCATCTCATCATATATAAACTCATCTGTGTCCGAAAAAACAATCTCGCCATCCAGTGCGACCATTTTGCCAAACTCATATGATTTAAACACATCTATTTTCTGATAATCACTCTGCCCTGAAAAAAGCTGCTCCTGTATCCTTACATCCAGCTTGACATTGGCAGTATGATATTGTGAAAACCACATTTGCATAGCTTTTCCTCCTGTTTACTGCTCCAATACCTTAAGATATTCTACCGCAGGATCCTCTGTTCCCTGCATTGAACAGCCCTTTTCCTTTGCGTAGACAATGTATTGCGCAATTTCTTTTGTGATAAGCTCTCCCGGTGCAAGAATCGGGATTCCCGGTGGATAACACATGACAAACTCACCACTTACAGCGCCTACCGCGTCCATAATGCGCACTGATTTCTTCTGCGAATAAAACGCCTCCTGCGGCGATACCGCCACCTTTGGATTTATGTACTCTCCCGACAAAAGTCCGGTCTTGTCCTTGCTGTAAAGGCGCTTGATATCCTCCAGCGCACCTACAAGCCTCTCTATATCCTGTATTCTGTCACCAATTGATATGTACGCCATTATATTTCCAATGTCGCCGAATTCTATCTGGATATCATACTCATCACGCAGCAGATCATATACCTCTATTCCGGCAAGCCCTATATCTAGCGTATAGATGGACAGCTTTGTCACATCATAATCATATATGCTTGAGCCGTTTACAAGATCACGCCCATACGCATAATAGCCACCTATGGAATTAATCTCCTGCCTTGCGTACTCCGACATCTGTGCCACCTTGGCAAAGGATTCCTCGCCCCTGAGTGCCAGATTTCTTCTTGATATATCAAGACTTGACAATAGCAGATAAGATGCGCTCGTGGTCTGGGTGAGGTTGATAATCTGCCTCACATAATCAGCATTCACATCCCTTCCGGTGAGCAGAATCGAGCTCTGTGTCAGGCTTCCTCCCGATTTGTGCATTGATACCGCAGACATGTCTGCCCCGGCTGCCATTCCTGATATCGGGAGCCCCTTTCCAAAATAAAGATGTGTACCATGTGCCTCATCCGTGAGCACCTTGATTCCCTTCGAATGAGCCAGCGCAACTATCGACTTAAGGTCAGAACAGATTCCGTAATACGTCGGATTGTTTACAAGCACAGCCTTTGCATCCGGATTTTCCTCGATAGCCCTCGCCACCTGGTCAATCTCCATTCCAAGCGAAATACCAAGCTTGGCATTCATCTGCGGATTGACATAAACCGGTATCGCTCCGCAGAGCACGAGTGCATTAAGAGCGCTTTTATGAACATTTCTCGGAAGTATAATCTTGTCTCCTGCCTTGCAGGTGGACAAAATCATGGCCTGCACCGCAGAGGTGGTGCCTCCTACCATAAGAAAAGCATTTGCCGCTCCAAAGGCATCCGCCGCAAGCTCCTCCGCCTCTCTGATTACCGAAACCGGATGGCACAAATTGTCAAGCGGCTTCATTGAATTGACATCAAGTCCTACACACTTTTCTCCGAGAAGATGCACCAGCTCAGGATTTCCCCTGCCTCTCTTGTGTCCCGGCACGTCAAACGGCACAACTCTCTTCTTCTTAAACTCCTCAAGAGCCTCATAAATCGGCGCTCTTTCCTGTCTTTTGATATCCATTTACTTCTCCTGTATTTAAAAAGGATGATGCGTGCAAGCATCATCCTTTAGATTCGTCTTAACAACAGTAAAATCGTAACATATACTATGGAGATATGCAAGAAATTACGTTTTATTTTTATATAAACACTTTTAGCCTTCCGACTATAAAGAGGAAGCCGGTACATGTGGAGTGTACCGGC
>OHSM01000417.1_pt1 | contig 15460 bp, 8 predicted proteins | sample 1578671 | NCBI WGS metagenome assembly OHSM01 (sample SAMEA3879591, study PRJEB24766) | human gut metagenome | biome: human-associated habitat; feature: feces | place: USA | collected 1985/1987 | reverse complement strand
GCTGCCTCCTCCTCTGAGAAGTCAACTCCGGCACCGTTCTCGCACACCTTGATGCTTCCTGCTGTTGAGCGCAGGTGAAGCTCCACCTTGTCTATATCAAAATCAGCCTCCGCATAGCCTATAGCACAAAGGATTCGTCCCCAGTTGGCATCCTCGCCAAACATAGCACACTTTAAAAGTGGTGAACGGATAACGCTCTTTGCCACAATAATTGCTGTATCAAGATCAGGCGCACCTGCGCATGTGCACTCTAAAAGCTTTGAAGCACCCTCTCCATCCTTTGCAAGCATTCTTGTAAGATTTGAAAGCACCTCGTACAGTGCATCCTTAAAGATCTGATAATCATCATTCTCTGTAGTAATAGGTGTGTTTCCTGCAAGGCCATTTGCCATGATGCTTACCATATCATTGGTAGAGGTATCGCCGTCAATGCTTAAGCAGTTGTAGGTAACCTTTACAATCTCGCTCAGGGCCTTCTGGATGAGCTCCGATGAGATGGCAACATCTGATGTGATAAAGTTTAAGGTAGTAGCCATGTTCGGGTGAATCATGCCGCTTCCCTTTGCCATACCACCTACTGTACACTCACTGTCTCCAAGCATGAACTTTACCGCATACTGCTTTGGAACGGTATCTGTAGTCATGATAGCGTTTACAGCCTTGTCGTTGCCGTCTGCCGAAAGTCCCTTTGCAAGCTCCTTTATATGGCTCTCGATAGGCTCAATAGGAAGCACCTGGCCAATAACTCCTGTAGATGCCACGATAACCTCGTTTGGATCAATCGAAAGCTCTGCTGCTGCAAGCTCGCACATTCTCTGAGCCTTCTCTACTCCGTCAGCATTGCAGGTGTTGGCATTTTTGCTGTTGGCAATAACAGCCTTTGCCGTATGTCCTGATGCCTCAAGGTGTGCCTTTGTCACCTGAATAGGAGCGCCCTTCACCTTGTTTGTTGTGTAAACAGCCGCTGCCTGACACTGTGTTTCTGAATAAACTAAAGCCAGGTCATTTTTGTTTTTGTCACTGTTTAATCCACAGTTTAATCCGTTTGCAACAAAGCCCTTTGCTGCACAGACGCCCTTTTTTACCTTTGTAAAACTCATTTGTATAATACCTCGATTCTTTTAAATATGTCTAATCCCCAACATATCGTATTATTGATATATGAACGATAGACTGTAACATCCTCTCGTTACTCTATCTCTTTCATGACGCTCTTGTAAGCCGGACGGATAATCTTGTTCATGCCGACAATCTCCTCAAGCCTGTGGGCACTCCAGCCAACGATTCGCGCAATGGCAAAAAGAGGTGTGTAAAGCTCCATAGGAATACCAAGCATCTCATAAACAAAGCCGCTGTAGAAATCGACATTCGGAGAAACACCCTTAAAGATATGGCGCTTTTCAGCGATAATCTCAGGAGCCACCTTCTCTATTGTATTATAGAGATTCATCTCATTATCTCTCTTCTTTGCAACTGAAAGCTTCTCCACATAACCTCTGAATATACGCTCTCGCGGGTCAGAAAGTGAATACACCGCATGTCCCATTCCATAGATGAGTCCCTTGTGGTCAAACACCTCACCATCCATCATTTTCCTGAGGTATGCTCTCACCTCATCCTCATCATCCCAGTGCTTCACATTCGAACGGATGTCCCGCATCATCTCCATCACCTTGATATTGGCACCGCCGTGCTTTGGTCCCTTAAGGGATGACATGGCTGCCGCGATAGCAGAGTATGTATCTGTACCTGCCGATGTAACCACACGTGTGGTAAATGTAGAGTTGTTTCCACCGCCGTGCTCCATATGAAGAATAAGTGCCATATCAAGCACCCTTGCTTCAAGCTCTGTATATTGATTGTCAGCTCTGAGCATCCTAAGGAAGTTTTCAGCTGTCGAAAGCTTTGGATCCGGCCTGTGAATATACATGCTCTGATCATTTTCATAATGATTATACGCATGATAACCGTACACTGCAAGCATCGGAAAATTGGCCACCAGCTGCATACACTGGCGGATATTATTCTCAATCGTGCCAACGGAGGTCTGCTTGTCGTAAGCTGCCAGCGTCAGGATACTTCTCGTCATAGAATTCATAATGTCCTTCGAAGGCGCCTTCATAATAACATCTCTTGTAAAATTCGTCGGAAGCCTCCTGCTTGCATTAAGAATATCTTTAAATTCCGCAAGCTCTGCCTTGGTCGGCAGGTCTCCAAAAAGGAGGAGATATGCCGTTTCTTCAAAGCCGAAACGGTTATCCGACCGGAAACCTCTTACTATATCCATTATATTATAGCCGCGGTAATACAGCTCTCCGTCACACGGAATCATTTTACCGTCGATTTCATTATATGATTTAATTAAAGATATTGACGTAAGTCCGGAAAGAACTCCCTTTCCGTTCTTATCGCGTAATCCACGCTTCACTCCATATTGGTCATATAATGCCGGATCTATCTTCTGTTCGCGCACACACTTTGCTGCGTATTTTTCAGTAAAATCATTAACGTTCTCTAATGTCATATATTATCCCTCCTGTTATCCTTTATTTTTACATTATAACACACAACTCCGTTTTTTGGGAGTATTTTATAAAAAATTAAGATTTCAAAAAACCCGAAACAGTAAATTCTGTTCCGGGTTCGTAAATTATCAGATTATTTTACAAGAATTGTTGTCGTCAGAGAATCCACCGTAATTTCTCCTGAAACATTTCCGAGGCTCTTTGTTCCGGCCGTGCTGCCGCTTACATAAATCGTCCATGTTCCATCCGGAAGTTCTACCGTAACATCCTTTGACAACGGATTATGAATGACATATATACCATCCGAACCCTCTCCGTTACATGGTGCAAGTTCATATGCTATGACTCCGTCTTCAACATCTTTGTTAAATTTGTAATATGATGATGCCTTTTCCATATTGCAAAATGCCGGATGCGCTTTGCGGAATTCTATAAGACCTTTGTAATAATTATAAACTTTTCGCTGTGATGCACCGGATAAACTGTCCCATTTGATGCTGTTGACAGAATCCGGTGAATTATAACTGTTATCATCAAATGTTCCATCGTCACTAACCTTGGAACGTAACATTTCCTCTCCGGAGAAAATAAACGGTATACCCTGTGCAGTATATATTATGGCTGCAGACATAAGATTCTGTTTTACTCTGCTTTCATAAGAATCAGACGCATTGGATGTATTAATTTCATCCCATAATGTAAGGTTGTCATGGCATGATGCATAATTCACCTGCTGATAAGGCAGGCTGCTCCACGAAACCATTCCCTGTATATATCTCTTAAGTGATGTTGTCTGGCTTGTTTCTCCGTTAATGTATCCCTTATCTTTAGGAACAAATACGGCTCCCCTAAGTGCGTCCCTGATAGAATCGTTAAACATCGCAAAATTATCTATCCTTGACACATTATTCTGGGTTGCCAGAAATGTATAATCTTTTGTTGTTTTGGTGTCAAGTGACCATCCTTCTCCGTAAAGGATAATGGACGGGTCTATCTCATCGAGTGCTTTTCTGATTTCCTGTATTGTCTCCGCATCTATAAGGCCTACCAGATCGAATCTGAAACCGTCTATGTGGTATTCTCTTGCCCAATACACAACTGATTCCACAATATATTTTCTTACCATGATACGTTCCGATGCAACATCATTACCACATGCCGATCCATTGGAATCCGGTCTGTGAAAATATCCCGGCACTATCATGTTATAGCAGAATTTTGAATTATATGTGTGATTATACACAACATCCATTACCACACTGAGCCCATTATCGTGCAAGCCCTTCACCATCTGCTTAAATTCTTTAATCCTTACATCACCGTTATACGGATCTGATGAATATGAACCTTCCGGAACATTATAATTCTTCGGATCATATCCCCAGTTGTATTGAGCCTTGGAAAGATTACTTTCATCAACGGTTGCATAATCAAATACCGGTGAAAGCTGCAGATGTGTGATCCCAAGTTCTTTCACATGGTCAAGTCCGGTTGCATCACCTGTCTGATTCTTTGTACCGGTCTCCGTCATTCCGAGATATTTTCCCTTGGCACTTATCCCCGATGATTTGTCTATTGAAAAATCTCTTACATGTGTCTCATATATTATTGCATCAGTATAATTCATTCCCTTATTGGGATTGACATCCTTATCCCATCCGTCAGGATCCGTACTGTCCATATCAATAACCATCGCGCGGTCTCCGTTTACGCCGACTGCCTTTGCATAAGGATCACATGCCTCGGTCTTTTCCCCGTCGCGTTCCACCGTATATGTATAATACACTCCTGACAGATTTTGTGTATCGACATAACTCCATACTCCGCTATCGCCTTCATTCATGGAAAGTGTTTTTATAAGATCATCTTCTGATTTATCCCCGCTCCGGTAAAGATTAACCGTCACTCCATCTGCCATTGGAGCCCATACTTTAAATGTTGTTGTATTTCCTTCGAGCGATGCTCCAAGATCATTACCTGTATATGAATATTTGCTTTCAAAATCCTCTGTTGAATAAAAATCCGGTATTTCAATCATAAATTTGCACACTCCATTAAGTAACACTGTGTAACTTCCGGCCCAGTCCGCCTTCTCCTTAAGCTTTACAATGACTTTTTCTTTATTGCGTTCATCAATTGTCACCGATTCACTTTCAAGTTCATTGCCGTCTTCATCATATATAGCAACAGTTGTACTGTCTTCTGCACTGTCGGACAAAAAAACCGTAACACTCTCATAATCGCCAGACATAACCGCCGATTTCACAGCGGTTCCCTTAACACAATCACTATTATATTTAACATCCACTATTGAATGTCCCGATACAACGTATACATCTATTGTGCCGGTAATGTACTTTGATGTATCTATATATCTGTCATCGGCATAGTCCTTCAAATCCCAGTCATTAAGTCTTACATGGAAACCGACTTTTCTGGTGCCCGCATCAAAATGTGCGATGCAAGTTACTCCATCATCATCAACCGTCTTGTCAAAGTCATACTGCTTACCGTCAGATGTTGACCAGAACCATACATTCCAGCCATCATAATTACCATCATCACGAAAATAATGCAGTCTTATGGTAATATCATCAGATGTTCTTTTGCTGTCATCTTCAATTGTTTCCGGTTCTCCCACACCTGTCGTCTCTAACTGTATATCATGCTTTCCATTACTGCATGCGCATAATGATATAACCATAATAACTGTCAGAATAAGACTTACGATACGGTATGATATCTTCATGTTAATTATCCTTTCGGCATTGTGTACGTGTCAGAAATTACATTACTAATTCAAAATAATCGCAACACCTTATTGTATTTTACCAAAAAGGCGCTGCGATATAAATATCAATAATCTTAGAAATTATGTCATTTTTTTAAGAAATACTGTTACCGGTATACAACTGATAATACCTTCCCTTCTGTTCGATAAGCTGATCGTGGGTTCCACGTTCAATTATGCGTCCCTGCTCCAGAACCATTATACAATCACTGTTACGGACAGTTGAAAGCCTGTGGGCAATTACAAAAGTCGTCCTGCCTTTCATAAGTCTGTCCATACCGCTCTGGACTATTTTCTCGGTTCTTGTATCTATGGAGCTTGTGGCCTCATCAAGGATAAGAACCGGCGGGTCGGCAATTGCTGCCCTGGCTATCGCAAGAAGCTGACGCTGGCCCTGGCTTAAATTGGCGCCGTCTCCTTTAAGCATTGTATTATACCCGTCTGGAAGCCTTTTTATAAATCCATCGGCATTGGCAAGTCTCGCCGCAGCATAAACTTCTTCTTCCGAAGCATCAAGTTTGCCATATCTGATATTATCCATTACTGTTCCTGTAAAAAGATGCGTATCCTGCAATACAATTCCAAGAGACCTTCTTAAGTCATCTTTCTTGATTTTATTTATGTTGATGCCATCGTATCTTATTTTACCGTCCTGAATATCATAAAAACGGTTGATAAGATTGGTAATCGTTGTTTTGCCCGCACCGGTCGAACCGACAAAGGCAATCTTCTGTCCCGGTGTTGCATACAAGTCAACATTATGAAGGACTATCTTATCATCATTGTAACCAAAATCCACATCATCAAATACCACATCTCCCTTAAGTTCAACATAATCCGTGGTATCCGTATCTTTGTGGTAATGTTTCCAGGCCCACATACCCGTTCTTTTTTCGGCTTCCTTAATCTCACCGTTTTCAATGCATGCATTTACGAGTGTTACGTATCCATTATCCGTCTCGGATTTCTCATCGAGCAGCCTGAATATACGGTCACCGCCCGCAAGTGCCATTATCACACTGTTAAGCTGCATGCTTATCTGGTTAATCGGCATATTGAGATTCTTATCAAAAGTAAGGAAACTTACAATTGTTCCCAGTGTCAGTCCTGCCGCACCGTTAATCGCAAGAATACTTCCCACAATCGCGATAATGACATAGCTCAGGTTACCGAGCTGCGCATTAATAGGACCGATTATATTTGCATATGCATTGGCTTTATATGCACTTTCAAAGAGCCTGTCATTGAGCTTTTTAAAATCGGACTCTGCCTCTTCTTCATAGCAGAATACCTTGACCACCTTCTGACCTTCCATCATCTCTTCGATAAATCCGTTGACTGCACCTATATCTCTCTGCTGTGCCACAAAATTTTTACCGCTTAACCCTGTAACTTTTTTCGTGCATATCAACATTATCGCTACCATCACGAATGCCACACCTGTAAGGGGAAGGCTTAACGAAATCATTCCGGCAACAATACTTATTACTGTTATTGCACTGTTAATAAACTGAGGAATACTCTGGCTGATCATCTGTCTTAATGTATCCACATCATTGGTATACATTGACATAATATCGCCATGAGCATGTGTATCAAAATATCTGATTGGAAGTTTTTCCATATGGTCAAACATTTCACGACGCAGCCTGTCAAGCGTTCCCTGTGTAACATACACCATTATCTTATTGTATATAAAAGTTGCAAGTATTCCAATCAGATAAAAGCTTCCGACTCTTATAAGTTCATGGAGCAATCCCGTGTAATCCGGTGTTCCGGCTCCGATTAACGGAGTAATATAATCATCGATAAGTGTTTTCATAAAAAGTGTTCCCTGCACACTGGCAATTACACTTATAATAATGCACACAAATACAGCTATGCACTGTATCAAATATTTTTCAAAGACAAATGCCATTATCCTCTTAAAAACTTTACCCGGATTGGCAACTGTTGGTTTCATTCCTCTTGGTGCCGGCATTATAAATCGCCTCCTTCCGAGTTGTTCTCATCAAAATCGCCTCCGCCACCGGTCTGTGATTCATACACTTCCCTGTAAATGGCATTGGAAGCCAGAAGCTCATCATGAGTTCCGACGCCGTTAATGCGGCCCTCATCCATTACAATGATACGGTCAGCATTCTGCACACTCGATATTCTCTGGGCGATAATAAGTTTGGTGGTATCAGGAATTTCAGTTGCAAGCGCTTTTCTTATTCTGGCATCGGTAGCTGTATCAACGGCACTTGTACTGTCATCAAAAATTATAATCTTAGGTTTCTTAAGAAGAGCCCTTGCAATACAAAGTCTCTGTTTCTGTCCGCCGGAAACATTGCTTCCGCCCTGCTCAATATAAGTATTATATCCATCTGGAAAGCGGTCAATAAATTCGTCTGCACATGCAAGACGGCATGCTCTCTTACATTCTTCTTCCGTGGCATTCTTGTCTCCCCATCTGAGGTTATCAAGAATCGTTCCCGAAAAAAGAACGTTTTTCTGCAATACAACGCTGACCTCATTACGAAGTGTCTCTATATCATATTCCCTGACATCCCTGCCCCCGACTTTAACGGAGCCGTCCGTAACATCATAAAGGCGGCTTATAAGGTTTACAAGACTTGATTTGGCACTTCCTGTACCTCCGATAATTCCAATGGTCTCTCCCGGATTTATATCGAGGTTAATGTCCGAAAGTACATATTCACCACCGGTTTTTTTATAGCTGAAATTGACATTATCAAACACGATACTTCCATCAGATACCTCATATACAGGTTTCTCCGGATTTACTATATCGGCTTTCTCGTTAAGAACCTCAGCTATACGTCCTGCACTTGCTGAGCTCATTGAAACCATTACAAATACCATCGATAACATCATAAGGTTCATAAGTATATTCATGCAGTATGCCATAAGGCTTGTAAGATCGCCTCTTGTAAGGACAGTTTCTCCGGAGCCTACTATCATATGTGCTCCGAGCCAGCTTATCAAAAGTATACATCCGTATACCGCAAACTGCATTGCAGGTGAATTGAACACAATGACATTCTCAGCCTTCACAAACAGATTGTATATATTATGGCTTGCTTTCTTAAATTTCTTTTTCTCATGGTCTTCACGGACATATGCCTTAACGACCCTGATTGCCGAAACATTTTCCTGGACACTTGCATTCAGCTCATCATATTTGGGAAATGCCGCTTTGAAATATCTGCCCGCCCTGGAGATAATGATTGCCAGCACACCTCCAAGCAGTATTACAACAATAAGATAAATCAAAGCAATTTTGGTGTTGTAATAGAAAGACATTGCCATTGCACAGATTATCGTGACAGGTGCCCTCATACACATTCTTAAAAGCATCTGGTATGCATTCTGCACATTGGTCACGTCGGTCGTAAGTCTCGTAACCAGACCTGCCGTACTGAACTTGTCGATATTTGAAAAAGCAAAAGTCTGTATATTCTTATACATATCTGCTCTTAGGTTCTTAGCGAATCCGGCCGATGCCTTAGCCCCGTATTTACCACCCATAAGTCCGGCAAAAAGACCTATAACGGCAAATACTAGCATCAATGCACCGATTCGATACACATGATTTAAATTGCCTTTGTTAATTCCGTCATCTACAAGCGTAGCCATAAGGAACGGAATAAGTGTCTCCATTATTACTTCAAGAATCATAAAAAACGGCGTCGCAATTGATGCTTTTTTGTATTCTTTGATATGTGCCGCTAACGTTTTAATCATCCGTCTTTCCTCCTGTTTTTTTTCATATTATTCTTAATTTTACTGATTATGCGGTAAAAACATTCTCTTTCTTCATCCGTAATTCCATCTTCAATCATATCGTGAAGGGAATGTATTTTCGCTATCGTTTTTCTGTGAACTTCTTCACCTTCCGCTGTCAGATGCAGAACTTTGGTACGTGCATCATCTTCTCCGGATACTCTGATAACATATCCTTTTTTCTCCATTAATTTAAGAATATTTGTCACTGTTGATTTGGCTATACAGAACTGATCCTCTATATCCCTCTGACAGATATTTCTGTCTCTGTTACGATAGAGAAAGCCAAGTATCCATCCGTGCATGACCGTAACTTCATCAAATCCGGCCTGTGACATTTTCATATGTATATATCTCATGATCTGATTATCCATCTGCTTGAACTGAAAACATATGGCATCATCGGTTATATCATTAAAACCTCCACACATTGTATCACCTCCGTTTAATCCCATAATTAGTTCCATATAGAACTGTTTCATACCTAACTATATTAACAGCAAAAAATAAAAAGTCAAGTACATGACCTGACTTTTTATTTTTATTTTATATTTAATTAGCGGCATGAATTTCTGTATTGCACAGGCGTCATTTCAAACATTTTCTTAAACAGCCTGTTAAAATGTTCAACATTCTGGTATCCAACCGCAAGTGCTATGTTTTCAACTGTCATATTGCCGTTTTTGAGAAGGACTTTAGCCTTTTTCATTCTGACATATGCAACATGCTCACCGAAAGTCTTGCCTGACTTATCTTTAATAAACTTAGATATGTATGGCTCTGAGAGGTGGAATTTGGCTGCAAGCGCTTCAAGTGTCACATATTGATAATTACTCTGTATGAAATTAATCATAGCCATAAGTCTGTCATCCTTGCTGTTGTCATTGCATCCAATCTGTGGAAGCTTATTGACTGCAACAGTAAGTGCATGGATTGATGCTTTGATTATGTCCTCATCGATACCGGCACCCCAGTACATTCTGCCATCGTATGTAATTCCTACATAAGCCATTGCCTTCGATGACGATCCGTGCGAAAGCGCATGTTCTTCATATACCGATAATTCATAGCTTATTCCAAAGTACTGCTTAATTGTATTACTTACCGCATCAAGACGTCCGTTACCATTGGCATCAACAATTGTCTTCTTCTCTCCACAGCAGATTGTCACTTCTGCCATAATTCCGTCATTCTGTTTGAAATGGCACTCTGAAATATTAAAATACGGAGTATTTTCAATGTAATTATTCTCGAATATTTCATATACCCACTGAGGTGACAATTCCTTGTGTTCCTCATCTGATACCTGCTTAACTGCATAACCAACTTCTTCACGCATCTTCTCCGGCAATGCTATACTGAAATTCTGCTTCAGTATATAACTTACGCCGCCTTTTCCCGACTGGCTGTTAATTCTTATAACATCTCCGTCGTATGTTCTTCCAACATCAATAGGATCAATAGGAAGATATGGAACTGTCCACTTATCAAGTTTCTTTTCCTCACGCCATGCCATACCTTTGGCAATTGCATCCTGGTGTGAACCCGAAAATGCCGAGAATACCAGATCTCCGGCATACGGCTGTCTGGCATTAACCGTCATCCTTGTAAGTCTTTCGTATTTGTCTCTTATCTCAGGCATATTTGAGAACTCAAGTCCCGGATCTATTCCATGTGAATACATATTCATTGCGAGTGTAATGATGTCTACATTACCGGTTCTCTCTCCATTACCGAAAAGTGTACCCTCTATCCTGTCGGCACCGGCTAAAAGTCCAAGTTCCGCATCAGCCACTCCGGTACCTCTGTCATTATGAGGATGAAGGCTTAACACTACATTATCCCTGTATTTAAGATTCTTGCTGACATATTCTATCTGTGTGGCAAACACATGAGGCATTGCAGTCTCAACAGTGGCCGGTATATTGATTATTGCTTTATTGTCTGCCGATGGCTGCCATACATCAAGCACCGCATTACACACTTCGACAGCATAATCAACTTCTGTTCCGTGGAAACTTTCCGGACTGTATTCAAATGAAAAATCACCCTCTGTCTCGTCGGCAAGCGTCTTAAGGAGCTTTGCACCGTCTATTGCAAGCTGTTTAATCTGCTCCTTGCTCTTCTTGAATACCTGCTCCCGCTGTGCAACAGATGTTGAATTATAGAGATGAATTACAGCATGCGGAGCACCTTTTACAGCCTCAAAAGTCTTTCTGATAATGTGTTCCCTTGCCTGTGTAAGCACCTGTACCGTGACATCATCAGGTATCATGTCACGTTCAATAAGTGTTCTCATAAATATATATTCGGTCTCAGATGCAGCAGGGAAACCAACTTCTATTTCCTTAAAACCAATATCAACCAACATCTGGAAAAATTCTATTTTTTCTTCAAGGCTCATAGGCTCTATAAGCGCCTGATTGCCATCCCTCAAATCAACTGAACACCAAACAGGAGGCTTATCAATGTAATCCTTCTTTACCCAGTCATATTCACATACCGGCGGCATAAAATACTGCCTAATATACTTGTTACTATTTTTCATCTGTTTAACCTCTCTTCTGCTTAACTGACCGTTATGATAACACATTTATGCTCTTTTTGAAATGATTAAATTTAATCATTATATTTGATGTATTTTATTCTTATGTATTATTAAAAACTCCCGTCTTTTACAACGGGAGTTTTATAGGAGTTTTTAGGAAGTACAATTTGAAAATTTAATTGTTCTAAAAATTATTCTGTAACTGTTCTCTTCTTTGCTGCTACAGTTACAACTGCTGCTGTTGCAGCTACAGCCAATACTACGAAAAGAGCTGTATGTGAAGCATCGCCTGTTGTTGTATCTGCTGCCGGGTTAACTGCTACTGATGCCTTAGTACCGTCGAAAGAAACAACTACTGTAGAGTTGTCATTATCAACAGTTACTTTTGCGTTTGATCCGCCGCTTGAAGCATCGCCTTCAAGGTTGTATTCACCGTTATCCCATGCACCGTTTGTAGCGATTTTGAACTCATATGTTCCTGCCTTAACGCCTGTGAATGTGCATGAATATGTTCCATCTCCATTGTCCTTCATCTGGTTCTGAGCTGGATCCCAGTCAACTCCGCAAAGGCCCTCTGCGCCTGCTACATTGTAAGTATCAGCTGCGAATGCTGCTACTGCCATAGAACCGATGATCATTGTTGCTGCAAGTACTGCTGCGAGTACTTTTTTGATAGTTTTTTTCATAATAACTACTCCTTTTATTTTTTATTTTTATATAAAGACTCTTCCGAGTCCTATATACTATTTAAGCTTTCCTTTTACAAGGATGGTTGTTGAAATTCCTTCAACAGTTATGCTTCCTGATGCCTTACCGAGAGATGTGCATCCTGCTTTGTCTCCCTGAACACATATTGTCCAGTCTCCATCCGGAAGCGTTATTGTCTGTGCCTCTTTAAGCGGATTGTATACTACAAATATTCCATCTGAAACCTCTCCGTTATTCGGCGCCAGCTCATATGCAATGACTCCATCAGCCGTGCCTTCTGTAAATGTGTAATAATCAAGTGCCTTTTCCATGCTTCTGAATGCCGCATGAGCTTTACGTAATGCTATAAGTCCTTTATAGTATTCAAACACTTTCTCGTTATCAGCCTTGGAAAGGTCATCCCATTTAAGGCTGTTTACAGAATCCGGTGCATTATAACTGTTTGAATTAAACGTACCGTCGTCATTGGTCTTGCTTCTTAAAAATTCTTCTCCGGCAAGTATGAACGGAACACCCTGAGATGTATATACAATTGCTGCTGACATAAGGTTCTGCTTAACCTTATCTTCCATACTGTCATCTGCATTGGATGTGTTAATCTCATCCCAGATTGTAAGGTTATCATGGCAGCATGAATAGTTTATCTGCTGGTATGGAAGTGAACTCCAGGCTACTTTTCCCTGTATGCTGTTCTTAATAGTTGAAGCCTTTCCGGTATCACCGTTTACATAGCCTTTTTCCTTTGCTTTGAAAACACTGCCTTTGATTGCATCTCTTATAGTATCGTTAAACATACCAAAGTTTCCGAGATTGACTGCATTTGTCTGAGTTGAAAGTGCTGTGCCTTCCTTGGTCATTGTTGTTGTCATTGACCAGCCTTCACCATAAATGATAATTGAAGGATCTATTTCATCAAGAGCTGCTCTTATTTCTTTGATTGTCTGGACATCTATGAGTCCGACAAGGTCAAATCTGAATCCATCAATATGATATTCTTTTGCCCAATATGCAACCGAATCAACGATGAAATTTCTAACCATTGCTCTTTCTGACGCTACATCATTACCACAGCCCGAACCATTTGACCCCGGTCTGTAGAAATAATCCGGAACAAGCTTGTTATAGCAATAATCTGTGCTATATGTATGGTTATATACAACATCCATAACAACGCTTATGTCATTATCATGTAATGTCTTGACCATCTCTTTGAATTCCTTAACTCTCACATCTCCGTTATATGGATCTGTTGAGTATGAGCCTTCCGGCGAATTGTAGTTCTTTGGATCATATCCCCAGTTGAACTGGTTTGTATCAAGTTTTGTCTCATCAACCGTAGCATAATCATATACCGGATTAAGCTGAATGTGTGTTATGCCAAGTTCCTTGATGTGGTCAAGTCCGGTTGACTGTCCTTTGCTGTTGGTTGTACCTGTCTCTGTAAGTCCGAGATATTTGCCGGTATTTTTAATTCCGGATGATGCATCTGATGAAAGATCTCTGACATGGAGTTCATAAATCGATACATCGGTATTCTTCAAATTCTTATTTGGATTGCTGTCATTATCCCAACCGGCAGGATTGGTGGAATCCATATCTATTACCATTGCCCTGTCGCCATTGACTCCTACTGTCTTGGCATAAGGGTCGCATGCTTCATTCTGTGTATCTCCGAAATCAGCGGTATATGTGTAATATGTTCCGTTTAAATCACCATCGACTTTCACTTCCCATACACCCTTGTCATCTGATTCCATATCATGTGATTCAATCAGGTCATCCTTGCCTTCTTCACCGCCTTTGTAAAGATTAACCTTTACACCGGCTGCGGTAGGTGCCCATACTTTGAATGTTGTTGATTCCTTGCTCCATGTTGCTCCAAGGTCATCACCGTCATATGTATATGCATTTTCGAATTCCTCAGTTGAATAGAAATCTGGGATAGTTATATCGTATTTATATTCATTATTCATAAGTACACGATATTTTGAAAATGCATCCAGTTTCTCGTCAAATGTAATTGTATACTTCTTAGGATCTCTGTCATCAACTCCTGCGCTTGCAGCTTTAACGACTTCGTCATTTTTATCTATGATTTCAAGTGTCATATCTTCTGTCCAGTCATCTGTAAGAAAAACCGTAACACTCTTATAATCATCTGCCATAACAGCCGAACTTACGCCTGTTCCCTTTATGCAGTCATCCGCAAATACTGTCTTGAATTCTGCTTCACCTGATTTAACATATACATCAACAGTTCCTGCGAGTATCGAAGATGTATCGATAATTCTGTCATCTTCTATATCTTTGGCTTCCCATTCGTTAAGCCTTACTATAAATCCAATCTGCGCTGTACCTGCCGCAAATTTAGCTGTTGTCACAACTCCGTTATCATCTATTTCTTCACCGAACTTGTATTCCGCTCCGTCTCCTGTTGACCAGAGCCATACATTCCATCCGGTGTATGTATTATCTTCTCTTAGATAATGAAGATTAAGCGTTATCTCTGTCGGCTGGTCTGTGCCGCCCTTTGTCTCGACAGTGTTCTCCGTTGTTTCCTGCTGCGTTGTGTCTTTCTTCTTGCCACATCCTGCAATCATCACTGCAATCATGGCAATTATAAGAATGACTGACAGCACTCTTTTTAATTTATTATCCATAAGAATTTTTCTTTTCCATCCTTCCCTTGTTTGATTAAATTCTAGCAAAAAAAAGTTTTTTCTTAAATATCAATAATCTTAGAATCGTGTCAGATTTCTTAGATATTTTAAACATCATAAAAAAAGCCGGCAGTCTAATCAAATTCCATTGAATTAAACTGCCGGTTTCATATGCCGCTATTCTCGTTTAGTCGTTCCTGTTTCTAGTCCTCGCTCCGATATTCTTCCATCCGTTTCTCAGCTTCTTCACGTGTCAGGCTGCATTCCTCCATCAGACGTTGTATCGATTCCTCATGGCTGCATCCAAATTTACGGCAAAGTGAAAGCACTGCCTGTTCGCGTCCAAGCTGCTCTCCTTCGGCCCTTCCGCGTTCCAGCCCCGCCTGCTCTCCTTCGGCCCGTTCATCCTGCCGTATCATCTCCATCTCACGCTCTTCGT
>OHSM01000407.1_pt1 | contig 15817 bp, 9 predicted proteins | sample 1578671 | NCBI WGS metagenome assembly OHSM01 (sample SAMEA3879591, study PRJEB24766) | human gut metagenome | biome: human-associated habitat; feature: feces | place: USA | collected 1985/1987 | reverse complement strand
ACCCATGTTTCCAAAACAATTGTCTTAACTCCTTTACTCCCCCTAACTCCTTAACTCCTAAAAACAACTCCTTAACTCCCTAAAAACAACTCCTTAACTCCCTAAAACAACTTCTTAACTCCCAAAGAGCCCCCTGGATTTATCTGGTGAGCCACCCCGATGCGCTTGCCACAAGCCCCGACATCCTGATTGCAACTGCCTGAAGCACAGGCAGATGGAAAGACGTGCCGTCCGGGTGTGCCAAACGGCCCGTTTCGCCCCGCAAAACGGCACATACGGCACTCCCAAACAGTCCCCGGCGCACGCCAGGCCCGCCGCCGAACCTACAGAGACACCGCCGACAAGGGCACGCCACAGCCCGGGCAAACAACAAAAAAACACCGACGCCCTTTGTTTTTCAATCCTTTTGGCGTAACTTTGCAGTGAAAGTAAAGGCACAGAGCCACCACGGCCGCAGAGGCCAAAGGGTGGGGCGGGCTGATTATGAAAAGAAAAAAACATATCGACAATGGCTAAGAAAAACAACGAGCTCACGCCGATGATGAAACAATTCTTCGACCTCAAGGCGAAGCATCCCGACGCAGTGCTGCTCTTCCGCTGCGGCGACTTCTACGAGACCTACTGCGAAGACGCCGTGACGGCATCGCGCATACTCGGCATAACGCTCACCAGGAGGGGCAACGGGGCAGGGGGAAGGACGGAGACAGAGATGGCCGGATTTCCGCACCACGCCCTCGACACCTACCTGCCCAAGCTGGTAAGGGCCGGGAAGCTCACAAAGAAGCTCGTGAAGCGTGGCATCACCGAACTGGTGACGCCCGGGGTAGCCATGACCGACAACGTGCTTAACTACAAGGAAAACAACTTCCTGGCCGCCGTGCACTTCGGCAGGGCCGCCTGCGGAGTGGCTTTCCTCGACATATCGACAGGCGAATTCCTAACGGGAGAGGGCACCGCCGACTATGTGGAGAAGCTGCTGGGCAACTTCTCGCCAAAAGAGGTGCTGCACGAGCGGGGCCGCAAGCCAGACTTCGAGCGCCACTTCGGCACAAAGTACTTCACCTTCGAGCTCGACGACTGGGTGTTCACCGAGCAGACGGCACGGCAGAAACTGCTGCGCCACTTCGGCGTGAAAAACCTGAAGGGATTCGGCGTAGACCACATGCACAACGGGGTGGTGGCCAGCGGCGCCATACTGCAATACCTCGAGATGACGCAGCACACACACATAGGCCACATAACGTCGCTGGCACGCATAGAGGAAGAGCGCTACGTGAGGCTCGACAAGTTTACCGTGCGGAGCCTCGAACTGCTCAGCCCCATGCAGGAAGACGGCTCATCGCTGCTCGACGTGATAGACCGCACCGTGACGCCGATGGGCGCGCGGATGCTGAAGCGGTGGACGGTGTTCCCGCTGAAGGAGGAACGGCTCATAAACGAGCGGCTCGACATCGTGGAGCTGCTCACGCGCGAAGGGGAGTTCGCCGAGGCGCTCCGCGAGCAGCTGGAGGCCGTGGGCGACCTCGAGCGCATCGGTTCGCGCATCGCCGCCGCGCGCATCACCCCGCGCGAGCTGGTGCAGCTCAAGAATTCGCTCTCGGCGGTCGAGACGCTCAAGGTGCTGCTACAGTCGACCGATGCCGACCGGCTCCACCAGCTTGCCGAGCGCATCGACCCCCTCACGGAGGTGCGCGACCGTCTGGCGCACGACATCTACCCCGACCCGCAGAACAACCAGATTCAGAAGGGGGGCGTCATCGCCGACGGGGTCGACGCCGAGCTGGACGACCTGCGCCGCATCGCGCTCCACGGCAAGGATTACCTCAATCGCATCCAGCAGCGCGAGAGCGAGGCGACGGGCATTCCGTCGCTCAAAATCAGCTACAACAACGTCTTCGGCTACTATATCGAGGTGCGCAACACCTATAAGGACAAGGTTCCCTCGACGTGGATTCGCAAACAGACGCTCACCAGCGCCGAGCGCTACATCACCGAGGAGCTCAAGGAGTACGAGGAGAAGATTCTGGGGGCCGAGGAGCGCATGCTTGTCATCGAGCAGCGCATCTACTCCGAAATCGTTGCCTATGTGGCCCGTACGCTGCCCCAGCTGCAGCGCAATGCAGCCACCATCGCCGGCATCGACTGCCTGCAGTCCTTTGCGCGCATCGCCTGCGAGCGTCACTACGTGCGTCCGGTATTGGACGAGGGGCGCCGCATCGACATCCGCCAGGGGCGTCACCCGGTCATCGAGACGCTGATGCCCGTCGGCGAGCAGTATGTCCCCAACGACGTGATGCTCGACGACAAGGAGCAGCAGATAATGATGATTACGGGTCCCAACATGTCGGGTAAGTCGGCGCTGCTGCGCCAGACGGCGCTCATCGTGCTGATGGCCCAGATGGGCTCGTTCGTCCCGGCCGAGTCGGCCCATATCGGCATCGTCGACAAGATTTTCACGCGCGTCGGCGCTTCGGACAACATCTCGCAGGGCGAGTCGACCTTCATGGTCGAGATGCTCGAGTCGGCCAGCATCCTGAACAACATCTCGGACCGCAGTCTGGTGTTGCTCGACGAAATCGGCCGCGGTACGAGCACCTACGACGGAATTTCGATTGCGTGGGCCATGGTCGAATACCTCCACAACCACCCTACGGCCCGCGCCAAGACGCTCTTCGCCACCCACTACCACGAGCTCAACGAGATGGAGCAGATGTGCCCGCGGGTGAAGAACTACCACGTGGCGGTCAAGGAGATGGGCAATACAATCGTCTTTCTGCGCAAGCTTGAGCGGGGCGGCACCGAGCACTCGTTCGGTATCCACGTGGCCCGCATGGCGGGCATGCCCCTCTCGGTCGTCGCCCGCGCCGAGGAGATTCTGCGCAACCTCGAACTGGTCTACGGCAACAACGAAATTGTTCCCAGCCGCAGCCTCAAGGAGCGGGGGCGCAAGGCCTCGGCCCATGCCGTGCGCGAGGCGGCCGAGAGCCCTTCGCCGCAGAACATGCAGCTCTCGATGTTCCAGCTCGACGACCCGGTGCTGGTGCAGATTCGCGACCAAATCAAGGGGTTGGACATCAATTCGCTGACGCCCATCGAGGCGCTGAACAAGCTCAATGAAATCAAGAAGATAACGGGTCTTTGACGCTCGTTGTCAGCGGGTTGCCTTTGGTGCAATGCAAAAAGAGAGGAGTCCTGCCGGTTGGCTTGGCTCCTCTCTTTTTTGGGGAATGGCTTCTGATTCTGGCGAATGGTTTCTGGCGGCCTGGCGGCCTGCACGACTCCGGCCCTGTGCCTTGCGGTTTGCCGGTGGGCTGGGCCCCGATGTTTCGGGTCTCCGACGCTCCGGGGCGGCTCGGTGCCTCATGGAGTCTGGCACATTCCGGTGCCCCGGCGTTCAGGTGTCGCTGCATCCCGGCGCTCAGAAATGCCGGTTTGTCGGCGACGCTGCTGCTCGATTTTCCGGAGCCTCGGCGTTCCGGTTCCAGGTTTTTCCGCCCGTCCGCCGTCTCCGGTTTCTCGCTCCCCTCCCGGTAGCCCGGCAGCTTCAGAACCGCCGTACGCGGCTGTGGCAATAGGGCTGCTGCCCCTTGCGCTCGTAGTAGTTCTGGTGGTAGGCCTCGGCCGGCCAGAAGTGCGATGCCGGGGTGATGCGCGTCACCACGTCGTACCCCTTTGCGCGCAGCTCGCCGATGAGCCGCTCGCCCACCTCACGCTGCTCGGGCGTCGTGTAGAAGAGCTCCGAGCGGTACTGGTCGCCGATGTCGGGACCCTGGCCGTCGGCCTGCGTCGGGTCGTGGATTTCGAAGAAGAGGCGCGCCAGCGTCTCGTAGCTCACCTGTGCAGGGTCGAAGCGGATGCGTACCGCCTCGGCATGGCCCGTCGTGTGGCTGCAGACCTCCTCATAGGTGGGGTTCTCGGTGTGGCCTCCCGTATAGCCCGCCTCGATGGAGCGAACGCCCGGCACGCGCGAGAACATGTACTCGACGCCCCAGAAGCAGCCGCCGGCAAAGATGGCCGTCTGTTCGTGCTGCTCGGCTGACTTCGGTTCGAAGGTGAGCGATATGGAGTTGACGCAATGTCTTAGGTTCTTGGGCGTAAATCCCTCTCCGGCAAATACATGCCCCAGGTGCGCGCCGCAGCGGGCGCAGAGAATTTCGGTCCTCCGTCCGTCGGCGTCGCGTTGGCGGCGGATGGCTCCGGGCAGCTCGTCGTCGAAGCTGGGCCAGCCGCAGCCGGCGTCGAACTTGTCCTCCGAGCGGTAGAGCGCGGCACCGCACTGGCGGCAGCGGTAGGTGCCCTCCTCGTCGAAATCGTAGTAACGGCCCGAGAAGGGGGCTTCGGTCCCCTTCCCGATGATGACCCGCCGCTCCTCGGCTGTGAGCGGGGCGGGCTTTTGTGCGGTTGCGGTCATGGCGGTAAGCAACAGGCTTGTGATGAGTGCAAAACGGGTCATGTCGTAACGGCTGTGGCAAAAACTACGCCACTATTTCCTTGCCGCGCAGGAAGACGCGGCTGACGAGCGGCGTGGTGTAGGCATAGGGGAAGAAGGCGACCGAAGGCATGGGAGGCGTGAGGAAGAAGTTGGCCAGCTTGCCCACGGTGATGGAGCCTGCGTCGCGGCTCAGCCCCATGGCATAGGCGCCGTTGAGCGTCGCGGCGTTGATGGCCTCGGCCGGTGTCATCCTCATGCGAATGGTGGCCAGCGAGAGGACCATCTTCATGTTGCCCGAGGGGGTCGAGCCGGGGTTGTAGTCCGAAGCCAGCGCGACACCCAGACCTGCGCGGAGCATCTCGCGGGCGGGCGGATAGCTCATCCCGAGGAAGAAGGCGGCGCCGGGGAGCATCGTGGGCATCGTGCGGCTGCCGCGCAGCGCCTCGATTTCGGCCTCGCCCATCCGTTCGAGGTGGTCCACCGAGAGCGCGCCGTGGGCCACGCCCACCTGCACGCCGCCCGAGACGGCCAGCTCGTTGGCATGAATCTTCGGCACAAGTCCGTAGCGGGCGGCCGTTTCGAGGATGCGGGCCGTCTCCTCGACCGTGAAGAAGCCCTGGTCGCAGAAGACATCGACATACTCGGCCAGCCCCTCGCGGGCCACGGCCGGGAGCATTTCGCGGCAGATGAGGTCTACGTACTCTGCCTGGCGCCCGACGTAGGCGCGCCCAACGGCGTGCGCCCCGAGGAAGGTGGCGCGCACCTCGAGCGGTGCCGTCTGGCGGATGCGGCGGATGACGCGCAGCATCTTCAGCTCGTCCTCGGTCGTGAGGCCGTAGCCGCTCTTGATTTCCACGGCGCCGGTGCCCATGCGGATGATTTCGCGGATGCGCTCCATCGCCTGGCGGTAGAGCTCCTCCTCGGAGGTGGCGTGGAGCCGGTCGGCGGAGTTGAGAATACCCCCGCCGCGGCGCGCTATCTCTTCGTAGCTCAGGCCGTTGATTTTGTCGAGGAACTCCTGCTCGCGGCTGCCGGCATAGACCAGATGGGTGTGCGAGTCGCAGAACGACGGGAAGAGCATCCCCCCGGCGGCATCCACCACCTCTGCGGCGTCGGGACACCCCTCGGCCATCGACCCGAAGGCGGCGATGCGCCCCTCCTCGGCCAGCAGCCAGGCGGCATCGAGCGTCTCCAAACGTCCCATCTGCTCGCCACACAGACGTTCGATGCCTTCCGGCTGGATTCCGACAATCGTTCCGATGTTCTTAATCAGCAGTCTCATGATGCGTCCTTTGTTTTGCGGATGCTGACGACGGCTACTCCTCCACCTGCTCGGTGCGCAGGAAGCGGACCGAGGCGTCGATGAGCGGATACATCACGCGGTCGATGTCGACGAAAGGCACCACGCGGCGGTAGTCGGCGAAGATGCGTTCGATGCGCTCCGACGAGCGGGCCGGGCGGCGGAACTCAAGCGCCTGGGCGGCGTTGAAGAGCTCGATGGCCAGCACGCGTTCCGTGTTGTTGACCACGCGGTAGAGCTTCGTGGCGGCGTTCGAACCCATGCTCACATGGTCCTCCTGACCCTGCGACGAGGGAATCGAGTCGACCGATGCCGGCATGCAGAGCCCCTTCGACTGGCTGACAATCGAGGCGGCCGTGTACTGCGGAATCATGAAACCGCTGTTGAGTCCCGGCTTGGCGACCAGGAAGTTGGGCAGGCCGCGCTGGCCCGAAATCAGCTTGTAGATGCGGCGCTCCGAGATGTTGCCCAGCTCGGCCACGGCGATGGCCAGGAAGTCCATGGCCAGCGCGATGGGCTGCCCGTGGAAGTTGCCGGCCGAGACGACCATGTCCTCGTCGGGGAAAATCGTCGGGTTGTCGGTCGTGCTGTTGATTTCGGTCGTGATGACGCTCTCGACATAGTCGATGGTATCCTTCGAGGCTCCGTGCACCTGCGGGATGCAGCGGAACGAGTAGGGGTCCTGGACATGCTGCTTGGGGCGGGCCAGCAGTTCGCTGCCCTCGAGCAGGCGGCGGAACGCACGTGCCGTGGTGAGCTGACCCTTGTGGCCGCGCACCAGGTGCACCTCGTCGCAGAAGGGTTCGATGCGGCCGTCGAAGGCGTCGAGCGACATGGCGCCGATGCGGTCGGCCCAGGCGCTCAGCCGCTGCGCCTGCATGACGGCCCAGACGCCGTAGGCGCTCATGAACTGCGTGCCGTTGAGCAGCGCGAGGCCCTCCTTCGACTGCAGCTCGATGGGAGCCCATCCCTTTTCGGCCAGCACCTCGGCAGCGGGGCGCACGCGTCCCTCGTACTCCACCTCGCCCAGTCCGATGAGCGGCAGCGACATGTGGGCCAGCGGCGCCAGGTCGCCCGACGCTCCGAGCGAGCCCTGCTGGTAGACCACCGGCAGGATGTCGGCGTTGAAGAAGTCGATGAGCCGCTCGACCGTCGCCAGCTGAACGCCCGAATGGCCGTAGGAGAGCGACTGCACCTTGAGCAGCAGCATCAGCCGCACAATCTCCGAGGGGACGCGCTCGCCCGTACCGCAGGCGTGCGACATCATGAGGTTCTTCTGCAGCTGGGCCAGGTCATCGTGCCCCACCGAGATGTTGCAGAGCGAGCCGAAGCCCGTCGTGATGCCGTAGATGGGGCGTTCGGGGTGCTCCATCTTGCGGTCGAGGTACTCGCGGCAGCGGACGATGCGGCGCTTGGCGTCGTCGCTCAGTGCAAGGGTGATGTGACGGTCGAGAATTTCGCGGACGCGGCCAATCGAGAGGTGCTCCGCCGAGATATGGTGAATTTCCATGTGAAGATGATTCGTTTTTTGTGGTTGGTTGGTGGTGTTTGTTTCCCGGCTGCGGCCGGAGCGGAGGGAACTCCCCCGCCCCGGCCCTTGCCGAAGAATGTGATGCGCGCGGCGGAGGGGTTACTCCTCCTTGAGCGCATTGCGGACGAGCTCCTCGTCGGCGATGTTGGGCATCGTGACCTGCAGGCCGGGCGTGCGCTCCATCTCGCGGCGGATGGCCGACATGGCGCCCTCGTTGCGGGCCCAGCTGCGGCGGGCGATGCCGTTGTTGACATCCCAGAAGAGCATCTCGCGGATGTGGCGCTCGGACTCCTCCGTACCGTCGATGACCATGCCGAAGCCGCCGTTGATGACCTCGCCCCAGCCTACGCCGCCGCCGTTGTGGAGCGATACCCACGTGGCGCCGCGGAACGAGTCGCCGATGACGTTCTGCACCGCCATGTCGGCCGTGCGCGACGAGCCGTCGTAGATGTTCGACGTTTCGCGGTAGGGCGAGTCGGTGCCCGAGACGTCGTGGTGGTCGCGGCCCAGTACGACGGGTGCCGAGAGGCGACCATCGGCGATGGCGCGGTTGAAGGCCAGCGCGATTTCGGTGCGTCCCTGGCAGTCGGCATAGAGGATGCGGGCCTGCGAGCCTACGACCAGCTTGTTGCGCCCCGCCTCGCGAATCCAGTGGATGTTGTCGTCGAGCTGCCCGGCAATCTCGGCGGGCGCCGTCCGGCGAATATTCTCGAGCACCTCGGCCGCGATGCGGTCGGTCGTCTCGAGGTCCTCGGCCTTGCCCGAGGTGCAGACCCAGCGGAAGGGTCCGAAGCCGTAGTCGAAGAACATCGGGCCCATGATGTCCTGCACGTAGGAGGGATAGCGGAAGCGTCCGTTCTCGCCGTTGACCGCCGCGCCGGCGCGCGAAGCCTCCAGCAGGAAGGCGTTGCCGTAGTCGAAGAAGTACATGCCGCGGGCCGTCAGCTTGTTGATGGCGTCTACCTGGCGGCGCAGCGACTCCTGGACGCATTCGCGGAAGCGCACGGGCTCCTCGACCATCATCTTGTTCGAGGCGTCGTAGCTCAGCCCCACGGGGTAGTAACCGCCCGCCCAGGGGTTGTGCAGCGAGGTCTGGTCCGAACCGAGGTCGACATTAACCTCCTCGGCGGCGAGGCGCTCCCAGAGGTCGACGACGTTGCCCACGTAGGCCAGTGAGACCACCTCGCGGTCGGCCACGGCGCGGCGGATGCGCGGCAGCAGCTCGTCGAGCGAGTCGTGCAGCTCGTCGACCCACCCCTGGTCGTAGCGCTTCTGCGCCGCCTTGGGGTTGATTTCGGCAACGACCGAGACCACGCCCGAGATGTTGCCCGCCTTGGGCTGGGCACCCGACATGCCGCCCAGTCCCGACGAGACGAAGAGCATGCCGCGGGCATCCTTGCGCTCGGCGTTGAACCGCTTGCGGGCGGCGTTCATGATGGTGATGGTCGTGCCGTGGACGATGCCCTGCGGACCGATGTACATGTAGGAGCCGGCGGTCATCTGGCCGTACTGCGAGACGCCCAGCGCATTGAAGCGCTCCCAGTCGTCGGGCTTCGAGTAGTTGGGCACCACCATGCCGTTGGTCACAATCACGCGCGGAGCGTCGGGATGCGAGGGGAAGAGCCCCAGCGGGTGGCCCGAATACATGACCAGCGTCTGGTGGTCGGTCATCTCCGAGAGGTACTTCATCGTCAGGCGGTACTGCGCCCAGTTCTGGAAGACGGCGCCGTTGCCTCCGTAGGTAATCAGTTCGTGGGGGTGCTGCGCCACGGCCTTGTCCAGATTGTTCTGAATCATCATCATGATGGCGGCCGCCTGACGGCAGCGGGCGGGATACTCGTCGATGGGACGGGCATACATCTCATAGTCGGGGCGCAGACGGTACATGTAGATGCGGCCGTACTTGCGCAGCTCCTCGGCAAACTCCCTGGCCAGCAGCGCATGGTGCTTCTCCGGGAAGTAGCGCAGCGCGTTGCGGATGGCCAGCACGCGCTCTTCGGGCGTCAGAATCTCCTTGCGCTTCGGGGCGTGGTTGATTTGCTTGTCGTAGGGTTTCGGTGCGGGCAGCTTGTCGGGAATGCCGGCCCGGATGTCGTTCTGGAATTCTTGCAGTGTCATATCGTTCGGCTATTTTATCTTCTGTTCCACAATGGCGAGCACCTCCGCCTCGAGGCGGCAGGCCTCGGCCGCCAACGCATCGGCTTCGGCGATGAGGCGGTCGGCCGTCGCACGGTCCTTGAGTCCGGCGGCGTTGATTTTGACGTTGAGACAGGCACCCATCACGGCGCTGCGGGCGGCCAGAGCGCCCACGCCGGCATCCGATACCGAATTGGGGTTGCCCGTCTGGGCCATCGCACGCACGAGCTCGAAGACGCGCGACGAGGCCTTCATCGTACGCAGCGGCACCTCGGTGGCGTAGAGCGTCGCCTCCTGCAACGCGGCGCTGCGGGCGGCCTTCTCCTCGTCGGTCGTCTTGGGCATGGCGAAGACGGCCATGATGCGGTTGAAGGCGGCCGTATCCTCGTCCACCAGATGCAGCAGCTCGGTCATCACCTCCTGGCCCTTGTCGGCCCAGTCGGAGAACTCCTCCCAGCGGGCGTCCCAGCCGGCCTTGTGGGCCGAGAGGTTGGCCACCATCGTCCCCAGGGCCGCACCCAGCGCACCCATGTAGGCCGAGATGGAGCCGCCGCCCGGAGCCGGCGATTCGCTGGCCGTCTCCTCGGCAAAGTCCGTGCAGGTCATGTCGACGAGCCGCTTGGTGCGGTTGTCGGCCTCGAGCAGATACTCGATGACCTTCTCGTCGGGGTTGAAGGGCTTCAGGTCGTCGAGCCCCATCGACTTGATGGCGATGCGGATGATTTCACGCTCCGAGATGCCCGTCGAGCGCTGCTGCTTGCGCAGGAAGTAGCGCCCTGCGTCGACCAGCGCCCGCTTGGGGACCAGACCCACAATCTCGGTTCCGGTGACGCGCACGCCCCGGGCATCGGCCTTGCGGCACACCTCGTCGAAGGCGATGTGGAGCGGCGTGACCGAAATGTCGGTGATGTTCATCGAGACCTGGGCGATGCCGTACTCCTCGATGAACCAGCCGATGGCTTTCGTCGCCTTGAGCGTACCGGGCTGCATGAGCGTGTTGCCGTGCTCGTCCTTGAGCGGCTTGCCCACGGGCGAACCGCCCTCGCGCACGGGGCGTCCCTTCTCGCGCACGTCGAAGGCGATGGCGTTGGCGCGGCGCGTCGAGGTGGTATTGAGGTTGAAGTTGACGGCGATGAGGAAGTCGCGGGCGCCGACGGTCGTCGCACCCGTGCGGGCCACACCCTCGTCGAAGGGGCGGGCGCCGAAGTCGGGCGCCGTCTCCGCATGGGCCAGCTTCTCGGGCAGCGCCTCATACTCGCCGGCGCGGCAGACGGCCAGATTCTTCCGCTCGGGCTTCAGGGCGGCCGCCTCGTAGCAGTAGGTCGGAATATGCAGCTCGTCGGCGATGCGGCGGGCCAGACCGCGCGACAGTTCGGCGCACTCCTCGAGCGTGATGCCCGCAATGGGGATGAGCGGCAGCACGTCGGTGGCGCCCATGCGCGGGTGAGCGCCGTGGTGGTTGCGCATGTCGATGAGCTCCGAGGCGCGTTTGACACCGGCAAAGGCCGCCTCGAGCACGGCTTCGGGCTCGCCGACGAAGGTCACCACCGTGCGGTTGGTCGCCTCGCCGGGGTCCACGTCGAGCAGTTTGACCCCTTCGACCGCCTCGATGGCCGAGGTAATTTCGTGAATTACGGCCTTGTCGCGTCCCTCGCTGAAGTTGGGAACGCATTCTACGATACGTTTCTGCATATTCGGAAGTTTTAGGATTATCTCTTATCAAAGGTAAGAAAAATTCGGAGAACATTTGCAAATCCGTAATCAAAAAAGCAATTTCTCCTTTGAAACGGGAAGTTTTGCCCCCGCTTTTCGAGCGGAACGACACTTTGCGGTCGTTTTTCACTCTCTGCTCGGATGTATTCGTTCACTTCGCCGGGCCTCCGGCGGGCGGGGGTGCTGCCCTCCCCCGCTGCCGGGCATTGGACGGCCCGGGTGCGGCCCTTTCCTTCCCCGCTTGCCGGGCGCCGACGAACAAGATTCTTCCTCTCCTGCCGCCAACGAAAAAAGAGGTCCCCGCACGTGCGGAGACCTCCGAAGTCATACAGCCGGTCCGGCCCCTATCGGCCGATGGTGAGCACGATGCCTCCCGTCACCCACGCTCCGGGACGGTGTATGCCGCCCATCTCGCAGTAGTCGGTGTCGGTGATGTTCGTTGCATCGACATAGAGGCGGCAGATGCCCTTCTCCCACGACAGGCGTCCGTCGAGCAGGAAATAGGGGTCGTAGCTGCGCCGCTCCGAGAGGGAGGAGTCGCCCGCAACGGGATAGAAGAGGTAGCTGCCCGCACGGTCGTAGAGCGCTCCGGTGAGCGAGAGCGTGAGGCGGCGCAGGAAGCGCACCTCGACGTTGAGCGCCGCCTTGTGGCGCATGTAGTCCATGGCGTTCTTGGTGACCAGGCGGTTGTCCTGACTGGTGGTGACGTAGGCGTAGAGCAGCGTGGCGCGCCGCAGGAACCCCTCCTCGGAGCGGTAGCCGCCCGAGAGTTCGACCCCGAAGGTCGCAAGGCGGCTGCTCTGCTCGGAGTGCCACTTGCCCCCCATATCCTCGCGCAGCACCCAGTCGATGATGTCGCGCCCGGCGCGGTAGTAGCTCTGCAGCGCGACGTGCCAGCGGGCTCGGGTGTAGTCGGCCCCGAGGCGGTAGGTAATCGCATGCTCGGGCGTGAGGTCGAGGTTGTTGATTTGGGCCGGCGACGAGTAGTAGAGGTCCGTGAAGGTGGGCAGGCGCATCGACTGCGCGATGCCGGCACCCACGTGGAGCCCCTCCGCGGGCCGGTAGTCGGCCGAGACGTTCCACAGCGCCGAGGTGCCATAGGGCGTCAGGCTCACGCCGCCCGAGGCGGCCGCCTCCCAGCGGCGCCACTGCTTGACGTGGCGCAGCCAGATGTTGCCCACGTGGCGCGCCTTGGCATGGGTGTAGAGGCCGTGGGGGTGGTTGAGCGGCTCGCCCAGATTGGTGCTGTAGATGTGGTTGTAGGTGTAGTCGCCCCCGAGCGAGGTGGTACCGGCCGCCCAGCGCAGGTCGCTCCACAGCCGGGCGCCGACGTTGTCCGTGTTGTGGCGGTTGAGCGGCGTGCCGCGCGTCCAGTCGTAGCGGTCGAAGTTTTTGCGGTAGCTGACCGAGCTGCCCAGCTTGAAGCGTCCGAGCGGAACGCTCCAGCGCAGCGAGGCGAGCGCCGTCGAGGTCTGCTCCCACTGGTCGGGGTTGTAGGCCGCATAGAAGCCGTTCGAGCCGAAGGAGCGCTCCTGATAGCCGGCCTGGAACTCGAAGCTGCCGGCCCTCGACGCCTCGTAGGTGGCCCTCAGGAAGGCGTTGTAGTTGGCAAAGTCGGTGTTGTGCATGTAGCCGTCGCTGCGCCGGTAGGAGGCGGCCGTGAAGAGCGTCAGCCGCTCACGGGTGGCTGCCCCCGAGATGTTGCCGTAGGCGTAGCCGTACTGGCCGCCCGCCCCCTCGAAGCGCAGATAGTCGGGCATGAGCGGCGCCGTGCGGATGTTGACCGCCCCGGCATAGGCGCCTACGCCCGGCACACCCTCCACCAGGTCGATGCCCGATACGCAGTCGATGTCGACGGGCAGCGAGTGGGATTGATGGCCCGTGCGGGCATCCGTGAAGTCGATGCCGTTGAGCATCACCATGGTCTGGTCGAAGGAGCCTCCCCGTACGGAGATGTCCGCCTGGATTCCCTTGCTGCCACGCTCCCGGATGTCGACCGAAGGGGTGAGGCGCAGGGCGTCCTCCAGCGTCTGGAGCGGGGCGGGACCCTGCTCCTTTCGGTCGAAAAGCGTGACTTGCGACACGGCGTTCGGTGTCGGGGCCGCTATGCGCCCCGATATGCCCACCTCGTCGATGGCCATCTCGCGGTAGATGGCAACCGAGTCGGACTGCTGGGCATGGACCGTCTGCGTCGCAAGCAAGAGAATGGACATCCCGACGGCCAGCACTCCGATGGTCACGCAGCGGTGGAGGCTCGCAAAAGCTGCCCAGCTGTTGCGGCTCCAACGGCTCCAGCGACAACTCCTCGGAGTCTTGTTCATCTGGAAATCATTCATCTTGTAACGAATTTGAGTTGGTAGTTGATAAATTGAATAAAAAAGCGGCAACCCGGAGCGGGCCCGGCTGTACCGCCTCGCTCCGAATCGCCGCAAAGATACGCTTTTCGGTCGAATCGGCAAGTCGACCGAAAGAAATCCGCAAAAAAGTCCGTCGCTACTCGAACAGCGCCTCGACCGTCGCGATGACCTCGGCGGGGTCGGGGTTGAGCGGGAAGACGTGTGCCGGTTTGAGGTAAGAGAGCTCCTTGCCCTCCTGGAAGTGCTCCTCGCCGCCGCCCGTCACATTGAGCATGACGACCGCATCCTTGGCGATGTGTCCGGCCGCCACCTCCTTGATGAGCGAGGCGAGTGCGATGCCGGCCGCCGAGTAGATGTCGACACCCTCCAGCTCCTTGAAGAGCTGACGCGCCTTGCGCGCCTGGGCGTTGGTCGCCACGAGCATCTCGCCGCCGGTGGCCTTCAGCGCGTCGTAGAGACCGCCCGCAAGGCTGTAGGGGGGACGACGGTTCGAAAGCACCTTGGCGTCGATGATTTCGGCGTCGCGGCGCGCCTTGTCGTCGTCGTAGGGCAGCATCTGTCGCGAATTGGCCCGCCAGGCGTCGTACATCGGGACGAACGGAGCGTTCTGGGCCACCATCAGCTTCATGAGGTTGCTGCCGAAGCGGCCGTCCTCAATCAGACGCAGGTTGGCCTCCCAGGCGGCAATAGCACCCGTGCCGCTGCCGACGGCCTGGAAGTAGTAGTCGGGAATCCGGCCGATGGTCGTCGTGGCCGAGAGCACGGTCGTCGCCATGCCGTCGCGGCGGGCGATGTTCTTCGCGCCGCCCTCGGCGTAGAACTTGCCGCTCTTGAGCGCCAGATTCGAGAGGTGGATGGCATCGAAGTAGTCGCCGCCCCGCTCGCACGAGATGAGCTTGACGCAGGGGTCGAGCTCGTGTTCGAACCAGAGCGCCCCGATGTTGTCGTAGGGAACCGAGAGCAGCAGCGGAATCCGGTTGTCGGAGCATACCTTGGCGAAGGCGCGGGCCGTGTTGCCGGCCGAGGCGACCACCAGCACCCGCTTCTCGCCCTCGGGAATGCGGGCGCAGACCGAGAAGGCCTCGGTCTCCTTGAACGAGCAGGTCGACATCTTCGCCCCGATGGCGGGATACCAGCCGTTGAAGGTAATCCAGAGATTCTCCAGACCGAGGTGCCGGGCCAGTCCGCGGCTGCGGTAGGTTACGGGTGCCGAGGAGCCCTTGAGCATGCGCCGGACGGGCAGCCAGTCGCAGAACTTGTAGAATCCGTAGGAGTCGGGCTTCACTTCGAGCTGCTTGCGGGCATAACGGGCCCTCACCAGCGAGGGTGTGGGCGACGTATGGTCCTCGAGCGTCCAGCCGTCATCCTCGAATTCGCGTCCGGTGGCCACGCACTCGAGGGTGTAGCGGGTAGGGGTAAATTCTTCCATGTATCTATGTTTGATTAGTTACGACATTCGGTTCTTGAAGTCCTCGTAGCCGAAGCGGCGGATGACGTCGAGCCTGCCGTCGCACCGTGCGATGGCGATGGCGGGATGGGCTACGCCGTTGAACATCGTGGTCTTGACCATCGTGTAGTGAATCATGTCTTCGAAGACAATCCGCTTGCCCACCTTCAGTTCGTGGTCGAAGGCCCAGTCGCCGTAGTAGTCGCCCGCCAGGCAGCTGTTGCCGCCCATGCGCCAGCGCGCTTCGCCCTCGGCGGGCTCGTGGGCGCCGAGGATGGCCGGCTTGTAGGGCATTTCAAGACAGTCGGGCATGTGGCAGGTGAAGCTGACATTCAATATGGCAGTTTTAATACCACGGCTTTCTACAATATCCACGACTTCAGAAGTCAGCACACCCGTCTGCCAGGTAAAGGCCGAACCGGGTTCAAGAATAATACGTAAATGAGGATAACGGGCTTTCAGTCCCTGCAATAATTTTATCAGATGTTCCGTATCATAATCTTTACGTGTTATCAAGTGTCCCCCTCCCAAATTCAACCATTTTATTTGTGGGAACCAAGAAGCAAACTTCTCTTCTATGTGCTGCAAAGTATGCTCTAATTCATAAAAACTGGATTCACAATGACAATGACAATGGAAGCCCTCGATGCCCTCCGGTAAAGTTTCAGGAAGCAAATCGGCCGTCACCCCAAAACGCGTACCGGGAGCACAAGGATTATAAAGTTCCACCTCTACTTCCGAATATTCAGGATTGATGCGGATACCACAGGTTATCTTTTCTCCAAAGGCCTCAACCATAGGATAAAAACGCCGGAACTGACTGAAAGAATTAAAGGTTATATGACTGCTGCATCGCATGATAACCGGAAAAACAGTATCCGTATACGCCGGAGAATAAGTA
>OHSM01000402.1_pt1 | contig 16144 bp, 14 predicted proteins | sample 1578671 | NCBI WGS metagenome assembly OHSM01 (sample SAMEA3879591, study PRJEB24766) | human gut metagenome | biome: human-associated habitat; feature: feces | place: USA | collected 1985/1987 | reverse complement strand
GGATTACGTCATCATCCTGATCATGGTCTGCGCCGGCGCTTTGGCATTCATTGTGCTGTACAACCTGACCAACGTTAACATATGTGAGCGCCGCAAGGAGCTTGCGACCATCCGGGTGCTGGGCTTCTACCCGCGCGAGACCGAGCGCTATATCTTCCGCGAAACCAATACACTGAGCTTTCTCGGCGCGCTGGTCGGGCTAGGTGTAGGAGTCTGGCTGCATTCCTTCGTCATCCGCACGGTCGAGATCGATCAGGTCATGTTCGGTCGTACCGTCTACCTGCGCAGCTATCTGTTTGCTCTCCTGATCTCCGTCGGCTTCACGCTTCTCTGCAACCGCCTCATGGCACGTGAGATCCGCCGCGTGGACATGGTGGAAGCAATGAAAGCGAACGAATGACAGCCTGCCGGAAGCCGAAAGCCCCGGCGGCGTCATGCGGGGACTGCCTTGCGGAAGCCTCTGCACAAACGCCTATACCAATCCCGCCCCGCCCTCCGCTTCAGGCGAAGGAACGGGGCGGGATTCTTGTAGTGCTTGCGGCGCTTATGCCTCCAGCTGCCTGCCGAGAAATCCGGCGGCTGTCTGGATGAGTTTTGCCTCCACGTCCGGGCTGACAGACGCGCGATCCCCGGCGCCTTCCTCCGCCTGCGCGGCGGACACCACACAGCCCACAATGTCCCCCTCACTCAGAATGGGCATGGCACAGTGGATATAGTGGCTGTCACTGTCACGCACCAGCGGTTTGCGCTCCTGCCCCTCGGCATAATGGTACAGGCTCCGCCCTTCCAGAATGCCTTCCAGCGCCTCGGACAGCGCCTTGTCACTGTACTCCTTGCGCGGGATGCCGGCGCAGGCAATCACGCTGTCACGGTCGCAGATCGCAACGCACAGCCCGCAGGTCTTGTGCAGAGTCTCGGCATACTGCCCCGCAAACGCCGACAGTTCCCCGATGGGGGAATACTTCTTGAATATGACCTCGCCCTCGCGGTCTGTATAGATTTCCAGGGGGTCGCCGCCACTGATAACATTGACACGAAAAACCTTATCAGCTTGGTTTTTTGCTGATTGAACCACCACAGAGTTGTATTTTTCTGCGGCTCTTTCGATATTCTCCGTGTCCGGGTTAAAATTTGCGATTTCCTCCGTTTGCGCTTCATCGTCGCACCGCAGGAGCGCGTCCACATCACCACGCAGCTTGATTTCGATGCGGTTTTCATATACGATGATGCGGTCAACAATCAGCCCGATGTCGCGCTTGTCCAGCTTCTCTTTGCTCAGGATATCGTGGAAGATCTCCAGCACCGTTTTTGCATGGCGGTTGGCTCTGATGATGGTATTTCTCGTATCTGCCGTCATGGCGATCTGATTTTCCAGCCCGTGAATCCGGTTGGCACTTTCCTCAATCAGCGCGTCGTAGGTTTCCATGATGACATCCTCGTTTCCTTTTGCGCGGGCGAGGTCGCGGGATTTTTGCCGCATCAGGTTTTTGAGCGAATCCTTCTCCTGCTCGATGAGCTTTGAAAGCTCATCCGCGGCTTTGGCGCTGTCCTTCACCGCATTCGGTTCAAAGCTGATTTCGGTTTCCAGCTGTTTTATCATTTTTTCGGAGTTCTCGCAGACCTTGGCGATGTACCGTTTCAGCTCACGGTCAAGCACATCCACGCGGATGTGATGCGTCGTGCATCCGGCTTTTCCGCGCGTGTGATAGGTGCCGCAGATGTAAGCGTCGGCAAGGTCGGGACGGCTGCGCGAGAACATCGGCGAGCCGCAGTCACCGCAGAAGAGGTAGCCGGAGTAATTGTTGGCATACTTCTTCTGACCGCGGTAGTGAGTGGTTGCGCGCTGCTTCAACAGCTCCTGCGCAACGGCAAAGGTGCGGTAGTCGACAATCGGCTCGTGGTGGTTTTCAAACACGATATGCTGGCTTTCGTCGAGCGGCACATCGTTTCCGTTTATCTTTTTCCGCTTGAATTTATGCTGGCGCAGTGTGCCGATATAAAAGTCGTTGCAGAGAATTTCGGAGACGGTTACAATGCTCCATGATTCTTTGACTTTTCCTTTATATTCATCGCCCTGCGCTTCCTTGCGGGCTTTTTCCCGCATTCGCGGCGTGGGGATATGCTCGTCTGTCAGATGGTTTGCAATCTTTTTGTAGCCCCAGCCGTCGATATAATAGTTGAATATGCGCCGCACTACCTCGGCAGACGGCTTGTCAACCTCAAAGGTCATTTTCTTGGAATTGGTGATGACATAGCCGAAGGGAACCGAACATATCCACTCGCCCTTTGACTGCCGTGAGGCAATGACATCGGACACCTTGCGGCTCGTGTCTGTGACGGGCATTTCGTTGACGAAGAAGTAGAGCTTAATCTTCATCCAGTCGTCGATGTGATCCTGATAATAATCCACCCCGTCGCCGATGGCAATGATACGGATATCGCGCTCGGCAAGATCCTCGAATTCGGCAAGTCCTTTGCCCGTTCTGCGCGAGAAACGGCTCAGATCCTTGATAATAAGTATATCGTATTCGCGCTGCATGAGCTTTTCGCGCATACGCATGTAATCGGGGCGTTGCTCGAAGGTGTAGCCCGATTTGTCGCGATCCTCGAAGTAATCGACCGTGCTTGTCGGAAAGTGCAGACGGCAGTATTCGTCTATAATCGCCTTCTGGTTTTCGATACTCGTGTTATCGCGGTCAAGCTCCAGGTCAACGGAGATTCGCGTGTACGCGGCAATGCGGAATCTTTCAACCATATTGATAATCACTCCTTTGATATATTGCTGATAACATTGTATCACAGAATCCGCCCGCTGTCAATGAGATATTTGCAAAGACATGAATTGTTATCATTTGCCGTGGAATTTTGAAATTAACAAGGCGCGATTCGCCGGCTTATTTCAATAAAACACGATTTTTTGAAATTAAGAAGTCTATGCTTTCAACTTTTGCTGACTTTTGAGGTCAACGTGCTATAATAAGCGTAGCATTTTCAATCCTGTAATTCAAAATCTAGCGGAATGAACATTCAAAATCATACCGAATGAAATTTCAAAATCTCGCGGAATGAGATATAATATATGTGAAAATAGGTATTCTTTTTCCGCAAATATCCGCTCTTCCGTTCGCGTGAAGCAAGCCGAGAAAAGACATTTCTGCGATCCCGCGCTCGCCTGTGCCTTGCTGAAAGCCACTCCGGATAAGCTGATTGGCGACCTTGAAACCTTTGGATTTCTGTTTGAAGCTCTGGTGGAACGCGATCTGAAGATTTATGCCGAGTCGTTCGGGGCGAATCTGTATCATTATCAGGACTATAACAACAAGGAAATTGACGCGGTGGTTGAATTGAAGGACGGAAAATGGTGCGCGTTTGAGATAAAGCTCGGTGCCAACCAAATCGATAAAGCCGCAACAGAACTTGTTGCACTGCGCAACGATATTGAAAAGAACGGAGGCGTGGCTCCGTCGGTTCTTTGCGTCATCTGCGGGCTCTCCAATGCGGCATATGTCCGCCCGGACGGTGTTTTTGTCGTCCCGATTACGGCTCTGAAAAAACTGAAACCGGCGGAATGTTGAGCACAAAAGGTATGCAACAGGGCAGAAGGCATTGCGCCTCCTGTCGACAGATTGCTGACAAAGGGATTAGGACGAGAATTCTGAGCCTTTTGTCGTCTTTGCAAGAAGGGGCAAGTGTTGTATAATATAGGTAAAAAAGAAGTACGGAGGAAGACAGATGTTTATGTAAAGAAGCGGAAAGCAGAGCAGACTTGAAATGGCAGTACACAAGCAAAATCTTTCACGACAAACTGATTGCCGCCAACATGCGGCAGAGTTTGTCACGTGTCGACGGATACATTGATAGCGTTCCCATGGAGGAATTTTGGGGTATTCTCAAATCCGAAATGTACTATATTCAGAAAATTTACTTCGCGTGACGATCTGATTTCGGCAATCGAGCGTTATCTCCATTTTTACAAAAAGCATTACCAGCAGGGTCTCAAATGTTTATATTTTTTCGCTGTCTGCTTGACAGGACGGCTGCTCACCGCTGGGGGCTTTCTCAGCAATCTAAACGCGGTGAAAAAACCATGTTCTTTTTCTGTCAGGGTGTTGACAAAGAGGGACGTTTAATTTATACTTGTATTAGACTTTTTTAGCGACTTCTGAACAGGAAAGAGGAACTTTATCGTGAAAAGCAAGAGAATCATTACATGCATTATTGCAATCGTCATTTTTATAACCTGTGCGGTTCCGTCAGTCTCATTCTCAGCAGTGCATGCCTCCGCATATACAGAGCAAATGCCGTGGGATAAAGAAGGTTCTAAACAGCCTGAGGATTATACATGGGAAGAGTTTGAAGCGCTTACACCCATACAGCAGGAATACTTCCAGGAGGAATTTTCCGGTGACGGATTCTTCAACTGGTATAAAAAAGCTATGCTGAATACAATGCCATGGTCCAAACCCGGTGCAAAACAGCCGAAAGACTATACATGGGAAGAATACCAGGCGCTGACACGTGAGCAGACTGAATTTTTCCGTGACTGTTTCGCATCCGCTTCAGAATTTGAAGCTTGGATGGAAAAAGCCAAAAGCGATGCCGGTAATGATTGTGCTTCCGGTGTACATGCTTCGACAAAAACAGAGAAACGTGACGCCACGTGTACAGAAACAGGTTATGAACGTGTTGTATGCACGGCATGCGGCAAGATACTCAGCGATAAAAAGATACCGGCTCGTTCTCACAGCTATGTAACCAAAATAGTCGCACCTACATGTACTGCCGAAGGATATACGCTTCATGAGTGCAAAAACTGCGGCAATACGTATACTGATACAAAAAAATCTGCTTTAGGGCACAAATGGAGCGAATGGCGTGTTATTCTTCAGCCGACAAATACCACTGAGGGGCAGCGCGTCAGAAACTGCACAAATTCCGGCTGCAGCGCAACACAAAACGAATCGATCCCGAAAATCGGAAGCTTAACATTTGATGATGTATTGGCTGAAATTGAAACAGTATTAAGACCGACGGAAAAGATTACCGATGACGGGGCAATCAAAATGTTATGCGGATTCAACGAAAAGTCCGAAGTGTCGAAATATCGCACATTGTTCGGAAGCCGCTGCAACATAAAGCTGCTGAACGCAAAAGGTAAAGAGAAAACCACCGGTTATATGGCGACGGGCGATGTGTATGCGTTGTATGATTCCAAAGGCAACATTGTCGACAAACTCATCGTGATTGTTAACGGCGATGTGAACGGCGACGGCAAGGTCAACGCCGCGGATTATATCGCACAGCGCCGACATATTCTCGGCATTATCCGACTTGACACGCCGTACTTCACCGCTGCCGATGTCAACGGCAACGGAAAAGTTCAGGCAAACGACTATATTAAACTCAGAAGGTTCCTCCTCGGATTTATCAACACTCTTGACTGAGTATGTTAAGGTCGCCGAGCAGTGCCTGCTTACTGCTGCCGTGCGAGAAATTCCACCCTGCTGCGCAGCATGGCGAAATTTCCACTCAAATGTTTTTACCGTCAACTTTATAGAATATGGTTTTTGTCAGTAATCTGAGGGCAGAAGGCATTGCGCCTCCTGCCCCGTTTTTTTACGCCTGAACCTGCTCTGTCGCAGGTTCGGCTTTCATCTGAAGCTCAAGATTGTGGCGGAGGAGCAGGACGGTATCCGGTAACAGCTCCCGGTCGCCCGATTCAAACACCGACACAAAATACTTGTGCTTCGCAAATTGCCGGTAATACGGCTCAAGCGAGCGACGGAAGCTTTCGTCCCGCGCCTCGCTTCCGGTGAGCCATATATCGACCGTTTTGCTGCCATGATGAATGTTCATCTCCATATGACTCACCTCATTTCTTCATTTTTTGCGTGAACGCGCCCGTCTTTTTTCGCGGCTTTGCGTTTTTCAGAAAGAATAAGTTCAATCGTTCCTCCGAAAAGGCAGATTTGCCCGCGCCGGATGCTATGTCCGATAGCATATCCGACCGTCTGTCCGGCAGTGCCTTTATGTACGCAAACTCGCATTTTTTATGTGTCGCATCACCCCTTTCATTATTGCCGGAGATAAAAGAGAAAATTCAGACTACATTGTCATTCCGAAGTCTTCGTTTTCATCTTCGTCTTCTTCAATATCTCCGTCCTCATCTTGCCCCACTCCGATAGCCATGCCGGCAATAATTCCGGCGGCAACGCCGAGAGCGGTTCCTGTGTTTCTTGCCTCACGCTCCTGTTTTTCTTCCTCGGTTTCATTGTCGTCTTTGAGAATATCCGTCAGGTTTTCAAGCCCACGTATGCCCATAAGAGCAAGGTCAGTATCATCGGAACCGCCGCGTACGCCATGCGAAGCCACCACAGTGCGTCGTCCCGTATGCTTCTTCTGTAGATAACTTTCGAGGCTTTTTCGCTCGCTTTCCCAACCTGTTCGGAGGCTTCCTCCGAGATCTTTCGTATCGCCGCCGCTGTCGCCTCGTTCTGCGCCTGTATCGCCTTCGCAATCTGCTCGGCATACTTGCCCGCCTCCGCCGCTGTCGCCTCGTTTTGCGCCTGTATTGCTTTCGTAATCTGCTCGGCATACTTGCCCGCCTCCGCCGCGAAAGCCGCTTTCTGTGCCTTCAGCTCGGCTGACAGCTCCTCCAGACGGTTCACCGAAGCAATCAGCTCGTCCCACTCCGCGACGCTGATCTGTATCGTCGGTATTTCTTCTTCCATCTGCATTTCCGCCTGAATCTGTGGCGGAATATTTCTCGCTTTGAGCTTGTCCATATAGCTCTTCCCGGATTCTGAATTCATGTTCCATGTTCTCCTTTCGGTATTTTTCATCAAATAAACTCTTGCCACGCACGCGCTTTTCCGTTCCGTCCTTGCTGCGGAGAATGTAGGTGATGTACTTTCTCTCGGGAGTCCATACCATCTCATAGCCGTACTTTTTCATTTCTTCGCGGAACTGTGTCTGGGTTTTGGCTCTTGTCATGCAGAAATCTATCGTAGCGCAGAGTGCCAGCTTCATGCTGTTGCCGTTCAGCGCCGCACGATATTCCTTCGGTTTCATGCGTTGAGATTTAACTTTCGGATCGTATTCCCGAAGCACTTTCAGCCCGTGCGCCTTACATATTTCATCGCTTGCCCGACGCAGATCGGCAAGGAAAAATTTATTGTAATGCAGTTTCCGACCGTTATCAAGGTCATAGGCGCATACGACAATGTGATTGTGAAGATGCTCGCGGTCGATATGTGTGGCGACGATTGCTTCACGGTTGCCGAAGCTTTTGACAAGCTCCATCCCGATTTCGTTGACCTCCTGCGGAGATATATTCTCTCTGGGCATAAAGGATTGCACAAAATGATAGAAACGAACGCCGCCCGCCGCATGACCGAACACCTTTTGTGTGGTGAGAAACGATTCGTTTGCCATCTCGGGAATGCAGTTGTAGCCGGAAATATACGCAAGCTGTTCGCCTTCATCAAAGGTTTTTGACGGCTGCATACAGTAATCAAGTACACCTTTCTGTGCGCTCGGCGTCTGCACTTTTTCCGGAATGCTTTCAACAACCGCCATGATTTTGTCCTCCGAGTGCTGCAAGAATTTTTCTGTAAACCGAAAGAAGCTGTGAAAGATCGGCAGAAGAAAAACGATTCTGATGTGCCAGCCGCGTGAGCTGATTGAGATTGTTGCCCTGATATTTCAGCTCACGGTTCAACTCCCGTAGTTCTTCCTTGACGATAATCTTGCCGTCACGGCACATTTTGAGAATGAAATCCCGCATGGACGGTGAGACGGCTTCGTACATTTTCTTCTGTAGCTCCATTTTTTCTTCCGCTGTGAGGCGGATGGTCAGGGTTTCTGTTTGTTTTCTGCTCAACGGTTTCTCCTTTCGCACATGTTTTTTGCTGTTGCTTCTCTGATTCGTTTCTTTTGGCTTACCTTTTCTTTTCGCAAAGAAAAGGTAAGTGGGAGCGGCAATGCCGCCGGGCTTCTGCCCGATTGTGTGCGGGAAGTGTGCCGCCGGAAGGCGGTGGACATCCACGCGCTATGCTTGCCCCAGCCCCGGACGCAGAGCGCCGGGAAGACAGAAATACAACTTGATATATTTATTTGTTTGTGATATAATATCTTTGAAAAACAAAGTGACACTATACTTTTTATCAACAAATACTTCGTGGAATGTTTTTTGAAATCCGATATAATAAAATCACAAAAGCGCTTTTGAATACTTTTTGGAGGACAAAAAATGTCTGTTGGTTCTACAATTAAACGTTTGCGCCGCGAGAAGGATATCACGCAAGAACAGCTTGCCGAATATCTTGGCATCACGTCACGCGCAATTTCGCAGTGGGAGTGTGACCGCACAGCTCCCGACATTTCGCAACTCCCAGCACTCTGTCATGTTTTTGATGTTTCGTCTGATGTTCTGCTCGGAATTGATGTCGAAAAGAATAACGAGGAAATAAAAAAATATATAAATGATGCCGCTGAGTTGGGCTGTCAGGGAAAGTGGGTGGAGCGTACCGCGCTTCTCCGCGAGGCAAACAAAAAGTTCCCTCGAGATTATAAAATAATGAATAGCCTTGCTGATTCACTGGTATGTGAATATTCCCGAAAGGGCATAAAGGAATACGATGAGGTTTTTAATCTCTGTAATCGAATTCTTTTGGAATGTACCGATAGCATCACACGATACAAAGCAATTGATACTCTTGGAATCGCTTACGGATATGCCGGCAAAAAAGACGAAATGCTGAAATTGGCTGGAGAGATGCCCCGCGCTCATTTTTCATATGAAAACTTTATGATGTACCGTTGGAAGGGGGATGCCGACTTTGAAGAATTTCAAGGCTATCTATCTTTTTTAATTTACCATACAGCCGAAATGATTGAACTTGCAGTCGCTCAAAGACACGATGATGGAGAATTTATTTATCCACTTGAAGATAGAATTCATTTATGGAAAACAGAAGTAGATTTTCTTGAATTGCTTTTTCCGGACGGCGATTTTCAAATCAAAGCTCAGCTTGGTGAAGATGCTTGCAGCTTTTTGCGTGCCGCATATCTGAGGCAGCAGAACTATGAAGAAGTGTGGAAATGGTTAGAAAAAGGTGCGGACTTTGCGATTCATATGGACACCTATAATTTTGATGCTGCACATACCTCGCCCATTCTTCGCGGATATTCAAGTGGCGGCTGGATCATGGAAGCCGAAGGTAATCGGTCGCAATCTATGCTTAATTGGTTGACAACCGATGATGAGGCTACTGCTTTGCGTTCCGACGCGCGTTATGAAGTGATTGTTGAACGTTTAAAAACCGTTGCAAAGAAACGTGATTTTTCGTCCTGAGTCGCCGCCTGTCAAGCATGCAGTGAAAAAGACAAAAACATTTAAGTGGAGATTCCACCCTGCAGCGTTGCAGGGTGGAAATTTTCATGCGGTAGCACGCGATGAAATTTCATCGGAGCCATGCGTTTGAGCCTCTGTTGGTATCGTTTGTGACTCTTAAAATCGCTGAAAGCCAATATTCCGTTGGTGTACGCTATCCTATAAATCATCGTAAAAGCAGAAGAAAAGAAGCCGATTTTCGTACGCGACATCTGATTTTTCAAGTCAACCGGTGCTTGAAACCAACATCCATTTCAAGCATAAATTTATAGTATACTTCTTCTGCTATAAAACTATAGTTAAGCATTATTGTTAGAACTCCCTTTTTCAATACCACCTGATTCCAAATTTAATTTATACACATTGGAGCCGTAATCGCCCGCATTCGTGTATCGGTGAAATTTTTCAATCAGGTCTTTTTCGAGAAGAGATTTAATTGCCTTGTCCACGGTTTCCTCTTTCCTGATTCCGCACCCGTTTGCGATATCTCTCCGGGAAGGAAAAGCCACATTGCTTTCACGGTTCATACGACGACAAAGAAAACAATAGACGGCGATGTCCCGCGGTTTCAGACCGTATTCAAAGATTCTGTTGTCAACCATAAAGAAGTTTTTTCGCTTGTCCGCCATATTGTTCTCCTTTCTCCTTGTGTATTTGATATTATACTACAAAAATATTGTGCTGTCAATAGCTGCGCACAAAAATATTGTATTTGTTCTTGACAACTACAATGAGATGTGGTATACTGTATGCGTAATAAAATTCGGAGGAATTCTGCATGAGCGTAATAGGCGAACAGATTAAAAAATACAGAGGTATCCGCGGCATGACGCAGCAGGAGATTGCCGATGCGCTCGGTGAAAGCTCCGGCAGGGTGATATACAACTGGGAAAAGGGAATCGGTCGCCCCGATTGTGACAAGCTGGCGAAGCTATGTGACCTTCTTGGTGTATCCGCAGACGAGATGATCGGTTGCAGGTCGATGTCGGAACGCCCGACGGCTGCCGAATGGGAGACGATAAAAAAATACCGCGTCCTTGACGAACACGGTAAAGAGATCGTGGATTATCTGATTGACAGCGAGTACAGGCGAGTATCCGCGACCGGCAGGAAAGCCAAGTGCCGTATGCTGAGAATGGATTATTACACGCTTCCGGCTTCCGCAGGCACGGGAAATATCCTTGACAGCGAGCTTGCCGAAGAGATCCTCGTTCCCGAATCCAAGGAAGCGGAGAAGGCGGACTTTGTGATTTCGGTCGGCGGCGACAGCATGGAGCCGACTTACCACGACGGAGACAAGGTGCTTGTTGAAAAATGCGACTCCGTTGATGTCGGTGAGATCGGTATCTTCGTTGTCAACGGCGATGTCTTCATCAAGGAGCGCGGCAACGGCTGTCTGCTCTCGCATAATGAAAAGTATAAGCCCATACGCATTTCCGAGCATGATAGCGTGTTCTGCTGCGGAAGAGTTGTGGGGAGAGTATAATAATGAATAAGAAAAGGCGGTCTTTCCGGGTAATCGGAAAGACCGCTTTTGCCATATTATGGATGATTACAAAAATAAAGAATGGGATTTTGATGGAGACGTTATCGATGGTTTCATTTTTCGCTTATAATTGATGATGAAAAGAATAATCCACAATAAAAAATAGCAAAAATTGTAAGCTAATCTAAATTGCAATATCAAATAGGACATTTTTGAAAATAAAATCAGAGCAGTGGTAATTGAAGATTTTACGAGGTAAATTATTGATCCAGTTTTCAACAAACGCTACTTGTTCATCGGTAATATTATCAAAGGATTTCCCCTTTGGGAAAAAGCGGCGTACAAGGGAATTTTGCTTTTCGTTGGTACCTCTTTCATAAGATGAATACGGATGAGCATAGTACACTTCTGTTGATTTGGGCAGGTACCTGCCCAAATCAACAAATTCGCTGCCGTTGTCACTTGTGACAGACTTGAAAACGTTCTCAAAGTTTTCTCCGTAAAGTTTCGCAACCTTTTCAAGCCCCAGACGAACGGCATCACTGCTTCGGGACGGTATTTTTACAAGATGCCGCTTGCGTGTCAGTCTTTCGTCAAGTGAAAGCAGTACCGACGATGACTCCTTCTTGCCCACGACGGTATCTATCTCCCAATGTCCGAATACAGTACGGTTATTTACTTCATCGGATCTTTCTTCTATGCTCGTGCCGAAAAGCCGCTTGTTTTGCTTGCGTTTGTCTGCGTGGCTCTTTCTCTTTACTTTCAATGGCAAATCAATATTTCTGACCTTCAGAATGCGTTTGTCGATGTAGTTATAGAGGGTCTTTGTGCTTACGATTTTCTGAAACCTTCCGCTCAGCCTTGCCTCTCCGCAGAGTGCATCCGGCGACATCTTGCTTTCAAGAATTTGCTTCTCCGCATATCGCACGAAGTCATACGCTTGCATGAGTTTAATCGGCGGACGGCTGTTTTTCCTGTTTTCCTCATACACTCGCTGCCCTGCGTCCCCAAAATATCGGCGGTACTTCTTCAGATTCGTATCTATTTGCTCTACGGTTCCGCGGCTCAGTTCATGGTACAGGGTTGAACGGGATATTCCGACAGCCCGCGCTATTTGCACTTTTGGTAGCCCTTGACGAAGTAATATTTCAATTTGTGCACGTTTTTCTCTCGTTAGGTGTTGGAATTTCCTTTGTTTTGTAGTATACTGTTCTCGAGTCATAGCTGGCCTCCGTGGTTTTTTGGTGTGTGGTTACTTCAATTATACCACGTCCGCTATGACTCTTTCTATATGTCCTATTTCATTTTACAATGAACCAAGATACAATTATGCTTAAAAAGTATTGACATGTCGAGTGCCTTATGATATAATAAAATAAATTATGACTACAGGTATAAATCAGCTTTGGGCAACAAATTGTGACCGCAAATGCAGGATGTTTTTCGCCTTTTGCACACGCGGCAATAGCAAACTTTGTCTACGATGTTGCAATGCCTGCAACTGCATTCTGCACGTTCTGCTTGCCGCCTTCGCAGTGTTTTTCGGATGTTTCTCATAGAAAATGATTTTTTGAAAGTTGGTTTCAACGAAAATGTATAGGCATTTTTTTAAACGGTTGATTGATATAGTGTTGTCTTTTATCGGGATCGTTGTCTTGGCTTTGCCGATGCTTGTCTTCGCATTTATTATCAAAGCAGAGGATCCGGGTCCCGTATTTTTCAGACAAAAGAGAATCGGTATACATAAAACGCAGTTCAGTTTGCTCAAATTCCGAAGCATGAAAATGTCTACTCCGCATGATATGCCGACGCATATGCTAGAAAATCCGGAGCAGTACATACTCAGATGCGGGCGGTGGATGCGAAAAATGAGCATAGACGAATTGCCGCAGTTATTTAATATTTTAACGGGCAAAATGAGTATTATCGGTCCACGCCCTGCGTTGTGGAATCAAGACGATTTGGTCGCCGAACGTGATAAATACGGTGCCAATGACGTGAAGCCGGGTCTTACCGGCTGGGCGCAGATCAACGGTCGGGACGAGCTGGAGATTCCCGTTAAGGCAAAGCTGGACGGCGAATATGTCGCTGCATTGAATGCAGGTCACGGGAAAGGGCTTACAATGGATTGTAAGTGCTTCTTCGGCACAATAAAGTCGGTGCTTCACCATGACGGCGTCGTTGAGGGCGGTACCGGTGAGATGAAAAGAGAAGAAAAAGAGAAGGAAACGGTCGGGAAATGAAAAGGATACTGATAACGGGTGCGGGAAGTTATATCGGTACTTCATTCGACCGATATCTGAAAGAAAAATATCCCGGCCAATACGAAGTAGATACGGTTGATATGGTAGACGGGAGCTGGCGAAAAAAGTCTTTTAGTGGCTATGATTCTGTTTTTCACGTTGCCGGAATAGCACATTCCGATAATGGAAAAATCAGTGAGGAAAAAGCAAAACTTTATTATTCGGTAAATACTGAATTGACGATTGAAACCGCAAAGAAAGCAAAGCAAGACAGCGTAAAACAGTTTATTTTTATGTCATCCGCAATCGTATATGGCGAAAGCGCACCGATCGGTAAGCAAAAGATCATTACGAAAGATACTCCCGTATCTCCCGCAAATTGTTACGGAGACAGTAAAGTGCAGGCTGAAAACGGCATTTGTCCTTTGAACGATGACGATTTCAAAGCAGTCATTTTGCGTCCCCCGATGATATACGGAAAAGGGAGCAAGGGCAATTATCCGACACTTTCAAAATTCGCGCAGAAGCTGCCCGTATTTCCCTATGTGAAGAGCGAACGTTCAATGCTCTATATCGAGAACCTCTGCGAATTTGTCCGGTTGATGGTCGAGAACGAAGAGTGCGGAACATTTTTTCCACAGAACAGCGAATACAGTAATACAAGCGAAATGGTAAAAATGATTGCCGAAGCGCACGGAAAGAAGATTCACCTTATTCGAGGCTTTACATGGGCATTGAAACTGCTTAGCCACTTCACCGGTGTTGTCAATAAGGCATTTGGAAATTTAAGCTATGAGATGGAAATGAGCAACTATAAGAGCGATTACAGGATAGCATCGCTTGCTGAATCTATCGAATGCACGGAGATTTGAAATGAAAATTTTGGTGATAACACAATATTTTTATCCCGAAACTTTTCGTGTAAATTCGCTGTGCATTGAACTTGTAAAACGCGGACATGAAGTTACTGTTCTTACGGGATTTCCGCAGTACCCGAAAGGAAAAATATACAAAGGCTACGGCTTTCGCAAAGAGTATGAACATGAATGGAATGGAATCCGGATTGAGCGCCTGAAGGTATTGCCACGCGGGAAAACACCGATAGGAATGCTTTTGAATTGTCTTACTTTCGTCACGGAAGGCAGAAAATGGGTTAAGCACTGCGCTCAAAAATTTGATGCAGTTTATGTCTTCGAAGTGTCTCCGGTAACGGTTGGCTTGCCTGCAGTGGAATATAAGAAAAAATTCGGAACGCCGATTTATTTCAATGTTCAGGATCTGTGGCCTGAAAATGTAGAAGTGGTACTCGGAATACACAACAAGTTCGTTATCGGTAAAATTAACAAAATCGTTGACACGATATATTCCGCGAGCGATAAAATACTGTGTTCTTCAAACGGATTTGTGGAGAACATAAAAGCACGCGGAGTTCCTGCGGAAAAGCTTGTATTCTGGCCGCAGTTTTGCGATGAACCCGATTTGACCAAAGCAGTAAAACCGAGTATTTATTTCGACAATGTTTTTAAAATTGTTTTTGCCGGAAATATCGGGGAAGCGCAAGGACTTGATTTGCTGCTTGAAACGGCAAAGAACCTTAAAAACCGGAACTACATAAAATTCTATCTTGTAGGCGATGGGCGTGCGCGTGAAAGGTTAGAAAATGCGGCAAAAAAAGAAAAACTTAACAATGTGATTTTTACAGGTAAGGTTTCGATTGAAGAGGCTGACCGTTATATTCATTTTGCGGACTGTGCTTATCTTTCATTCAAGGATAACAAAATTTTTAATATGACGATTCCCGCAAAATTGCAATCATATATGGCGTGCGGAACACCGATTTTGGCTGCGGTCGGAGGAGAAAGTGCAGACATCATAACTGCTGCCGAATGCGGAATTGTATGCGCAAGAAATCCTCTTGAATTATCCGAGACAATAGAAAAAATGGCAAGTTCACGCGATAATACTGCCGAGATGAGAAAAAAAGCCTACGAGTTTTACCGCAGGAATTACAAGAAAGAAAATTTGGTTGACTGCTTTGAGTCTTTGATAATATCTTCGGACAGTCTGAATTCTGTCAGTAATTGAATCTATCTGCGGTAAACGGTTGAAAGTGAAAAACTTGATTCTTTGGAAAGAATTTGATTGATATGTCTGTGAAAGATTTGCTCACAGACGGCACCTATAACATCTGCCGAGGGAAAAGCGTAATGAATGTTTTATTGATTTCCGCCAAAGTCGAAAATCCGAGTGGCGGGATTGCAGTTTGGACAGAGCATTATTTTACTGGTTGCAAAGAGATCGAAAACCTTTTCTGCGATCTTGTCAATGTTGCTATGAATGGCAGACGTGCTGCATGTGCGACCGCAAAGCGAAGCCTGAAAGACGAGGTTCTTCGTACATATGGAATTATGGGACAACTCAATGAGAGGCTGAAGCATGGTGCCTATGATGTTGCGCATCTGAATACCAACATCGGAGCATTCGGGATCGTCCGGGATTATTTCATTGCGCGAAAAGTCGCTAAAAGAGGTATTCCGATTATACTGCACTTTCATTGCGATGTGCCAAAATGGGATACAAATTTTATCACAAGACACTTTTTGAAAAAAATCCTGAAAATATGTAAGATGGAATATGTGCTGTGTGAAAGCAGCAGACAGTATCTGCGCGAAGTATATGGCATTGAAAGTACAAAGATTCCTAATTTTGTGGATGAAGATTTAATTGCACCATCCAAAGTTATCCGTGAGCATATCCGAAAGGTTATGTTTACGGGCAGAGTGTCTGAAAGTAAAGGCGCAGCGGAAATATTCGAGATCGCAAAACATTTCCCCGATATCACTTTTGTATTGGCGGGCGAAGTGAGCAAAGAGATATCTTTGTCGGAACATTCGGATAACATCGTTCTTGCCGGCGTTCAGGAACACAAGACCGTCATTTCTTATCTCGATGCTGCGGATTTGTTTTTGTTCCCGTCGCACACGGAGGGCTTCTCTCTGGCTTTGGCGGAGGCTATGGCTC